>Ga0114999_10008639_pt1 | contig 11317 bp, 8 predicted proteins | sample ArcticOcean_MG_C_3_FD_89820 | JGI IMG/M metagenome (GOLD analysis project Ga0114999, IMG submission 89820) | Marine microbial communities from western Arctic Ocean - ArcticOcean_MG_CB8_126 | ecosystem: Environmental > Aquatic > Marine > Oceanic | place: Arctic Ocean: Canada Basin | collected...
ATCTTATAATGAAATCCAGGAACTATCTAAGGGTGAATTCCAAAAGAACGCCTGGGATTTAGCTGATACAATTTATCCTGGAATAAATATCAATGACCTTGCTGCAAGTGCCGTGATCCCTGAACCTCGTTCAAAGGAGGAAATTCCATACAGCTACATAGAAGAATATCAGAATGATTATGTTTTTCTAGCTGACACAGGAAACAGATATTGGGATCGTGCAAGACGAAAGATAGTAAGTAAAGAAACTATCGATACACTTTTTCTAAGAGGTCATGATAACTTCAAAGGTAAAGCAACAGATTGGCTAAATAAAAATAATAGCCCGACTGCTGACGGTACTACATTCTATCCAAGTAGTGAGGAATTTATCTATCACAATGACAGTAAGTTTATTAATTTGTACCGTGAGCCACGTTTCAAAGAACTAGAACCAGGTGCAACATATAATCTAGATTGGCTTTGGGATCTTATGAGGAATTTATGTACTCATGAAGAAGAATATTTTGAACTCATGAAAGACATGATTGCTTTTGTAATACAACGCCCAGAGAAAAATAGAGGTTGGGTGTTTTTAATTCAAGGTGGTCAAGGCGTTGGTAAGGGTGCATTCTTTAACATATTATTAAAAATACTAGGGAAGTCTAATTGTGTTTCTTTGAAATTATCACAGCTATATAAAGATTTTAATTCTTTTATGATCAAAGCTAATAATATTTTTGTGAAAGAGGCAAATAGCAAAGGTAGTGAAGACAATCAATCCTAATAATTTTAGTAAATAAATATAAAACTGTAGCTAGCCCATATGGTTTTACTTTTTATAATTTATTAATATCTTTATTATTAGGATTGATTTTATTTTTTAATAAGCCTTTTTTTCTGACTTGAAAATTATTTTTCTTATTGTCTTTACATGGATTGCTGGTGTCTTAGGTTTGTTATTTATAACTTTCGCATATCATAGATCTAGTTTGTACACTAATAAAATTGCCCCTTACATTTATTCTCAGTTAATTTGGGTTACAATATTTGGATTTATTTTTTATAATGAATTTTTTGATGTATTTACTTTTTTTGGATCTTTATTAATTGTTGTTTGTGGTATTTACATTTTAAAAGAAAATAAAAATTATTAAACTTATTAAATTTAAAGCTTTTCTCTTAAATAAATATAGTTTTCTTATTTTCTTTTTACAAAAATACTTTATATCAGGATTGACTCAGGGTAGTGTTAAAGAATAATACATATGATAAAATCTGATATAAAAATTCAAAATAAATTATTTATTAATAATAATTTTGTTGAACCTTTAAATAAGAAATATTTTGAAAATATTAATCCTTCGAATGAAGAATTTATCTGTAAAATTCCTCAATCTTCTTTTGACGATGTAGATTTAGCAGTAAAATCAGCTCATAAAGCTTTTTATGGTTCATGGAGTACATTAACACCTTTTGCACGTGGTCAATTATTATTTAAATTTTCAGAAATAATAGAAAGGAATTTAGAAAAATTATCTTATTTAGAAAGTCTTGATGTAGGAAAACCAAAAAGTGAAGCAGAAGCAGACATATCAGGAGTAGTGAATTGTTTTAAATATAATGCAGGAGCTGCAGATAAAATAGAAGGTGCTACAATTCCTTTAGGATCAAGTTTTATTGATTATACAGAATTAGTTCCTTTAGGAGTTACTGCTCATATAGTGCCTTGGAATTTTCCACTGGGAATGGCAGCACGTTCTTTAGCTCCAGCACTTGCAGCAGGATGTACAATTATTTTAAAACCAGCAGAACAATCTTCATTAAGTGCTTTAGCAATCGGAGATTTAATTAAAGAAGCAGGTTTTCCTCCAGGTGTTATAAATATTATTACTGGTTATGGAGAAGAGGCTGGAGCTATGCTAGTTGAACATCCTTTAGTTAGAGGAGTTACTTTTACAGGATCAGTAGAGACAGGGAAAAAAATATATCAAAATGCAGGGAAAGGCATAAAACCAGTTGTGCTTGAGCTTGGAGGAAAAAACCCTATGATTATTTTTCCTGACGCAAACATTTCTAGAGCAGTTGAGGATGCAATTGAAGGAAGTTATGGGAATAGTGGGCAAGTATGCTCCTCCTCATCAAGATTATTTTTGCATAATGATATAGCTAAACAATTTATCGCAGAATTCCAAGAGAAAGCTAGTTCATTATCTATAGGCCCGCCTGAAGATGATCCATATTTGGGTCCATTAGTTTCAAAGGAACAGTATGACAAAGTAATGAATTATATTGTCGAAGGGGAAAAAGATGGTGCCAAACTTTGTTTTGGAGGAACTAGACCTAATAAGTTTTCAAAAGGATATTTTATTATGCCAACTCTATTTGAAGAAGTAAATTTTTCACAACGTTTAGCTCAAGATGAAATATTTGGACCCGTTGCTTTAGTTCATACATTTAATAAAGAAAAAGACGTAATTCAAATGGCTAACTCTTATGATACTGGTTTAGTTGCAGGTATATACAGTCAAGATATTTCTAAAGCACTTAATCTTTCTAAACAATTAGATTTTGGTTCAGTTTGGATTAATGGATGGTTTATAGGTGGATTACAAGCACCCACTGGGGGAGTTAAAATGAGCGGCATTGGTCGTGAAAGAGGATTACCTGGAATTCGTAACTACTTAACAATTAAAAATATTGGGATTAAAATTTAAGTTTATTATATTTAATAATCACGGATATCTTTTAGTTCAGGTCTAATAGCCGCATTTTGTTCTTTTCTATAATAATTTCTACATTCTTTAGGAGTCTTCTTAAATTCTTTTTTAAAAGCATTATTAAAAACTGAATTATAGTTAAAACCACACATATTTGAAATTGCATTAATCTTATAATTTTCATAATATAAATATTTTTTTGCATGGTGTAATCTTAAACGTAAATAAAATTTTATAGGCGAAATAGAATGACTATAAGTAAACTCTCTTTCTAAAGTTCTAACTGATACATTTAATCTACTTGCAAGCTCCAATATCTTAATTGGGAATTCAATATTAGTTTCCATTAAAGCTATAGCTTTTTTGCAAATAAATTTTTGAGATAATTGATTAAAGTTTTGATCTACTCTTTGTGGCTGATTAAATTTTCTAGGCGTATGAACATATATGTTTGAAACTTGTCTTGCTAAAGCATTATCTGTCATGTCAGTGATAATGTTTATCATAAAATCAAGCATAGCTATTCCTCCTGCACAAAAATTTATTTTATTATCATTTACTGTACAAAGATCATTTAAAACTGCGATATCAGGAAACTTTTCTTTAAAAATTTCTTTTGCTTCCCAATGCAATGTAACATTAATTTTATTAATTAAACCTGCTTCAGCTAAAATAAAAGCTCCATTGTCAATCGCCAGTATAGGTATTCCTTCATGATGTTTTTCTCTTAAAATTGATGAAAGTTTTTTTGTATAATTTTTTATTCTTCCATTTGTAGAAAAAATAAAAATATAATCTGGATCATTAATTTTTTCAAAGGAACCATCACTTCCAAACATAACATTATTTGAAGCTTTAACCTTACTTTCATTATCAGTGTATACTTTAAAATTAAATGTTTCAGTTTGCCGCAGTTCATTTGCTAATCTCAAACAATCAGTTGCTAAAGTAAATGATGCGATTGGAAATTTATCTTCTAAAATTAATGCAAAATTATATTTTCTATTCATAAAAATCGCTTTTGTTTTTTATTTTATAAAATATTTTTAAATAAATCAAAAATAATTTTTCTAAAAAATACTAAATTTTATATAAATTTTCTTTATTTATTAAATAAATATAATTATTTTTTTTAATATTATCTTCATGTTAAAATAATTATCTATTTATTAGTCTTAAAATAAAAAAAAAGTCTTTTTCGACTAAAAAGTATTTTGTTTACTAGAAACATTAATAATAGCAAATTTTTAATTTAATTATTGGCAGAAAACATATATAAAAATGTGAAAATTATTTATTAATTATGCAGTGTATAAAGTAGAATAATCTTATTTTTAAGCAATAATTGATTTTGAACAAACAAAGAGCGAGCAATATATGAATACAATAAAGAATATTACCCATCATAAAATGGTCGAATATAAAGATACATGTGCAAATCAAGTTCAAATTAGAAAACTCAAAAATGGCGAATTATTTGCAGTATTTAATCAGGAACGATACCCTTTTCATCACGATACTGGGCAAACTGTATTCACGATATCAAAAGATGGAGGCATTACTTGGAGCGAACCGAAAATAGTAGTTCCTTGGACTCAAACTATAGGAAGCTGGGACTGTGGTATCTGTGAATTAAATGATGGTACATTAATTATAAATTTTAATTTTTGTGGTTTTTTCAAAAGAGGCATTAAACCAGCTCAACCTTCATGGGCAGCAAAACCAATAACCAATGAGTGGGGTGATTGGACTTGGACTTTTAAGACTTTAGGCTGGCTTGGTACACACGTAATTAAATCTAAAGATGGCGGTAAAACTTGGTGCGATCCCATTCCTGTTAACGTCAGACCTTTAAAACATGGAGGCGTAAGAAGCGGATGTTGGCAACTTGCTGATGGTGGAATATTAATGGGATTATACGGAAGAATTAGAGGTTACGGAGAGGATGGTGAAGCAGAAAGTACTCGATCAGCTTTAATGAGATCTGATGACGGTGGAGATAACTGGGAATATTACTCTACTTTAGCTTATGATCCTGCAAGTATAATTGATTATGAAGAACCTGCTTTATTGAAATTGAAAGATGGCAGGTTAGTTTGTTTCATGAGAACTCATCGTAATCCATCTTCAGATGCTCACAATATGGTTATGGTTATTTCAGAAGACGATGGGTTTTCTTGGTCATCACCAAAATGGACAAATATTTGGGGTTATCCTGCGGATTTAATAACACTTCAAGATGGAAGATATTTAATGGTTTATGGTTATAGGAGACCACCTTACGGAACAAGAGGAGTGATTTCAGAAGATGGAATTAATTGGGATGTAAAAAATGAATTTGTTATTAGAGAAGGAGGTGTTCCAGGCGAAGTAATTAAAGATAGACCTTCATCAAGTTTAGGGGGAGATGCAGGATTATTTCAAAAGAGTGGAACAATAGATTTTAATCATCCTGGAATTTTTCAACATATAGCTTATCCAACAGTAGCACAAAATGATGATGGCACAGTTTCTGCTTGCTATCATGAATGGACTAATAATAACAATCCTCTTCAATTTGTTCAATGTACAAGATTTAATATTTGAAAAAAATTGATGATAAATAAATTGGAAAATATATACATTAAAATAATGTCAAATAAGTATAATAAAGTGACGTCTTTTATTGATTTTGTGTGAAGGAAATAATTTAAGTAATTGTTATGGATATAAATATAGCTAAAAAAAAATTAGAAGGGTGTTATGTTACAATTCCTACACCTTTTGAAGATAAAAAAAATTTTCCAGTAAATTATTTAGCTTTGCGTGAATATGCAAAATTTCTTCTCGATAATGGCCTTAATGAAAATTATGCAACTTTTCTTACTGGGGGAGCTGCTGGTGATTTTTCAACTATGACATTAAAAGAAAGATTATTAGTTGCTGAAAATGTTGCAGATGAAGTGAATGGTAGAGTTCCCTTGGCGTTAGGCGGACAAACAACAAGTACAAATGAATTAATAGAACTTGCTAAAGCCGCACAATCAATGAATTTTGATTTTTTACAGATCTCATGCCCTTATTATTTTACTCATACGGAAGATGATTTTTTAGAGTTTGTAAAAGAAGGGGCAAATGCTGCACCTGAAGTAGGTATTATAGTTTATAATACTTTTTGGACTTCAACAAATGTTTCAGATCAATTGGTAGAAGAATTTACTAAAATACCAAACATTATAGGTTTAAAATGGGCTACTCCTAGAACTGATGCTATGGAATTTGAAAGTATAACATCTTCATATTCTAATCATTTTACTATTATTGATAATAATTTATTTTTTCCATATTCAGCCATGCCATCTTTAAATGCCAAAGCCTTTGAGGTACATCTTTGTAATTACTGGCCTGAATGGGGCATTAAATTAATTGATGAAATAAATTTAAAAAATTTTGTAGAAGTTGCAAGAATGATGATTGAAGAAGCAATGCCTTTTTATAAATTATGGATATCTATAGAGAAAAATTACACATCTGGTGATGGATATCTTGATAAATTGTGTATGGAGTTAATAGGATTGTCATCAAGTCGTTGTCGACCACCAACAAGAGATATTAGAAAACTATACCGTAATGAAACTTATGCGATGATGAAAAAAGTTGGAGTTCCAAAATTAATTTAAAATTTAGAATAATAATAAAAATTATTTATTAAGGTACAGATATTATGAATATTTATGTAGCATTTGATTTATCAAAAAAAAATAAGTTAAAGTTAAAAAAAATAACAAAAAATAATAGAATTTTTTTTAAAAAAGAAATTAAAAAAGGCACATCACCTGATAAAAATTTTTTAAAATCTGAAATAATATTTGGAAATGTTCCTGCTGAGTGGATTTCTAAATCAAAAAAAATAAAATGGATACAATTAGAATCATCTGGATTTGGAGAATATTTAAATTTAGATTTTAAAAAATTAAATAATAAAGTACGAATAACAAATCTTAAAGATTTTTTTTCTCAATCAGTTTCGCAAACAATTTTATCAGGAATTCTTAGTTTTTATAGAGGTATTGATCGTTTTATAATTTTAAAAGATAAAAAAAAATGGATAGGGGACCCTCTAAGAAACGAAATAGATCTTTTGTTAAATAAAAAAATTCTTTTTTTTGGTTATGGTTTTATTAACCAAAAATTACATCATTATTTAAAGCCTTTTAATTGTAGTTTTGATATAGTTAAAAGCAAAACAAATTCTTTATTTATTGATCAAAAAATTAAAGTAGCAGATATTATTGTTTGTTGTGTACCAGAAACAAAAAAAACTATAGGTTTTTTTGGAAAAAAAAGATTTAGTTTATTAAAGAAAGATTCTTTATTTATGAATTTTGGTAGAGGTTCATTAATTGATGAAAAAGAATTAATCAAACTATTAAGTTTGAATTCAATTAAAGGTGCAATGTTGGATGTAACAGAAAATGAACCATTAAAAAAATCAGATCCTTTATGGAGTTGTCCTAATCTTATATTATCTCAGCATACAGGAGGTGGTTCAAATGAAGAAATATTAAATAAAGTTAAATTTTTTGAATCTAATTTTATAAAATATTGCTCTCACCAATCACTTAATGGATTAATTAATCTTACTAAAGGATACTGATGTTAAAAATAGAAAATATAAGATGTGTTTTGCTTAGTGCCCCGTATGGAAATGCAGATCATCCTGAAATTTTAGAATGTTTTCCAAATGGCCCTAAAAGAACTATAGGTTTAGTAGAAGTATTACTTGAGAATGGAATTAAGGGATATGGTGAGGGTTATCTTGCTGTTTTTGCACCCAAAGTTTTTGAGTCAATAGTTGAACTTTGTAAACCATATATAGTTGGAAAAGACTGCTCAGACATTAATCGTAGGGTTGAAGATTTATGTAGTATATGTGATTATTGGTCATTGCAGGGAGCTGCAAGGCATGTAACAAGTGCATTTGAAATAGCAATGATTGATGCTAAGTCTAAAAGTTTGAAATGTCCAGCTTATGATTTGTTTGGGGGATCGCAGATTGATGCAATCGAGACTTATGGTAGTGGAGGTATTTGTGACACAAAAGAGCATTTTAAAGAAGAGCTCGAATTATTAAAGTCTCTTGGAATTAAAAAATATAAAATTCGAGCTGTTAAAGAGGATATTTATAGAACATCATGGGTTTTAGAAGAGGCAGGTAAATATGGTATTGAGGTAGGTATAGATATGTGTCAAAATCTAGCAGACCCACCACAAAAAGTAAAAGATGTTTTGAATTACGTAGCAAATATTAGAAAAATTACTGATAAGAAAATTTTATTTCTAGAAGAAGCTATTGGTCCCTCTAATCCTAATGGTTTTAAAGATTTGAGAAATTTACTTGATATTCAGATTTGTGGAGGAGAAGTAATTACGACTCCTTTTGAAATGCTTGAAAGAATTAAAAATGAAATTTATGATTTTGTTCAACCTGATGCTTCAGTTATTGGCGGAATGACAGCTGTCATGGATATTTTTAAAGAAGCTAGTAAAAATAATGTTGATACAGTTGTTCATGCTTGGGGCGGACCTGTAGCTATTATGGCTAATTATCAATGTGCTTTTGCTTTTAATGGCAAATTAGTTGAATATCCAATGATTCCTTTTAAATTAGAAGAGGAGATGTTCAAAGATCAAAGGTTAATTAAAGAAGGAAAGGTTTTAAAACCTACTGCTAACGGAATAGGTATTAATTTTTCTCAAGATTTAGAAAAAAGATTTAAGTTTGATGAAGAAGCAGTGTATTCTTGTGTTGTAGTAGATAGAGGTCAACCTGTAGATGATTGTTGGAAATAAAAATGTTGTATATAATTATTTAATAGTAGAAAAAAATGACTTTAGAAAAATATAGTAAATTAGCAGATAATATTAAGTTTGAAACAAGAGCTTTTATTAATGGTAAATTTGTAAATTCTAAATCAAACAAATTTTTTGATTCAATTAACCCTGCTACTAGTCAGATTTTAACAGAAGTTGTTGAATGTGATAATCAAGATGTTGATTTTGCAGCTAGTTGTGCAAAAAAAGCTTTTGAAAATGGAGAATGGTCGCAAGCTAGTCCGGAATATAGAAAAGATGTTTTATTGAAACTAGCAACTCTTTTAAGAGAAAATTCTCTAGAGATGTCAGTATTAGAAAGTCTTGATAGTGGTAAGACAATTACAGATTGTTTAAATGAAGTTGGAGTTGAGGTTCCAAATCATTTTCAATGGTATGGAGAGCTAATAGATAAAACTTTTGGAAAAGTAGTTCCAACAGGACATGATGTATCAAGTTTTATTATTAAAGAACCCATTGGAGTTGTTGGTTTAGTAGTTCCTTGGAACTTTCCTCTATTGATGGCAGCTTGGAAGGTTGCACCTGCATTAGCTGCTGGTTGCTCTGTTATTTTAAAGCCTGCTGAACAGACGACACTTTCAGCAATAAAATTTGCTACTTTAGCAGCTGAAGCAGGTATTCCGGATGGTGTATTAAATATTTTAACAGGTTTTGGAAATGTTGGAGAAGCAATTGGCCGACATAAAGATATTGATGCTGTATCATTTACTGGTTCAACTGAAGTTGGGGCTTTATTTATGCGATATTCAGGAGAGAGTAATTTAAAAACAATTGGTTTAGAAATGGGCGGTAAAAGTCCTTTTATCATTTTGGATGATGCTAAAATTGATGATAATTTAATTGAACATGCGGTTACCTCAGCTTTTTGGAATGGCGGGCAAAATTGTTCAGCAAATATGAGGCAAATAGTTGATAAAAAAATAAAGGATGAATTTTTACATAAAGTATTAGAGAAAACAAAAACTTTAAAAGTTGGAGAACCTTTAGATCCAGAAACTGATATGGGTTCAATGGTTTCTGAAGAACATCTAGAGAGAGTTAATGGTTATATATCAAAAGGTATAGAAGAGGGGGCAGATTTAATATCGGGTGGTGTTGATAATGATAAAACAAATGGTTTTTTTGCATCACCAACATTATTTGATAATTTAACTCAGTCTATGACTATTTCTAAAGAAGAAATTTTTGGCCCAGTATTAGGTATTCTTCCAGTAGATAATTTTAATTCTGCATTAGATGTGGCAAAAAACTCTAATTATGGTTTGCATGCAACTGTTTTTACTAATGATTTAGATCGAGCTTTTTATATGGCTAAGAACCTTCCTTGTGGAACAATAGCAATTAATGGTTTTTCAGAAGGTGATATTAAAACTCCTTTTGGAGGATATAAGCAATCAGGATCATTATCTAGAGATAATGGTACAGAAGCACTTGATCAATACTTACAAACTAAAACAATTTGGATAACTCTTAATCATCCTTCTTAAAATTAATACAATTGAAGAAATAAAAGATATCTCAAACCAAATTTTATTAGAAATTAAATAATTTTTAATTTAAAGTTAACTTATGGAAAATAATCAAAGAGTTGTTAATTCATGGAATGAATGGGACCAGTTAAAACATGTAATAGTTGGGACTGCAGACAAAGCCAATATTCCTCCTATGGAACCTGCCTTAGAACCAAAGATTAGTGAAGATAGTGGTATGAAAGGTTCTCATGGAGCAAGATCAATTGAATCAATAAAAAAATTAATAAAATTTCAGTCATGGAGACATGTTAGCAGTGAAACTATTCAAGCAACAACATAATTATTTAAGATAAATAAAATTTTTATGCAAAATAAATATCAATCACCTTGGTTTGTTGAAGCTTTGCAATCTGAGGGCGAATTAAAAATAAATAAATTAAAAACTAATTTAATTACAGATATTTGTATTATTGGAGGAGGATTTACAGGTCTTTGGACTGCTTTAAAGATTAAAGAAAAAAATCCTAATACTAATATTATTTTAATTGAAAAAGATTTATGTGGAAGTGGAGCTTCTGGAAGAAATGGTGGTTGCATGATTCCTCAATCAACAAAATTTCAAGGAATAAAAAAAATAGTTGGTCTAGAAGATGCAAAAAAAATTGTCATGGCTACTGAGGCTGCAGTAAACAATATTAAAGATTATTGTATTAAAAATAATATTGATGCCCAAATTAGAGATGATGGAGTTTTATGTGGCGCAACAAACAAATTTCATAAAGGAGCATTTGAAAGTTTAATAAAAGATCTCAATGAAAATCAAATAAATAGTTGGGAGCGATTATCAAAAGAAAAAGTTCAACTCCTGACTGGATCTAAAAAATTTATTGATGGCTATTATTCTCCAATTGGAGGAAGTTTACAACCTGCCCTTTTAGTGCGTGGACTTAAAAAAACAGCTGAAAATAAGGGTATCAAAATTTATGAAAAAAGTGCAGCTCTTTCTTATAAAGGAAAAAAAGAAATAATTATAAAGACAAAAAAAGGGTCAATAAAATGTAATAAACTTATCATTGCAATGAATGCATGGACACCCTCATTTTTACCATTTTTATCAAGAAGTGTCATTTTAGTTTCTTCAGACATGATCATATCCGAACCTATAAAAAATGAACTACAAGATTTAGGATTAAATAGCGGATTGGTTATATTAGACTCAAACTTATTTCAACATTATTCCAGAACTACTCCAGATGGTAAAATTATATTAGG
>Ga0114999_10008640_pt1 | contig 11317 bp, 9 predicted proteins | sample ArcticOcean_MG_C_3_FD_89820 | JGI IMG/M metagenome (GOLD analysis project Ga0114999, IMG submission 89820) | Marine microbial communities from western Arctic Ocean - ArcticOcean_MG_CB8_126 | ecosystem: Environmental > Aquatic > Marine > Oceanic | place: Arctic Ocean: Canada Basin | collected...
AACTGTCACTGGGATACCCCACTTGGCCCTCAACCAAGCTTGTCTACCAATTCCAACATAGCCGCACTGTGCGTCAGAATAAATGAATGACAATTTATCTGCAAGTTGATACATTTTTTAAATGGAAATAAATACAGAAGTTAAAATCTCAACAGACCCTATTTTTACCAAGATTTCTAAAGTTGTTCCTGAAATTGAGTGGAAAGTGCATGCTCCATTAATTCATAAAATTAATAAATTAAAAAAAGAAAAAAATGCAGTCATACTTGCTCATAACTACCAAACTCCTGAAATCTATCATGGAGTGGCAGATTTCTCCTCCGACTCTCTTGCTCTTGCTGTTGAGGCGTCAAAGACTAAAGCCAATATAATTGTTATGTGTGGAGTTCATTTTATGGCTGAAACTGCAAAATTAATGAATCCATTTAAAAAAGTTTTGTTGCCAGACATGGACGCAGGCTGTTCTTTGTCATCCTCTATTACAGGCGAAGATGTTAGAAACTTAAAAAAAAAATACCCAGGCGTTCCAGTTGTTTCATATATAAATACATCAGCTGATGTTAAAGCAGAAACTGATGTTTGTTGCACATCTGCCAATGCTGTTAAAGTTGTTGAATCGCTAGGAGTCAAGAAAGTTATTTTTTTACCAGATCTTTATTTAGCAAAATATGTTTCTTCTAATACAAATGTTGAAATTATTTCATGGAAAGGTACATGTATAGTACACGAACAATTTAAAGCAGAAGAAATAAAAGAAATAAAACAACAAAATCCCGGAATTGTTGTTATAGCGCACCCAGAATGTCCACCTGATGTAATTGAATCTGCAGATTTTGCTGGATCTACTTCTGGTATGAGTGAATATGTAAAAAAACATCAACCAAAAAAAGTCATGATGGTAACTGAATGTTCCATGAGTGATAATGTCCAGGTAGAAAACCCTGATGTTGAATTCATAAAGCCATGTAACTTATGTCCTTATATGAAAAAAATTACTTTACCAAAAATATTAGACTGTTTAGAAAAAGAGAGTAATGAAATTATAATTCCTGATAATTTAATAGATAGGGCTCGATTATCAGTAGAAAAAATGACTTTAATAGGTCGTTAAAAATCTCAAGTGAATAATATTGTAAAACAAGCAATGTTGGAAGATTTAAAACCTTCTGGAGACGTTACATCTAGGCTTATTGAAAATAATAAAAAAATTAAAGTAAAAATTGTTGCTAAACAAAGCTGTATAGTTGGTGGGCTAAGTCTTGCAAGAGATGCATTTAAATATTCTGATAAAAAAATAATTTTTACAACAAAAATTAAAGAAGGAAAAAAAGTTAAAAAGGATAAAGTAATTGCAGTAGTTCATGGAAATGCAAAAGCCATCTTAAAAAGTGAAAGAGTTGCTCTTAATTTTTTAAGTATAGTTTCTGCAGTAGCTACAAAAACAAAACAATTTGTAAATAAAGTTAAAGGAAAATCTTGTAAGATTTGTTGTACAAGAAAGACGATACCAAACCTGAGAGCTATACAAAAATATGCTGTAAAACTTGGTGGTGGTTATAATCACAGATTTAATCTTAGTGATGAAATTTTAATAAAAGATAACCATATTGCTATAGAAAAAAATATTTTAAAATTAGTGCAAAAAGCTATAAAAAATAATAAAGGTAAAAAAATAACTGTAGAAGTAGATAATCTTAATCAACTAAGAAAAATTTTAGGCTTAAAATTTGACAGAATTCTTTTTGATAATATGAACTTTAAGGTCCTTAAAAAGGGAGTGGACATATCAAATAAATTTTACGAAACTGAAGCTTCAGGTGGCGTAACTTTAGAAAATATAAGAAAAATTGCTTCCACTGGTGTTGACAGAATATCAGTGGGACAAATAACACATAGCGCTCCTGCAATTAACTTTAGTTTGGATATTAATTAGATTATTTATTTTTTTTTAGGTAGGCTTGTGCAGCAGCCAAACGAGCTATAGGAACTCTATAAGGTGAACAAGATACATAATTTAATTTTACCTTTTCACAAAATTCTATGCTAGAAGGGTCACCACCATGCTCCCCACAAATTCCCAATTTAAGTGATCTTTTTTCTTTTCTTCCTCGTTCAGTTGCAATTTTAATCAATTCTCCAACTCCTCTTTCGTCGATGCTAACAAAAGGATCTTTATGAAAAATTTTATTATCAACATAATCATTTAAAAATTTTCCAGCATCGTCCCTGCTAATACCAAATGTTGTTTGTGTTAAATCATTAGTTCCAAAACTAAAAAAATCTGCATACTTTGCTATATCTTTTGCCCTTAATGCGGCACGAGGTAATTCGATCATTGTGCCAACGTAATACTTTATTTTAATTTTATGTTCTTTTTGAATTTTTTCTGCAGTTTTCTGAACTAAATTTCTCAGTATTTGTATCTCAGCAGCCGTCGAAACTAATGGTATCATAATTTCTGGAATAACTGGCTTTATTTTTTTCTTTTTACATTCTATTAAAGCTTCAAAAATTGCCTGACACTGCATTTGGTAAATTTCTGGAAAAGAAATACCAAGCCTACATCCTCTATGTCCTAACATTGGGTTTTGTTCGTGCAATTCAACAATCCTGGATTTAATATCGTTATCAGAAATATTTAATTCTTTAGCTATATTATTAATATCTTTTTCTGTTTTTGGCAAAAATTCATGTAAAGGTGGATCTAATAGCCTAACTGTTACAGGTAAACCATTCATTATTTTAAAAATTTCAACAAAATCATTTTTTTGAAAGGGAAGAAGTTTTTTTAAAGCTTTTTTACGATCTTCTAAAGTTTTAGAAAGGATCATTTCTCTGACTGAAATAATTCTTTTATCATCAAAAAACATATGTTCAGTTCTACATAAACCAATACCTTCTGCACCAAAATCTCTTGCAACTTTTGTGTCTGCTGGTGTCTCTGAATTAGTTCTAACTTTAAGTTTTCTATATTTGTCAGACCATTTCATAATTTTTGAAAAATCTCCTGATATATCCGGTTTAACAGTAGGGACTTTTCCAAGCATGACTTTACCGGCTCCACCATCAATAGTAATTAGATCACCTTCCTTGATTTGATATTCTCCAGAACTAAAAAATTTATTTTCATAATCAATTTTAATTTCAGCCGATCCAGAAACGCATGGCTTCCCCATGCCACGGGCTACAACAGCTGCATGACTTGTCATACCTCCCCTAGCTGTAAGAATTCCGTTCGCAGCGTGCATTCCATTAATATCTTCTGGGGAAGTTTCTATCCTTACTAATATCGAATCTTGCATTTGCTCTTTTAACCTTTCAGCTTCTTCAGCAGAAAATGTAACTTTTCCACTTGCGGCTCCAGGAGAAGCTGGCAGTCCGGTTGCTATTATTTCTTTTTTAGCTTTTTCATCAAGAGTTGGATGTAACAAAGTATCAAGAATGTTTGGATCAATTCTTAAAATTGCTACTTTGGGTGAAATTAGTTTTTCATCTACCATATCAACTGCAATTTTAATTGCCGCACTGGCAGTTCTTTTTCCAGAACGCGTTTGTAACATCCATAGTTTGTTATTTTCTACAGTAAATTCTATATCTTGCATGTCCCTATATTTTTTTTCTAATTGACTAAAAATTTTCTTTAATTGTTGAAATATCTTGGGCATAGATTCTTCCATCGATATACCCGTTGAGTTTGATTTGTGTTTAAATTTTTTTGACAGATGTTGGGGGGTTCTTGTTCCAGCAACGACGTCTTCTCCTTGCGCGTTAATTAAATATTCTCCAAAAATTTCTTTATAACCTGTGGATGGATTTCTTGTAAAAGCAACTCCTGTTGCACAGTTATCTCCCATGTTTCCAAAAACCATTGCCTGCACATTAACTGCAGTGCCCCAGTTATCTGGAATAAAATTAATTTTTCTATATATTTTTGCTCTTTTACTATTCCAGGATAAAAATACAGCACTTATCGCTCCCCACAATTGCTCATTCACATTTTGTGGAAAATTTTTATTAGTTTGTTTTTTAATTATGTCTTTAAAATTTATAATTAAACCGTCCCAATCACTTTCATCAAGCTCTGTATCTTGAAGAACTCCTTTTGTAAGTTTATAATTTTCAATTATTTCTTCAAAGAAGTGGGACTCTATCCCAAGAACAACATTGCCAAACATTTGAATAAGTCTTCTGTAGCTATCTTTTGCAAATCTTCCATTTTTAGTTCTTTTTTTAAGTGCAACTACAGTTTTATCATTTAAGCCTAAATTTAAAATTGTATCCATCATGCCAGGCATAGAAACTCTTGATCCAGACCTTACAGACAGTAAAAGTGGATTTTTCAAATCTCCGAATTTTTTTTCTGAAATTTTTTCAATTACTAAAATTTCTTTTTTTGCTAGTTGAATAAGTTTTTTTGGTATTTTTTTCTGATTTTTGTAAAAATAGTCGCAAACTTTTGTTGAAATTGTAAATCCAGGAGGAACTGGCAAGCCTAGTTTAACCATTTCTGCTAAATTTGCTCCTTTGCCTCCAAGAATATCTTTTGAATTTTTTATACTTTTAAAGCTCTGGTTATTAAATCTATAAATTAGTTTATCCACTTAAGCACCCTCTACTTTTGAAAAATCTATAAAATTATTATAAGTCTTACAAAACATTTGTAGTAATTCCAGACGATTTTTTTTTATATCTAAATTTTCATCATTTACAATAACATTTTTAAAGAAAATATCTGTTGTGGGCTTTGCTTCAGATAGCACTTTTAAAGTTTCGTCATAGCTTTCATTTTTTTTAGAACTTGAAAAATATTGTCGTATTTCGCTTATTTTATTATACAGATTTTTTTCTTCATCTTTTTTAAATAAAAACGACTCAGGTTGTCCTAAAATTTTCTCTTTTTTATTCTTAAGCTCTTGTTCGATAATATTTGAAGCTCTTTTATAAGTTTCAATAATATTTTTACATATATCTTTAGAAATATTTTTATTAATAATAAGACTTTTTTTATAAAGCACTAAGAAATCATAGCTGCCATCTGTGCTGTCTACAGCATCAATAATATCACTTCTTATTTTTTTTTCTTTTAACAAATTTTTAAATCTTTCTTTTAAGAAATATAGTACTTCTTTGGCAGTAGAAGTATTTACGAAGTTTACATTTTGCTCTTCATAAATAGTTACAGAATAATTAATTAAGTCTTTCAGCTGTATGCTTAATTTGTTTTCAACTACAATTCTTAATAACCCAATAGCACTTCTCCTTAATGCAAAAGGATCTTTTGAGCTTGTGGGTTTTTCATTAATTCCAAAAAAACCTACCAACATATCTATTTTATCAATTAAAGAAACAGCAACACTTATTGGTTTTTTAGGAACAGCACTATTCAGACCAACAGGTAAATAATGGTCGCTGATTGCCATAGATACATCCTCTTCAAATCCTTGTTCTTTGGCAAAGTATCTGCCCATAACTCCTTGCAACTCGGGATACTCACTTACTAAATCTGAAACTAAATCTGCTTTACATATTGATGAAGCTATTTCTACTTTTTCTTTATTTATATTTAGCTGCTCTGAAATTATTCCTGCTAATTTTCTTAGTCTTTGAGTTTTATTATAATATGTTCCTAATTGGTTAAAAAAAGATAGATTTTTTAACTTACTGACTTGTTTTACTAAATTTTGTTTTTTATTTTTCTCCCAAAAAAACTTTGCATCAGAAAGTCTCGCCTCTATTACTCTTTGATTTCCTTTTTTAATGTAGCCTTTTTTATCAGGCAAATTAGCAACTATTAAAAATAAATTTGTTAAATTTTTATTTCCATCAAAAAGAGGAAAATATTTTTGATGTTGTTGCATTGTAACTATTAGAATTTCTTTAGGAATTTTTAAATAAATTTCATCAAATTTACATAAAATAATATTAGGTTTTTCCACCAAATTAACAACTTCATCAATCAACTTTTCATTAAAATGATTTTTTAAATCCTTTGTATTGCAAATATTATTCATTTTCTTAGTTATAATATTTTTTCTTTTTTCGTGGTCTAAAATAATTTTTTGCGAATTAAGAACGTCTAGATAATACTTAAAATTGCTTATTTTTTTTTCTTGCTCTTCGTTAACTCCTTCTATTGAAGTGATATTTCCACTTTTAAGATGATAAAAATTAAAATTAACTAATTGATTGTTGAATATAGCTATAATAGATTTCAACGGTCTTCCCCACTTTAAATCATAGTTAGCCCACTTCATTGATTTTTTCCAGGAATAAGACTGTAAAGATTCTGGGATAACTGATTGTAATTCTTTTAAAATATCAATTGTTTTTGGTTTTTTTTCGGCAAAATAGAAATCTCCTTTTTCTTCCTTTTTTTTATATAGATCAGATTTGTTCAAATTGTTGGATTTTATAAAACCTTCCAATGCTACTTCAAGCGCGTCAACTCTTGGGCCCCTTATAATCTTTGTTTTTTGCTCTATCTTATTAGGAATTCCATCTATTAGAAAAACAAGTCTTTTTGGGGTGGAAAAAGATTGGCTTATCTTAAAATTAATTTCTTTTTTTTTTAATTTTTCTTCTAAATTTTTTTTAATTTTATTTCTTGCGTCTATTTGCAGTCTTGCTGGTATTTCTTCACTAAATAATTCTATAAACAGTTCAGCCATTGTTATTTTTCACTTTCTAACCAACTTTGTCCAGAGCCTTTGGCTAATTCTCTTATTCTAGAAATATATTCAGTTCTTTGAGCAACTCCTATAACACCTCTGGCATCTAATAAATTAAAAATGTGGCTAGCTTTTAAACATTGGTCATAAGCAGGCAATGAAAGTTTTTTTTCCAATAGAAATTTACATTCAGATTCAGCTATTTCAAAATTTTTTAATAAGTTTTCTATATTAGCAAATTCAAAGTTATAAGCTGAATATTCTCTTTCAGCTCGCTGAAAGATATCTTTATATTTTATTCCCTCATTGTTCCAAACAAGATCAAATATATTATTCTTCGCTTGTGTAAACATACATATTCTTTCAAGCCCATAGGTGAGCTCAACCGAAACTGGTTTACATTCAATGCCTGTCATTTGTTGAAAATAAGTAAATTGTGTAATTTCCATACCATCACACCAAACTTCCCATCCACGTCCAGCAGCTCCCAGAGTTGGACTCTCCCAATCATCTTCTACAAATCTAATATCATGCTCTTTATGATTAATTCCTATTGTAGATAAACTTTTTAAAAAAACTTTTTTTACATCTTTAGGTGATGGTTTTATAATAACCTGAAATTGATAGTAATGCTGTAAACGATTTGGGTTTTTTCCATACCTTCCATCAGTTGGGCGTCTTGATGGTTGAACGTACGCAGCTTTCCAAGGTTTTACACCCAGTGAACGTAGAGTAGTTGCTGGATGAAAAGTTCCTGCTCCAACTTCAATATCATATGGCTGCAATATTACACATCCATAATTTCCCCAAAACTTTTGTAAATTTAATATTGTGTCTTGAAAATTTACTACAATTGAGTTATTTTTTTTTTGAAGTCTTGTTTTTTTAGGCATTTATAAACCAAATTTTTGCCATTGAGCTCTTTCCTCTATGACATTTGCGATATTATCAACTTGATTTTCAACTGATGTTGATAATCTCTTAGCTAAAAAACCTTTTGGTTTTTCAAGTTTTTTAATCATAATATCCTCACCAAATTTTTCTCTTAAAATTTGGTCAGCATTTCCAATTCCATCTATTAAACCTAATTTTAAAGAAGTAGATCCAGACCAAAATTCTCCTGTAAAAGTATTATTTTTTTCAGTTTCAATAAGTTTTGAGCCTCTGCTATCTTGAACAACATTTATAAAATCCGAATGAAGCTCTAATTGTATTTTTTTTAGTCTTTGAATGTCTTCTTCTTTTTCTTCTTTAAAAGGATCAAGAGAACTTTTGTTTTTACCTGCGGTGTAAACTCTTCTTTCTACTCCAATTTTTTTTATAGCATCTTGAAAACCAAAAGATGCAGAAATTACACCTATTGAACCTACAATTGAACTTGAATTTGCGTAAATTTCATCACCTGCACAAGCTATAAGATAGCCACCAGAAGCTGCTACATCTTCAGCAAAAACTAAAACTTTTTTATTGTTTTTTTTTGCTAGTTTTTTTATGTAACTATATATTAGATGTGATTGGACCGGAGACCCTCCTGGCGAGTTTATAGATATTGCAATTGCTAAAGACTTTTTAATTGAAAACGCTTTATCTATAATTTCTTGTTGGCCTACAAAATTTATTCCTTGTTTAAATCTTCCGACAGAACCAATAATCCCCGACAACCTAATATGAGGTATTATTTTTTCTTTTTTAAAAATTTTAAAAATTGAAAACATTTAATGATATATAATCTAATTATCACAGTTTTTAGATTCTTTTAAATTTTAAGTAAAGTTATTAAGCTACCTTGGGTTGTAATTTTTGGGTGCGTCACTAGTGATCTAAAAGAGTTTTTTTTAGTATAAAATAACAGCTATAATTATTAAATGGGATCAGTAATACCGCTAAAAAAAGAAATAAATAATTCATATTTGGGTCTAAAAAATCTTGTGGGCAGTAAACTTGATGATGTTAGTCGACAAATAAAACATAAATTAGCCAGCGAAATAAATCTTATTCACAAAATGACGGACTACCATGTAAAATCTGGAGGAAAAAGAATTAGGCCTTTATTAACTTTAGCTTCAGCAAAGTTGTGTGGGTATGAGGATGGAAATCGAGATATAAATTTAGCTGCTTGCATTGAATTAATTCATAATGCAACACTGTTACATGATGATGTTATTGATAGTAGTGACCTTAGAAGGGGCGTTAAAACTGCGAATTCCGTCTGGGGAAATCAATCCTCTATTTTAGTCGGAGATTATCTTTTTAGTCGTTGTTTTGAAATGATGGTAGAAGACGGCTCTCAAGAAATATTAAAATTATTATCATCTACTTCATCTAGAATAGCACAAGGCGAAGTTTTGCAACTAGAATACAAAGGAGAGGTAGATTTATTGGAGGAAACGTATTTTAATATAATAAATATGAAAACCGCTGCCTTGTTTGCTGCAGCAACAAGAGTTGGAGCTTGCGTTGCAAATAAAAGTAAAAAAGAAAAGGATGCTTTGGAATCCTATGGTAAAAATCTTGGTTTAGCATTTCAAATCGCTGACGATGCCCTAGATTATTTTTCAACAAAAACAATTTTTGGTAAAGAAATTGGAAAAGATTTTTATGAAGGAAAAACTACACTACCTTTAATTATTATTTTTCAAAGGGCTAATAGTGAAGAAAGAGATTTTCTTAAAGAAATATTTAAAAAAAAAAAAAGAAACGAGGATGATTTTAGCGAAACGCTAGCGTTAATAAATAAATACAAAGCAGTTCAAGCAAGTTTTAAAAGAGCAGAATATTTTGTAAATGTTTCACATGATGCTCTTGGAATATTTCAACATAGCGAAGAAAAAAAAGTTTTACAAAATTTAACTGAATTTAGTATCAATAGATCCTTTTAAGGATATAAAATTTCTTTTTTCCAACTTTTTAGATTTTTATTATATTTTAATCTTTCGTGGATTCTAAACTTATCTCCCAACCAAAATTCAATTGAAGATGGATTTAAACACCATCCAGACCAATTTTTTGGTCTTGGTAGTTTTTTTTCATCTTTATATTTTTTTTTAAATTCATTAATTTTTTTTAAAAAATCACTTCTTTCATTCATGGGTTTTGATTGGTCTGATGCCCACGCTCCTATCCTGCTCTCATATGGCCTGCTATCAAAATAATGATCTGCTTCCTCATTTGTCACTTGAGTAACACTTCCTGAAATTCTTACTTGTCTTTGTAAACTTTTCCAATGAAAACACATAGCGGCTTTTGAGTTTTTTTTAAGATCGTGACTTTTGGGACTATCTAAATTTGTATAAAAAACGAATCCTTTATTATTTAAACTTTTTAAAAGGACCATTCTAACATTTGGCACATTGTTTTGGTTTGATGTGGCTAAAGATAATGCATTTGGATCATTTATCTCATTTTTCTCTGCTTCAGACATCCATATTTTGAATAATTCCAATGGATCATCTATATCCATAAAGCAAAAGTTTAAGTTTAGTGAATTTTTTTCATTCATAAAATTGTCAAAATATTCTATATAATACAATCTAATGTCATTTAATACTTTTGGAAAGATATTTCGTTTTACGACATGGGGAGAATCTCATGGTCCCGCAATAGGATGTGTGGTTGATGGATGTCCTCCTAATGTAACGTTATCTGAAAAAGATATAATGTTTGATATGAATCGAAGACGCCCAGGTAAATCAAAATTTACATCGCAGAGGAAAGAATCTGATAAAGTGAATATTTTATCTGGTATTTTTCAAGGTAAAACGACTGGAACTCCTATCTCTATGATTATTTATAACGAGGATGCTAAATCTAGAGATTATGAAACTATTAAGGATAAATTTAGGCCAGGTCATGCCGACTACACCTATTTTTTAAAATACGGAGTAAGAGATTATCGTGGAGGCGGGAGACAATCGGCTAGGGAAACTGCCGCAAGAGTAGCTACTGGAGCTATTGCTAGAGTCGTATTAAATAAGCTCATAGGTAAAAAATTTAAAGTTGTTGGAGGTGTTACTCAATTAGGTCTTATTGGGTGTGATAAAAAAATTTGGGATGAAAAGATTATAAGAAAAAATCCATTTTTTTGTCCTGACAAAAAATCAATTAAACTTTGGGAAAAATATTTACTTTCAGTTAGAAAGGCTGGTTCATCATGTGGAGCAATAGTTGAGTTAAGAGCATCAGGTATCCCAGCTGGCTTAGGAGCTCCTATTTATTCGAAACTTGATTCTGATATAGCAAGTGCACTAATGAGCATCAACGCTGTTAAAGGAGTAAATATAGGCGCTGGCATGAGTGCGGCTTTTTTAAGTGGAGAAGAAAACTCAGATGAAATTAAAGGTATTTCGGGTAAAGCAAAATTTAAATCTAATAATGCTGGTGGAATATTAGGTGGAATATCTTCTGGACAAGATATTATAGTTTCGTTTGCAGTAAAACCAACATCTTCTATTTTAAACAGTAGAGATACAATTGATAAAAAAGGAAAGAATACTAAAATTTCTGTAAGAGGTAGACATGACCCTTGTGTCGGAATTAGAGCTGTTCCAATTGGTGAGGCTATGATGTCCTGTGTTTTATTAGACCATTATTTACTAAACAGAGCACAATGTGGGTAGAGTTAATTAAATTTGTTTATCTTTTTTGAAATA
>Ga0114999_10008641_pt1 | contig 11314 bp, 9 predicted proteins | sample ArcticOcean_MG_C_3_FD_89820 | JGI IMG/M metagenome (GOLD analysis project Ga0114999, IMG submission 89820) | Marine microbial communities from western Arctic Ocean - ArcticOcean_MG_CB8_126 | ecosystem: Environmental > Aquatic > Marine > Oceanic | place: Arctic Ocean: Canada Basin | collected...
ATGGAGAATTAATTAATATAGGAAATAATCATGAACCAATCACAATTAAAGAATTAGCAAATAAAATAATTAATCTTTCAAATTCAAAGAGTTCTGTTAAATTCATTCCTTTTGAAGAATCAAAAAGAAATAGAAGTGAAATATTGATAAGAGTTCCTAATATTAAAAAAGCTGAAAAATTATTAGACTATGTTCCAAAAATCCCTCTTGAAGAAGGTATATTGAAGGTCATAAAAAAACAATTAAACGATAATTAAAAAAATCATTTTTTTATTTTTCAAATAATTATATTTTTGATGCTTCAACTACAAATGCTGAACTAAGAAAATACCCTTTCCAATTATCTGATTTTTCTAATTTTTTACTTAACTTAATAAATAATTCTGGATACTTATTTTGAAAATTTGGTGGCATTGCATGATAATGATAAAAATGTATTTTATCTATTTTCATTTTTTCTGATTCAAATAATTCTTTCTCAATTGTTAAAGGATTACGAAATTTTGCTAATATTTCATTATATGAAATACGTCCATTTTTTTGTTTAGTGGGCGGTTTAATTGATAATCTTTTTGAATAAAAATTAATTAATTCATTTTTTACTTTGGTAGGAATTTCTTGAATGTCAATTAATTCATTTAAAAAGAAATCTGCAGAATATTTATTCAATGAAAAAGTTGCAAATAATTCATTCCTAAATTCTATGTATGTTTTACCCTTTTTACTTAAACAATTTTTAATATTTCGTAAAGCCATTTTCTCATTTTTTATGTGAGGAAAAACTCCTAATGATAAAATAGCATCAAATTTTTTGTTTGGCATAGTATTCTTTTTTTGTAAATCGGCATGAAATATTCTGTTAGATGAATATTTTGCAGATATTAATTCATTTTTTCCAAATTCAACCATTTGTTTAGAATAATCAAAACCATTTACATCAAAACCTTGTTTTAATAATTTGATCATTGGAATTGCAGTTCCACATCCAGTATCTAGAATTGTTTTTGATTTATTTTGCTTTAATCTCTTAATAATTAATTTTAACCTTATCAAATTTGCCGGATATTTTTCATATCCAGGTTCATACATTTTTTTGTATTCTGGTGCTTCTTGATCATAGTATTCACGTGCAGTTCTATTTTTTGATATCAAGTAATTGAATCAAATATTATAGAGTTGATAAAAGTTTCTTATTTTTTAATAATTCAGCCATTTCTAATAGTATTTCATATTCTAATTTGGAACGTTGTTGAATATCTCGTAAAGAATTGGTTCCATCTGATAAATTTAAAATCCATTGTATTGCTTTCTTTTGTTTAAGTGAGTTTTGATTTTTAACACCTCCTATTCCTTCATAGATCTTACGTTTTCCAAGTTGTGGTTCACATTTTGGGCATAGATTTTGATATACAGGATCATTTAGTTTACTTGTTTTTTTCATTAAATTATTTTTTTTTAATTTTATGTTGCTAAAATTATCATTTAGTTTTTCAATAACCAACAAATATTTTAAAAGAGAATCTGCTAAACATTCTTTATTCATAAATGAGAGATTGTCTTCTGACGTATGATATTCATCAAACATATCATAAGGTGTTCGCATTAAAGATCCAACTGGTAAATTGAATGCAGGTGAACAATATTGTCTTTCATCACTACCTGATGGCCAAAACTCCATTATTTTATATGGATTACCTGATTCAACTAATACTTCTTCAACTACTTCATCTATGATATTATTCCCGTCACGTGATTTTTTATATGTAGAAATTCCAGAATCTCCCACACATGTTGCTACTAATCCGTGTACAATATTTTCTATTTTATCTTCATTTAAAGAAATCCAAGTAATTGCACCAATTGTTTCAGGAATAAATAAAAATCTAATTGAATAATGTAATTTTATTTTAGAAAGATATTTTGCTAAAAATACAGCTAAAACAGGACCTGATAAATTATCATTACATAATGAAGGATGACAAACATATGTAGAAATTAGAATCTCTTTTTTACTATCTCCTTTGATTAGAAATTCACCATATGTTAAATGTCCATTTTTATGTTCTGAAATAATATTAACAAAGTATTCTTCATCTTCAAGTTTTAAAAATTCATTATGACTCATACAAAAACCCCAATTTTTATTGTAAAATGATGTAACATATGGAATAGAATTTGGCTGTTCTGGTAGTGTAAAAATATGTTTTTTTAATTCTTCTAATCCTATTTTTTTATTAATATTTTCACTATATTGTAAAACATGTATGTTTGATTTTTTAAAATCAACTATTTTTTCTTTTTTACTATTCATAATATATCCATCACTAATATTCCATTCTTGTGGAACAGTCCAATCAAAAACTTTTGATCCTGTAGGAACTTCATGAATTTTTAAATCAATTAAATCTTGTAAAATTTTTAAACTTTTTCGTACACCTTCACCCGTAATACTTCTTGTAATCGGAAATAATTTTTCCATTAATTCATACATTTCGTTACCAACCACTGTTAAATCAAAAATATTATTGAGAATCTCTTTATTCTTCTTCATAATACTGATTGATTTTTTTATTAGTTAAAAAAGTACATAAAAATGATTTTAGTCATACAAATTTAGGATCAAGTGTTGAGATTATTTAAATAAAAAAGTTATATTGATAAGTATGGATAAACCCACTCTATAATATTGAAATATTGCAAAAAATGTCTTTATCCTGACACAAAACCGTTGCTAATCTTTGATGAAAATGGTATCTGTGATGCTTGTAAAGCTCCTGAAAAAAAAGATAAAATCGATTGGGACTCAAGAAGGAAGGATTTGGCAACAATTTTAGAAAAATATAGAAGTAAAGATAATAGCCGATATGATTGTATAATTCCAGTCAGTGGAGGAAAAGATTCTACTTATCAAGTTCATATTATTGTAAATGAATTTGGTTTGAAACCATTACTAGTAAATTTTCATCCAAGGGATCTTATTCCGTTAGGAAGAAAAAATATTGAAAATATTAAAAATATTGGGGTTGATTGTATTGAATTCACTCCAAATCCACATATCTATAAAAAAATGGAAAAATTTGGGTTAACTGAACTTGGAGATGTTAATTGGCCTGAACATGTTGGAATTTTCACAGTTCCGTTCCAAGTAGCAGTTGCGTACAAAATCCCTTTGATTATCTGGGGAGAAAATCCTCAAACAGAATATGGTGGACCTGGAGGGGGAATGGTATTAGATAAAGAATGGTTGGAAAAATATGGTGTATTTTGGTTTGATGAGGTGAAACCAACAATTATGACTGATAATGGAATTGATATTAATGATCTTAAAGCGTACAATTATCCATCTGATGAGGAACTTGAAAGCGTAGGAGTTAAAGGAATATTTCTTGGACAATACCTAAAACATGATATTGATAAAATTCTTGAAACCGTTGAAAAGATAGGGTTCAGTAGAAGTCCAGAGATAAAAGAGGGAACCTATACTGATTGGGAAAATTTGGATACTAAGTTTACTGGAATGCACGATTATTTTAAATGGATAAAATATGGATATGGAAGAGCAACCGATCATGCTTCATTAGATATTAGAGCTGGCAAAATTACTAGAGAAGAAGGATTAAAACTTGTAAAAGAATATGAGGGTAAAATCCCAGAAAAATATATGGATGACTTCTTAGAAGATATGGAAATTACTAGAGAAGAATTTTATAAAATAGTAGATAAATTTACTAATAAAGAATTATTCAAAACAGATGATAATGGGGAATTAGTTAGGGATAAAAATGGAAATATTGAAAAATTAGTTTATGATAACCTCTAATTAAATTGTATGTGTGTAGTAAAGATAAGTCATAATGATATTTTAATTATTAGAAATATTTTTTATATAATCCCAAATCATTTTTGATGATTTATTTCTATTTTTAAAACAATTATCAATAAATTCATTACCTCTTTTAATTAATTCTTTTTTAAAAAGTGGATCATTTGTAATTTTTTTAAGGTTTTCAGTTAATTCTTCTACTCCAATTAATAGACAAGATTTTTCCCTGTATACTGAAGGATTTCCCCAATTATATTCTATAAATGGAATTGAAATAACTGGTTTTTGTAATATTTGTGCTTGGATAATCACTGTTGAATACCCTGTAACAATAATACTGCTACATTTTCTAATTAATGGATTGATATCTCCTTTTTGAATAACTTGAATTTTAGGGAATTTTTTTTGAATAATTTCTGAAATATTTAGAATATCTACTGTCGGATGTAATTTAATCACTAATTTCATTTTTTCATTTGTAACAATTTCACAAATTTTTAGAATTGATTTGAGATATTTTTCTAAATTTCTAACATCAATTCCATTTATTTCTTCAATTTGCGGTGCCATTGTTGCTAAAAGAACAAATTCTTCAGTATTTTGATTTTCTAAAAATTTTAATTCGCTAAAACGTGGACTTCCTAATTCAATTACATTTTCTGGAGATACTTTACCATTTGTAACTTCATTTTCTTTATCAAATTTCCCCCAAGCAATATACTTGTTAGCAGATTCTAAAAATGCACCTTGTGATTTTGAATTTTCATATGCTTCAGGTGTATCAATATGTAATCCTTCTTGTAAATGTAAGATTGGTATTTTTTTTTGATTTGCTAATTGAACTACTATTTGTTCAGTCATTCCAATTTCAGATATTACAACCACCGAATCAATATGAAAATTTTCAAACATTTGTTTTGCCAAAATTATCTCGAAGAAAATTTCATCTAATCTGTCAATAATTAAATTTTTGATTATAGGTGAAATTACAGATATAATAGAAATATTATCAATAGAAAAAAAATCATTTACTATTTTATTTGAATTTAATAATTGTAAAAGTTTTTCTTTTATATCTGAAATATTTTGTTTATATTTTATTAAAATTGCATCATTAATAATATCTGGAGTAATTATTTTGCATTGAGAATTTTTAATAATTTTAAATGATTCTAGATCCCAAACTCCTGGTCTTCTTCTACCATAATATAGAATATTTTTATCATAATTTCTACTTTCTAGGAAGAAATTTTTAAAATATTTTGTATTTAATTCAACAAGTAATGTATTTTTTTTAGATAAATCATTATTTTGATTTTTAAGTATTATTTTTAATAATTTTTCACTAGTTTTTTTTATTTTTTTATATGATGAAGTAGGAACTGAAATTTTTATGCTTTTCTTACCAATGTTAGTTCCAATTTCAACCTTATCAAAATAAAATTCATCTTTTTTACTATTTTCTATTTCAGAAATATCTTTAATCAATAACTTACAAATTAGAAATAAATCTCCAGATGCAAAATATTTTAAATTAGGAAATTTCTTTATTATTATTATTATTTCAGAAAATTTTTTTAAAATTTTTACAAGTGGATGAATCAATTGATCATTATACAATCTAGGAATATTGATATTTAAAAAACTAATATCTTTTTTAACCACATCTAAATTACTCCAATTTAAAAATTCATAGCATTGTTTTTGTAATTTATTAACATCTTCAGTTAAGTACATTTCAGATATTTCATGATCAATATTTTTTTCTGTTAATTTAACATGTGAATCATAATCAAATGTAATAAATTTTACATCATCTTTATCAGAAATTGTTTCTATTTCATTTATTAATGTTAAATTATCTACAAAAATAATTTGTTTAGGTTCATTCATTTTTTCCATTTAGACCAATCATAATTCTTAAAATTAGTATTCTCCATTTCATTATCATTAGGTTTCCATGATACATCTGCAAGCACAAGAACCTTTGAGATATTATTTGTAGGATTTATGATTGCTGCTGATAATTTATTTGGAACTGAAATTAAAATTGGATTTTCTGAATTTGACGAAATTTCGTGAATTACACCTTCATTATCTTCAACAACTATTACAATTTCTCCAGAAACGCAGTAAAAATATGTGGTTCTATTTTTATGAAGATGCGGTCCTTTAATCTCCTTAGGATTTACAGTATTGACATACACCATTTCTGGATTTTTTGGAAATATCTTATCCCAATCTCTCCAAATTACAGTTAATTCCCCATTAATGTGAGAATCATTGATATCTTTAGTTTCATGTTTTTCTAAATTTATTATGAAATTTTTGTTATCCATTTACCAAAATCAATAGTTTTCAGCAATAAAAGTTTGGATTTATAGTTACTATTTGAGGTATACAATATTTTATTAGGCTTATAGAAATTCAATTGATATGAAATTATTAGTAACAGGTGGGTACGGATTTATTGGAAGTAATTTTATTTTAAAATTACTAGAGGGACATGAGGAATTTAAAATTAAGAATATTGATGCAGAGTTAAACGGTTCTAATTCAAAAAATCTTTCAACAATACAAAATCATAAAAATTATGAATTTGTTAAAGGCAATATTACAAATCATAACTTAATGGAAAAATTAATTGATGAATGTGATGTAGTAGTTAATTTTGCAGCAGAATCATTTGTTGATCGAAGTATTAATGATGCAAATCCATTTTTATCCTCTAATATTTTAGGTGTATATACTATTTTAGATATAATTACAAAACAAAATAAAAAAATGATTCAAATTTCAACTGATGAAGTATTTGGTAGTATAGAACATGGAAGCGCTAAAGAAGAATCAAGATTTAATCCTACTAATCCATATGCAGCTACAAAAGCATCCGCAGAACTTTTAATTAATTCATATTTTGCAACATATAATTCGAATGTAATAATTACAAGATGTACAAATAATTATGGTCCAAGACAATTTCCTGAAAAATTAATCCCAAAAACTATTCTTTTAGCAGATCAAAATAAAAAAATTCCAATTTATGGAAATGGTAAAAATATACGTGATTGGATTTTTGTTGAAGATCATTGTAATGCAATTTTTAATATTTTTACAAATGGAAAATCAGGAGAATCATATAATATTTCTGCAAGTAATGAAATCAACAATATTACAATAGTAAAAAAAATTCTTGCATTAATGAATAAATCTGAAGATTTAATAGAATTTGTAGAAGATCGTCCAGGACACGATTTTAGATATAGTATGGATTCTCAAAAAATAAATAAAGAATTGAATTGGAAAACTAAAGTTAATTTTGAAGAAGGGTTAAAAAAAACAGTTGATTGGTATCTTTTGAATAGAGACTGGTGGAAAGACATAATAGAAAATTCTCTAAATCAAACTCCATGGAAAATTTGATCTTAAATTATTAATATCAACAAAGAATGAACTGAATATGAAAGGAATTCTTCTTCATGGGGGTCATGGAACACGATTAAGACCATTGACACATACTGGTCCTAAACAATTACTTCCAATTGCAAATAAACCCATGTCTGAATATTGTATTGAATCCATGAAAAGTGCAGGAGTTAAAGAAATTGCAATTATCATAGGAGGTATAGGTTCTCAAAAAGTTAAAGAATATTATGGCAATGGTGATAAATTTGGTGTAAAAATTACTTATGTATCACAAGATTTTCCACGTGGAATTGCACATGCGATAAGTCTATGTGAAGATTTTATAGCTAATGAAAAATTTTTAGTATTTTTAGGAGATAATATTATTCAAAAATCAATTAATGAAATTGGAATAGAATTTCAAAAATCTAATGCTGCAGCTACAATACTTTTGTGCGAAGTAGATAATCCTAGTAGATTTGGAATTGCAGATGTGAAAGATGGAGAAATTAAAAAAATTATTGAAAAACCAAAAAATCCTCCAACAAATTTGGCAGTAACCGGAATTTATTTTTTAACTCCAGTTATTTTTGATATTATTAAAAGATTAAAACCATCATGGAGAAATGAATTAGAAATTACAGATGCATTAGATATGTTATTAAATGAAAAATATCTTATTACTTACAAAATGATTACAGATTATTGGAAAGATACAGGTACCCCCGAAGATATTATTAATGCAAATAAAGCTATTTTAGAAAACTTGATTCCATATTTTAATGGGAAAAAAGATTCAACAGTATTACTTGAAGGTAATGTTTCTGTAGGAAATGACACATACATTGGAAATCACGTAAAAATTATAGGCCCAGTAATTATTGGAAAAAAATGTAAAATATCTGGAGATACAATAATTGGACCAAATACTAGTATTGGAAATGACTGTATAATTTCAGGAGGAATTATCAAAGATTCCATAATCATGAATAACTGTGAAATTAGAAAAAATGTGAATTTGAGAAATAGTATCATTTCAGCAAATTCAACTATTCATCAAAATAATATTCAAAATGAACAAATTTTTCTTTTAGGTGAAGGTACTAAAGTATCATTTTAATTAGTAGATATTTACATCAACAAAACTAAAAAAAGATGAAAAATGATTTTATCGTTCAATTTGATAATAAAGTATTTGTAAAAGCCAAGTATTCTAAGCAAATAGTATTATGTCAAAAATAGCTATTGGTTTACCTGCTTTTAATGAAGGAAAAAATATTGCGAGTATAATTACTCAATTAAAAAAAAAATATACAATAATTATTGTTTGTGATGATGGTTCTTCAGATTTAACATCAGATATTGCAGAAGAAATGGGTGCTATTGTCGTTAAACATAAAACAAATTTAGGATATGGAGCAGCAATTAGAAGTTTATTTTTAAAAGCAAATGAATTGAATTGTGATATTCTTGTAACATTTGATTCAGATGGTCAACATAAAATATCTGATATAGAAAATGTCATAAAACCAATTCAAAATAAAGAAGCAAATATTGTAATAGGTTCAAGATTTCTTGGAAATGTGGAAGGGAACCTTCCAACATATAGGAAATTAGGAATAAAAGCAATTACTAATTTGGTAAATTCTAATACTGGAAATAAAATTACAGATTCACAAAGTGGTTTTAGAGGATATGATAAAACAACTTTAGAAAAAATAATTCCTTCTGATTCGGGAATGGGAGTGTCCACTGAAATTTTAATTAAAGCAAGTAAACATAATTTTAAAATTATTGAAATACCAATTACAATTCTTTATCAAGAAGAAATATCATCACAACAAACATTGTCTCATGGAACTTCAGTAATTTTAAGTACTATGAAATTTATTTCTATTGAACATCCTCTAAAATTTTATGGTATTCCTGGAATTTTATTTCTAGCAATTGGATTATTTTTTATTGTATGGACTATCCAAGAATTTACAATTGGAGGTTCTATAATTACAAATATTTCCATAATAGCAATAGGTTCAACAATTTTAGGAAGTATATTGACAATGACATCAATATTACTGTATTCAGTAGTAAGTGTTGTAAGAGAAAGAAGATAAAAAAAGATAATGAAAAATATTAAAAATCAGATTAATGATGTTGATTCTAAAAATGACTATAGTTTATCAAAATCATTATGTCTTTTATTAATTATTTTTACTGCATCTATAGTAATTCGATTATACTACCTTCCTTTTGATTTACCATTATTATTAGATGCACAACATTATTTTTGGTATGCAAATGATATGAGTATTTTAAAAGAAATACCTACATACTACAGTTCTCATAACAATTTTTGGGCTTCATTTTTATCAATATTTTTTTCAGTAAATTCTTCAGATAATATTTTAGATTATATGAATACACAACGAATTTTATCTACAGTACTATCTTCATTAACAATTTTTCCATTATTTTTTTTATGTAAGAAGTTTTTTCTAAATAAATATTCTTTATTTGGGTCATTATTTTTTATTTTTGATCCAAGATTAATAATGAATTCACTACAAGGTATAATTGAACCAATTTATTTTTTAATTGGAATTTTAATTATTTTATTTTCATTCAGTGACAGTAAAAAATTTTATTATATTTCATTTGGGCTTGCTGCAATCTTATCTTTAATTAGATATGAGGGATTACTCATTTTAGTACCACTTACAATAATATATTTTTGGAAATTTAAAATTAATAAAAAATCTATTTTAACATATAGTTTATGCATTCTAATTTTTATTTTAGTACTTTTTCCAATGGTTGAAGCACGAATTAACGCAACGGGTCATGATGGAATAATAAGTCATATTTCAGATGGTCCAGCAACTATTTCAAATACACTTGCTGGCAATGAAACAGGGAAAGATAGGGTTGATATCAAAAATAGTTTAATAAATTCACTAAGTTTTCTTGGTTGGATTACTATTCCCATATGGATAATATTTTTACCTTATGGATTATTCAAATATTTTAAAAAATTTGACCAAAAAAAGAGTATTCTATTACTATTTTCAGTGATTTTAATTTTACCTGCACTTTATGCTTATTCTAGAGATTTTCAAGAAACACGATATTTATATATTTTATTCCCATTATTTTCAATAATCTCGTTATATTCAATTCAAAAAATAAATCAAATTAAAAATTTTAAAATAATTTTTGTTTTAATTATATTTGGAATAATTTTTTCATCAATTGGTTGGTTAGAATACAAATGGATCGATAAAGAATATGACAAAGAAGCTTTTACTCTATCATTAAAAATTAAAGAAATGACTACTGGAATTAATGAATTTTATCCCGAATCAGCTTACTTTCAATATGTTAATTTGAATGAAAAATTTCCTAATTTAAGAAATCAAATTAATAATGAACATAAACTTATTTCAATATTTCAGTATGAAGAAATTGGAGAATTATTACAAAGTGAAAGAAATAATGGATTAACTCACATCGTAATTGATGAAAGTCAAATATCCAATAATTTAAGGCAAGAATTTTTAATTGAAATTTATGAAAATGAAAATAATTATACTTTTTTAAAGAAAATTTATGATTCAAATAATGATGGGTTTAATTATAAACTCAAAGTTTTTGAAATTAATTATGATTTATTTGATGAACATGTAAAAATAATAAATAATTTTAATTAATACCCATAGTTATTTTTTTGTAACTATATTTATGAACTCTTCAGCGAGTTTATCCCAATTAAAAATTTCAAGAACAGTATTCTTACCTTGGGCGCCAAATTTTTTTCTTAATTCAGGGTCATCAACAAGAATTGTTAATTTTTCTATCCAACCTTTATAATCTCCTTCATTAACAAGAAATCCAGTTTTGTTGTCAAAAACCATTTCAGGAATTCCTCCAACTTTTGATGCTACTACTGGATTTTGCATAGACATTGCTTCTCTACAAGATAATGGAGTTGTATCCATACCCGTAGGAAGTGCATAAATATCAATTTCAGTTAAATATTCTCTAACTTTATCTGGATATTCTAAATTTTCTAAATAGTGGAAATTTTCA
>Ga0114999_10008643_pt1 | contig 11313 bp, 9 predicted proteins | sample ArcticOcean_MG_C_3_FD_89820 | JGI IMG/M metagenome (GOLD analysis project Ga0114999, IMG submission 89820) | Marine microbial communities from western Arctic Ocean - ArcticOcean_MG_CB8_126 | ecosystem: Environmental > Aquatic > Marine > Oceanic | place: Arctic Ocean: Canada Basin | collected...
CTCCGCGTTACCACCCTGGCAGAATTGGCAGCACTCCAGCGCGCAGAGGACTAATTCATCATGCTCCGTACCTACCCGTTGGACTTTTATTTCGATCATTCGCCGGAAGAAATATGGCCAATCATGATCGATAGGTCGCGCCTCATGAGGCCACCGGATTCCCGCGACACAGCGTGACCCAAACAGCACGGCCCGACGGCTCAGTAGAGCGCATCGCAGCGGCACATTCGGCCCCTTTGCTTCCGTCTGGGAAGAAAACCCTTGGGAGTGGGAAGACCGACACCAGATCCGTAATGTGCGACGATTTCGCAAAGGCATTTTCAGAACGATCACCGCTCTATCATTTCGAAGAAACCGGCGGCGCCGGCACAGAGGGAGACGCCCTGACCGAGCTGCTCGCCGCCGCCAATTGACCGCGCCTAAAGTCTACAAAGGCACGCCGTGGCGTATCTCCGGCGTTTTGGAGGAACTGCTCCACCTGCCCCATTGCCAAGGCACGGAGCGACTGATCTTCAACAGGTTTGTTGAAATTATGCGCCCCAAAGACGGCGCTATTTCAACCACCATAAAAACGGAAGTTATAATCCGTTAAAGTTACTCTCCGTCGGTCACTTTCTCGCCGTCCCGCGCCACGGCCTTCTTCTTCGGAATATCCACGCGCAAGCTCAATTCCTTTAAATGCTTGGCCCCTGCCGCCGCCGGCGCACCCATCATCAAATCCTGTGCCGTTTGATTGAACGGGAACATGATGACCTCACGAATATTGGGTTCATCCGCGAGCAACATGACAATGCGATCAATGCCTGGTGCGATGCCGCCATGGGGCGGGGCGCCATATTGAAATGCCTGATAAAGCGCACCAAAACGACTCTCGACCTCGGCCTGATCATAGCCGGCAATTTCGAATGCCTTGACCATCACATCGAGGCGATGATTTCGAATGGCGCCACTTGAGAGCTCAACGCCATTACAGACAATGTCATATTGCCAGGCAAGAATATCGAGCGGGTCTTTGGTCTCCAACGCTTCCAGCCCGCCTTGCGGCATGGAGAACGGATTATGGCTGAAACCAATAGCCTGGCTCTCTTCGTCCTTCTCGAACATCGGGTAATCGACAATCCAACAGAAGCGGAATGTCCCCTCCTCGATCAGACCAAGCTGCTCCGCCAATTCAACTCGCACTGCGCCAGCATAGCGCGCCGCAAGCTCAACTTTATCGCAGCTGAGGAACAACGCATCGCCGTCGCTTAACCCGGCTGCTTCCTTGAGGCGTACCAACACATCATCAGGAATGAATTTGGCGATCGGCCCCTTGCCACCGCCATTTTCAAAAATAATGTAACCGAGGCCGGGGGCGCCCAAATCCTGAGTGAAGCCTATCAATTTATCGAAGAAGCTACGCGGCCTATCAGCCACACCGTGCGCCGGGATACCGCGCACCACGCCGCCTTTTTTGATGACCCCTTTGAACGCTTTGAATTCCACTTCATCCAGGCCGAAGAACTCAGTGACATCAGTAATTTCCGTAGGGATGCGGAGATCGGGCTTATCGGTGCCATAGCGCATCATCACATCGGAATAGGCCAGCCGCGGAAACGGCATGGGGGTAATTTCTTTGTCGGTGAATTCGTCGAATACGCCGTGCATGACCGGCTCCACGGCGGCAAACACATCTTCCTGATCGACAAACGCCATTTCCACGTCGAGCTGATAGAACTCACCTGGCGAGCGGTCGGCGCGCGCATCCTCATCACGGAAACAAGGCGCGATCTGGAAATAACGATCAAAGCCTGAGCACATGATCAGCTGCTTGAATTGCTGCGGCGCCTGGGGAAGCGCATAAAACTGCCCCGGGTGCATGCGGCTCGGCACGAGAAAATCGCGCGCGCCCTCGGGCGAGCTTGCGGTCAGGATCGGTGTTTGAAATTCGGTAAAATCCTGCTCGATCATGCGTCGGCGGATACTGGCAATAATTTCACTGCGGAGCAGAATATTGCGGTGCATACGCTCACGCCGGAGGTCGAGGAAGCGATAGCGCAGACGCGATTCTTCGCCATATTCGTGGTCGCCATGCACCGGCAGCGGCAGGGTTTCAGCTGGGTTTTGCACCTCGGCTTCGTGAATATGCAACTCGACCTCGCCCGTCGGCAGGCAATCATTCGACGTCTCTTCATCGCGTCGGACGACGGGGCCAGTTACCGTCAACACGGTTTCCGATTTCAGCACCCGCGCGGCCTCGAACATCTTGTGATCCGCCTCGACCACGCATTGGGTGATGCCGTAATGATCTCTGAGATCGACAAATACGAGATGTCCATGATCTCGCACCCGGTGGACCCACCCGGACAGGCGGGCTTCTTGCCCAACATTCTCGGCGCGCAATTCGGCGCATGTATGGCTTCTATAGCGATGCATCTGTGACGGCTCCTGATTTACCCATACCTGGCCTCTTTTGACCGGTGGCGGGGTGCGAGAAAGCACATGGATCGGGGCCGTTTGTCAAGGCTTGCGGCGCGCAAGATGCTAGCCGAATCGCCCGCTTTCTAGTAAACACAGCGGAACCCTATGTCGCGACTGATCACATTCAGCTTTCTTTTGGTTTTTTTCACCCTTCCGGCCTTCGCGGAAGAGCGCGCTGACGCCTTTCTGGAAGCGGCAAAAACAGGGGATAACAAGACGGTCCACACCCTTTTGGCGGCAGGTGTGGATATCCAGGTCGCGGACTGGGCCGGTTGGCCTGCGTTGAATTGGGCCGCTCTTATGTTGCGGAATGAAACAATTGAAATCCTGCTCGATTCCGGTGCCGATATTGAATATTTGGCCAGAGGCGGCAAAAATAGCGGCCGACCGATCATGATGGCTGCCAAGAAATACCGAGGAACAGAGACCGTAAAACTGCTTGCCGCGCGCGGGGCCGATGTAAATGGCGCGGATCAATATGGCCGCACTGCTTTGATAATCGCGGCGCGCTATGGTCGCCTTGAAACCGTCCTCTTTTTGCTCTCCCAGGGCGCAGACCCCAACGCTGAAAGTATTATGAAAAAATGGAAAACGCCGCTCATTGCGGCAAAATTACGCGGTCATGGTGAAATTGCTGATCTCCTGGTACGTGCCGGAGCGCTGAAATGACCGGCGTCACTGTGATTACCAAAAGCGCGCTGCTGGCCGAATATTGCGACGGTTGGCAGCATGCGGAATATGTCACCGTCGATACGGAATTCATGCGCGAGAAGACTTTTTGGCCGATCCTCTGCCTGATTCAGGTTGGTGGCCCCGATGAATCGGTGGTTATCGACCCACTCGCCGACGGGATCGACCTCACGCCGCTCTATGATTTGCTCATCAATCCCAACGTGCTGAAGGTATTTCATGCGGCACGACAGGATGTGGAGCTTTTCCATCACCTGACAGGGTATGTGCCGGCGCCGCTGTTCGATACCCAATTGGCAGCTATGGTGTGTGGCTTTGGTGATTCGGTCGGCTATGAAAAGCTTGCCGCGCGCCTTGCCAACGCACAGATCGACAAGACCTTACGCTTCACCGATTGGGCACGCCGGCCCTTAACGGATAAACAAATTCTCTATGCCGTGGCGGATGTTAGCCATCTCCGGCCGATTTACGACAAGCTCTGTATACAGCTTGAAGAAAATGGCCGCCGCAGTTGGATTGATGAAGAGATGAAAATTCTCACCAGCGCTTCGACCTATGAAAGTCCGCCAGAGAACGCCTGGAAACGCATCAAAGTGCGCAACGGCAAGCCGCGTTTTCTAGCCATTCTGCGCGAGGTCGCGGCGTGGCGCGAATTGGAAGCACAACGCCGCGATGTGCCACGCAACCGGATTGTGCGCGAAGAAGCCCTAACCGAGATTGCCGCCCACGCGCCCAGCAACGTTGATGAATTGGCCAGGGTCCGTGCGATCAGCCAGAAGCTCGCGGAAGGCGCCATGGGGACGGCAATCCTGAAAGCGGTGGCGCATGCGCTCACCTTGGACAAGAGTTGCTATCCGAGCATGCCCGAACGGTTGGAAAAACCGGTTGGTATGGCGCCCTTCATGGACCTCTTAAAAGTCATGCTGAAAATGCGTTGCGAGCAGACCGGCGTCGCGCAAAAGCTGGTCGCGACGGTCGGGGACCTGGAACGCTTTGCCGCCGGTAACGAAAATTCTTCCCTGCTGAGCGGCTGGCGCCGTGAACTGTTTGGCGATTTGGCTCTGGCGTTAAAAGACGGTCGCGTTGCCTTGACTGTATTGAACGGCCATATCCAGGTCATTCCGCAGGATGAAGAAGCAGCCACACTTGCCATCCCGCCGCGTCGCCCAAGACGACCGCGCCGAAACTCCAACGGCAATAGCAAGCCGGCAGCACAGGAAGAAAGCCCGCCAAGCGCAGAAGACTAGAGCCTCTCTAGGAGGGAACGGTGGTTAATTTGACGCGTGGCGCTTCATCGGCAGAGGGCTTACCAGATGATTGCATCAACGCTTCATGGACGTTGAATTTTTCGCCGACGCTGTTCGCATCGCCGGCACCATCGTCAGTGTCGCGACAATGCATGCGCGTATATTCACCGTCCGCGCCAAGCGCCCAGCTTTGCTCCGTATCGCGTAAATTGAGAGCCATAATGCGGTCCATCAATTTGGCATGCACCTGCGCACTCGTGATCGGCACGAGAATCTCAACCCGCCAATCAAAATTACGCGGCATCCAATCGGCCGAAGAGATATAAATTTTCGCCTGCCTAGACGGCAGGCCGTGACCGGCGCCAAAACAGGCCACACGGGCATGCTCCAAATAGCGCCCCACAATTGATTTCACCCGGATATTCTCCGACAAGCCCGATACACCCGGCCGCAGGCAACAAACGCCACGAACCACCAGATCGATCACCACACCGGCCTGTGAGGCGTGGTAAAGCGCATCGATGACCGCGCCATCGACCAGAGAATTGAGCTTGGCCCAAATCGCTGCGGGGCGCCCCGCCTGAGCATGGGCAATTTCATCTTCGATCAATGTGAGGATTTCATCACGCAGATCGATCGGCGCCACAGCAATGCGGTCAAACTGATCGGGCCGCGCGCCGCCGGTCAAATAATTAAACAAATAGGCGGCATCATGGCAAAGCGCCGGGTCGCAGGTGAAAAACGACAGATCAGAATAAATCTTAGCTGTAACCGGGTGGTAGTTACCGGTGCCAAAATGCACATAGCTGCGAATACCACCCGCCTCCCGCCGCACCACAAGCGAGGCTTTCGCATGGGTCTTCTTGTCGAAAAAACCATAGACCTCTTGGGCGCCGGCGCGCTCCAAATCCCGCGCCCACTTAATATTGGCCTCTTCATCAAAGCGCGCATTCAGCTCGACCAAAGCGGTAACCGACTTGCCAGCCTCCGCCGCCTCGATCAAGGCGCGAACGATGGGTGAATCATCACTGGTGCGATAGAGCGTCTGCTTAATTGCCACCACATCGCTGTCATGCGCCGCCTGATTGAGGAACTGGACCACCATGTCAAAACTCTCATAGGGGTGGTGGACCAGTAAGTCCTTAGCGCGAATAGCTGCAAAACAATCGCCGCCATATTCGCGCACGCGTTCAGGAAAGCGCGCACGATAGGGCTCAAACAACAAATCTGAGCGGCCACACTCAATCAGCGCAGCGGTGTCGGCCATGCCCAACAAACCATCAACCTTGACGATATCGCTACTGCTTACCGCCAGACTATCAGCGACAAAATCGAGCAATCCTTGCGGCACGGCGTCGTTGATTTCGAGGCGGATCACATTGCCGCGGCGACGCCGTTTGAGGGCGGATTCAAAAACCCGCACCAAATCTTCGGCCTCTTCCTCAATCTCCAGGTCGCTATCGCGCAGCAGGCGGAACTGCCCGACTGCCGTGATCGAGGAATCCATAAAGAGGCGTTCCAGAAATTTCTCAACCAATTGTTCGAACGGCAAATAGCGTAATCCCTGACCAGAGCGCGACGGCAGCAGAATGAAGCGATCAACGCCAGCCGGCAGTGGCACAAGCGCTGGATGGGTGGTGCCATCGTGCAGGTCCTTAAGTTCCAACACAAGTGCAAAGCCAAGGTTGGGGATAAAGGGAAATGGATGGGCTGGATCAATGGCAAGTGGCGTTAGGACCGGGAACAACCGGTTCATGAAATATTGCTCGGCCCAGGCCTGGTCTTCATCATCGAGACCCTCGAGACCAACCACAGAAACACCGGCGCGCCCCAGCGCTTCACACAATTCATGCCAACATTCCTGCTGACGCGCCATGAGCCTTCCAGCCCGCGTATTCACGGCTTCAAGCTGTTGCGCAGGCGTCCGGCCATCCTGGCTCAATGCTGAAACGTCAGCGTCTACTTGGCCGTGCAGGCCGGCAACGCGCACCATGTAGAATTCATCCAGATTGGAGGCGGAAATCGACAAAAACCGCAAACGCTCGAGCAATGGATGCGCCTTGTTTTCCGTTTCTTCAATAACGCGCTCATTGAACGCCAACCACGATAGCTCGCGGTTGATAAAGCGTTCTGTGGCGCTAAAACGCCCCAACTGAAGGTCTCGCGCCGTCATTTTTTCGCTGACAACTTTCAATGTTTGGCCTTTTCTCAGGGCGTCCCACAGCGCCGCCCGTCAGCAGAGTCTAGCATGAATAGCGCCGGGCGCAATTTACGCCCCCTCTGCATCCAGTGCGGCAAGCACAGACTTTGCCAACGGAATCGTCACCTGCCGGCGCTCGGCAAGGGCCACACGGTCGATCTCTTCAGCTATCTTCCGAGCCGCGTGAAAAGACCGTTCCATACGGATCAGGAGATACTCGATGATGTCTTCGCTGACCGGCAATTGGCGATCCGCGAACATCTTTCGCATCACGGCGCCGAGCACCGCATCGTCAGGGTCGTCAATTGCCACCGCCGGCATGGCGCGCAGGCGCGAGAACAGATCCGGCAGGCGAATATCATATCGCGCCGGCGCCTCAAGCGCCGTAAAGAGGATGTGCCCGCCGCGCTCGCCGATTAAATTATAGATGTGGAACAGCGCCTGCTCCGCCATATCCGCCGGCAAATTCTCAATCACCAGCGCCTGCGCATCACTGATAAGTTCAACCGGGTTATGAATAGTCATGGCCTTGGCATCGATCACCAAGGCATTGCTGCGCGCCCGCCAAATCTCCGCCAAATGGGTTTTACCGCAACCAGGCGAGCCATAAAGAGCCAAGCCAATCGCCGGCCAGTCAGGCCACCGGTCAATCCACAGCAGAGCGTTTTCATTGCACCGCGCAACGATGAACTCATCTCTGCCGAGCGCCGTCCGGTGGCCAAGGTCAAGAGGCAGCTGAGCTTTACGATTTCGCACCGCAATTATGACGGTGGTGTTGAGGAGCTGTCGTCCGGCTCGGACTCTGTCGGCTGCTCGTCACCATGATATATATCGCTCTCAAGGTATTGTTCGAAACCGAAACGGATGACCACACCGATCAGGGCGGCAACCGGCAGAGCAAGCAGCATGCCGGCAAAGCCAAACAATGTGCCACCGCCAAGTACGGCGAAGATCACCCAAACCGGATGTAAGCGGATGCGATCACCGACCAGTTTGGGCGTGAGGATCATACCTTCAGCCAATTGGCCAAAGACAAAAATACCGGCGACGACGGCGACGCGCCATGATTCATCGAACTGGAGAAAGGCCAGGCCAACACAAATAATCAGGCCGCCGAGCGAGCCGAGATAGGGCACAAAAGACAACAGGCCCGCCGCCAATCCGATCGCCAAACCAAATTGTAAGCCGGCGGCACTCAGCGTTGCTGCATAAAACACCGCCAAAATGAGGCACACCATGCCGGTACCGCGAACAAAGCCGGAGAGCGTGCTGTCCATGATGCGCGCCTGCTCACGAATGGTCTCTTCCTGGGCGCGGGGCAACCACTTATTCAGACGCGCAACAATCGCATCCCAATCGCGTAGGAGATAAAAGGTAACGACTGGAGTGATCACCAATAGGGCGACCATATTCACCAGCGCCATGCCACCGGCCCACACATTCACGAGCATGCCGAGCATGAATTGTACCGCGCGCTGGGAAAATTGCTCGATAACCGCTTCCGCCCGCTCCGACTGATCCGGCTCTATCTTACTCGTCCAGCTCTCGATCATGGGCTCGACCCAGCCTTTTGCCGACTGGAAATATTCAGGCAATTTGCCGAGAAAATCGACGATTTGCGCCTGCAAGAGCGGCGCGACAAAGACAAAGAAGAGAGCAACCAGAACAATGAAAGCGGCGGTAATAATACTGGTGGCAAGAGTGCGCGAAAGGCCGGATGTCTCAAGCCGATCGGCGACGGGATCAAGGAAATAGGCCACCGCCAAGCCGGCAACAAACGGCAGCAGGATGCTTTGAAATAAGATCAGCATGATAATGACGAAGGCGAGCACCGCCAGCCACATCCCGGCATAAGTGCGTATGGACATCTGCATGATTAAAGGTTCTTCCCGCCCTGTTGTTGCGTCGCCCCGGTGTTTTCAGTCTGCAACACCCAGCCGCGCGCTTGAAAGACCAATGCGAGGTCCGATTGTTCCAACCCCAACATCAATTGCTCCGTCTCGCCGAGATAATGTAATAAAACTTCGGCCTGATCGCGCGACAATGCAGCCAAATCGACCGTAACGACAACGGCTAATTCGCTCAATCGGCGGCGCATTTCAACCCAATCCGATAACCCCGTGAGCGGTACGATGATGCGAAGCTTATTTTCCCGCCCGAAGCGCAGCATGTTGGCCTGTTTCCAGCTGCCCTCGACCTGGGCCACAACCCGCCCGACGGCGCGCCCCAGCAAATCCGCTTTGCTTTCGCCCGGCGAACCGCGCAACAACTCCCTGACGGTCTGCTCTCCGGCCACACCGATGCGGTGCACGGTTAATTGCAATATGGCGCCCTCTACCGGCCCACGCACGTGACGGGCCGTAGGTAAATCGCCAGCGGGCGCGGCTTGTTCTGCCGCATTTCCCGCTTCCTGACTGACACCATCCGCCACATCCAACTCGGCGGTCAAATCGCTGGGCGCTGGTTCTTCCAGCTCTGCGGCGGGCAATTGAAGGCTCGCAGCAACAACAACGACCTCTTCAGAGCCATAACGCTCAGCCAAAGCCAGCAGTGGCTCGCGCACCGGCGCCAGTGCCTCTGCAACACTCACCGCCCCCATATCCATGACATCGCCCAACGGCAGGATAAACGGCACCAGACCTTCAATCGCGGGGCGCGACAGCCAGGCGGTACGCCAATCGCCCAGTTCCTGCCACAGCACATCGCCCGCGCCATCATCATAGACCGGCACCACCAACACGTCTTTGCTGATTGTTTCGGCAAAGCGAATGCGCCGCTGACGGAGCAGTTTACGCACTCGCCCTTTGTTAAAATCAACTATTAGAACTGCCCTATAACGCGTTGAAGACAAGCGCTCTTTATCAATTATATACCCATCAACAACTTGGGCGATCATGCCATCTTCGAAATTCGGCAGCAGGACCAAATCATCGCTCAAAACAAGGCGCCTCAGCAGCCGATCAAACGCGGCACGCTGGCCCTGTGCGAGGGCGATCGCCCGCGCATCCGCCGACGATGCGGCCGAGGAATCGACCGCGATATCGCGCACGGTATAAACTGATTCCGCCCGCGCCCCTGCTATCGGATTCATGGCCATAATCATGGCGATGACACCAAACAGAACGGCAAAAACGGTAAATGCGCGAACAATGCGCGGCTCAATCATTCCAGTATGCCCTGATTTAAAGTATGTTGCGCAAGCGACGCCCCTCTCCGGGAATATCTGCCAAACTCAGGATTAGGTCATACATATTAACATGAGCAAGCGCGAGAACGATAGCGTACCTAGCCGCACCGAAGGCTCAGCGAAAATGCAACTTGCCGTCCTGATATCGGGCGGTGGTACAAATCTGCAAGCCTTGATCGACGCCTGTGCCGCGCCGGACTATCCGGCGCGCATCGCCCTGGTGATCGCCAACAAGGAGGATGCCGGCGGCCTGGAACGAGCGCGCCAAGCCGGTATTCGAATACAAACCATCCGTCACAAGGATTTTACCGAGCGCGCCGACTTCGATCATTCGCTAAGCGCCGCTTTAGAAAAAGCGGATGTGGATTTGATCTGCCTTGCCGGCTTCATGCGGGTGCTCGGTGCACCGTTCGTTACCCGCTGGGAAGACAAATTGATCAATATTCACCCAGCGTTGCTGCCGGCCTTCAAGGGACTGCATACCCATGCACGGGCGCTGGAGGCCGGGGTGCGCATTGTCGGCTGCACGGTGCATTATGTTGGGATCGACGTCGATGTCGGACCGATAATCGCCCAGGCGGCGGTTGCTGTGCTACCTGGTGACACTGAAGAGAGCCTAGCTCAGCGCGTCCTTAAGCAGGAACACCGCCTCTATCCGCTGGCCGTAGAGCTCATTGCGCGCGGCCAGGTGACGGTCTCTGACGGGCGCGTTGAGATAGCAGGGTCTGACAGTAGCAGCGAGGAAGCTGTGCTGAGCAATCCCCTGCCCTCAAGCCGAAAATAAGAAGGCCCGCAAATTGCGGGCCTTCATCATCAGCTATTTAGCGAACTTGGGTTAGCTAGCGCTTTCGGCGAATTTCTCGACCGCACCATCGACACGGGCACGGATCGGCGCAACCGCGTCATTGGCCGTCTTGATCGCCATTTCCGAGATCTTACCGGATTCGGTGACGTAATTATCAAATGAAGAGCGCGCCCAATCGGCCTGCAGCTCAACTGCGCTGGCGTGATCCTTGGAAGTACAAATGGCTTCCGCTACGGCGCTGTTACGCTCAATAGTGGATTTGGCAAAGGCAAGCCAAGCCTGATTGACGGCACCAAAGCCTTGCGCCGCAATGTTGGTCGCCGCTGTCATGGCTTCCATATTCTCACGCCCGGCATCGGCCAGCTTGTCGAAAGAGGCATTGTTAGTCCAAGCACTGTTATTCCAATTGGCGGAATTCCAGGCGTTGGCGAAATCATTTCCGTTGGTCTTCTTCTTCTGTGTCGTCATGATGATTTGAATCCTATAAAAATTATATATCGCAATGCAATAAGATGTTGCAATGCAATATAAGGAGCTTGGGGCACATGTCAAGGGGTCGATGTCACTGCCGTATCTATCTGTATTGATTAACGTAGTTAGATATCGTCCGTTATTGGAAATCGCCAAATACCATCGGATTGACGCCTCTGACAACCTTCGCAACTGCGGGATGGCGTGGCGGTGAGTAAAATGTTGGGTTCTCTTCGTTTTCAATAAACTCGCC
>Ga0114999_10008648_pt1 | contig 11308 bp, 10 predicted proteins | sample ArcticOcean_MG_C_3_FD_89820 | JGI IMG/M metagenome (GOLD analysis project Ga0114999, IMG submission 89820) | Marine microbial communities from western Arctic Ocean - ArcticOcean_MG_CB8_126 | ecosystem: Environmental > Aquatic > Marine > Oceanic | place: Arctic Ocean: Canada Basin | collected...
AAGTTTGAAATCTACACAAAATGAATATTCACGAACATCAAGCTAAAGATCTTTTAAGAAAATTTGGAGCTAAAGTTCCCAACGGTTTTGTAGTTTTTAATATTAGTGATATTAAAGAAAAAATTGAAAAAATTGAAAAAATTAATTTAATAATAAAAGCTCAAATACATGCAGGTGGCAGAGGTAAGGCTGGAGGAATAAAACTTGTTAAATCTAAGAGCGAGTTAATTAACCAATCTAACAAAATGCTAGGCAAAATATTAATTACGCCACAAACTGGAAAAAAAGGTAAAAAAGTTCAAAGATTATTTATAGAAGAAGTTTCGGAGATAAAGAAAGAGTTTTATCTTTCATGTCTTATTGATAGGGAAACGGCAAAAATTACTTTTATTAGTAGCATAGAAGGAGGTATGGATATAGAAAAGGTTGCAAAAGAAAGCCCAGACAAAATTTTAAAAACTAAATTTTCTTTATGCAAAGAGATTGGACACAAAGATTTTGAAAATATTATTAGTGTTTTTAAATTTGATGACAAACAAAAAAAAGAGGCAAAAAAAATAATTGATGCTATTTACAATATATTAATAACTAAAGATGCAAGTTTAATAGAAATAAATCCTTTAATAATAAATAAATCTAATAATCTATCTTGTTTAGATGCAAAAATTAATTTTGATGACAATGCGTTATTCCGACATCAAGATATCTTAAAACTCAGAGATTTAAATGAAGAAGACCCTGTAGAAATTGAAGCAAGTAAATATGGTTTATCTTACATTAAGCTCAATGGTTCTATTGGCTGTATGGTTAATGGCGCTGGCTTGGCTATGGCAACAATGGATATTATTAAATTGTATGGTAAAGAGCCTGCGAATTTTTTAGACGTTGGTGGCGGTGCATCAAAAGAAAAAGTGAAAGCAGCTTTTAAGATTATTTTATCTGATAAAAATGTAAAAGGTATTTTGATTAATATTTTTGGAGGTATAATGAGATGTGATGTTCTTGCTACAGGAGTAGTAGAGGCAGCAAAAGAAACAAAAATAAATGTACCATTAGTTATTAGATTAGCTGGCACTAATTTTAAAGAAGGAAAAGAGATTTTAATTAATTCAAATTTAAAAATTTTATCTGCAGAAGATTTAGGAGATGCGGCAAGAAAAATTGTTAAGGCTGTAGAATAAATGTCTATTTTAATAAATAAAAATACAAAAGTAATTTGCCAAGGTTTTACAGGACATCATGGAACATTTCATTCTGAACAAGCGATAAAATATGGAACTAATCTTGTAGGAGGAGTAACACCAAAAAAAGGTGGACAGAAACATTTAGGTTTACCAGTATTTAACACTGTAGAGGAAGCTGTGATAAAAACTAAAGCAAACGCTACAATGATTTATGTTCCAGCTAAATTTGCAGCACTAGCTATAATTGAGGCAATAGAATCTAAAATTGAGTTAATTGTTTGTATTACTGAAGGGATACCAATACTTGACATGATAAAAGTTAAAGAAAAGTTAAAAAAAAGTAAAAGTAGATTAATCGGACCAAATTGTCCTGGTATAATTACCCCGGAGGAATGTAAAATTGGAATCATGCCTGGGGAAATTCATAAAAAAGGATCGGTAGGTATTGTATCAAGATCAGGAACATTAACTTACGAAGCTGTAGCACAAACTACTAATAATGGGTTAGGACAATCCACTTGTATAGGAATAGGTGGAGATCCCATTAATGGAACTAATTTTATAAATTGTTTAGAGCTTTTTCTAGAAGATGAAGAAACAAAGTCCATTTTAATGTTAGGAGAAATTGGAGGGAATGCTGAAGAAGAGGCGTCAGACTTTGTTAAATCACATAAAGTAAAGAAACCAATAGTTGGATTTATAGCTGGGATTACTGCTCCTCCTGGTCGCAGGATGGGACATGCAGGGGCTATTATCTCTTCTGGCAAAGGATCAGCATTAGATAAAATTGAAAAAATGAAGTCATGTGGAATTACAGTGGCAATATCACCTGCTGAAATCGGAAAGACTTTATATGATAAACTTGCAAGGTAATTTTTTCGATTTTATAATAAGTAAAATTTATTTTTGCACTAAATGGACATAGATAAAGACAATAAAATTTTTGAAAAAACTTCCTTTTTACAAGGAGGTAATAGTCCTTTTATTGAAAAACTTTATTTGCAATATTTAAAAAATCCAAAAAAAATTCCTGAAAGTTGGAAAGATTTTTTTGATGGACTTGACGAAGATCAAAGTATCGTTAAAAAAGAAATATTAGGACCCAGTTGGGCACCAACAAAAAATAATTTATTTGAAGAAGGTATTTTAGAGGAAAAAAAAGATACACCTAATAATAACTTAGTTGCATCAGAGTCTTCTGAAAAAGAAAAACAATATTCAGTAAAGGCTATTGCTCTTATTAGAGCATACAGAATTAGAGGACATTTAATTGCAAATCTTGATCCTCTTGGAATGATGAAAAGAAAATACCTCTACGAATTACATCCAAATGACCATGGTTTTAAAAAAGAAAATTATAATAAAAAAATTTATTTAAATGGATATCTAGATCGAGATTATGCAAATATTAACGAAATACTTCTATTTCTGAGAAAAACTTATTGCTCAACTATTGGTGCAGAATATATGCATATTTCAGATCCTGTTGAAAAAAAATGGTTTAGAGAAAGAATTGAAAAAAATAAAAATAAAATAAATTTTACTAATATTGGAAAAAAAGCGATTTTAAAAAAATTAATTCAGGCCGAAGGATTTGAAAAATTTCTTGCAATAAAATTTGTTGGCACAAAAAGATTTGGAATAGATGGTGGAGAGTCTTTGATTCCTGCTTTGGAACAATTAATAAAAAAAGGTGGGCAACTTGGTGTTAAAGAAATAAAAATTGGTATGCCACACAGAGGTAGATTAAATGTATTAGCTAACTTACTTCAAAAATCTTATAAACGTATGTTTAATGAATTTGCGGGAGAATTCGAATCTGCAAACGCAGATTCTACTGGTGATGTAAAATATCATTTAGGAGCTTCATCCAATAGAGAATTTGATGGAAATTTAGTACATATTTCCCTTACCGACAATCCTTCACATCTCGAAGCCGTTAATCCAGTTGTGTTAGGTCAAACCAGAGCAAAACAATTTTTTCATAAAGATAACAAAAGACAAAAAGTAGTTCCAATCTTAATTCATGGTGATGCAGCTTTTGCTGGCCAAGGAGTTGTTGCGGAATGTTTTGCCATGTCTGGACTCCCAGGCCATAATACCGGCGGAACAATTCATATAATTGTAAATAATCAGATTGGATTTACTACTAATCCAAGATTTGCAAGATCATCTCCATACCCATCTGATTTAGCTAAAATGGTTGAGGCTCCAATTTTGCATGTTAATGGAGATGACCCAGAAGCTGTCGTTCATTGTGCTAGAATAGCAATGGAGTTCAGACAAACTTTTAATAGAGATGTTGTTATAGATATGATTTGTTACAGGAGATTTGGCCATAATGAAGGTGATGAGCCTTCTTTCACACAGCCAATTATGTATAAAAAAATAAAACAGCATCCATCAACATTGTATGTATATGCCGATAAATTATTAAAAGAAGGAGTAGTTTCTAAAAGTGAGTTTAATCAAATGAAGTTAGATTTTAAAAATTTGCTTACAGAACAATTTCAAACAGCGAAAGAATATAAACCAAAATTGGAATGGTACGAAGGAGTTTGGTCAAGATTTAAACCTGAAAAAGGAAAAGATAAAAGAGGTATTACGGGTGTAGCAATTGATAAAATAAAAAAAATCGGAGAAAAACTAACTATAATCCCAGATAAATTTAATGCTCACCCAACAATAATAAAAATATTTGAAAATAAAAAGAGAATGTTTGCTACAGGCAAAGGTTTTGATTGGACTACCGCCGAACAGTTAGCATTCGCAACTTTATTGGAAGAAGGTTTTCCAGTAAGACTTTCAGGACAAGACTCAGGTCGTGGAACATTTAGTCAACGACATTCCGTTTTGCGTGATCAAAATGATAGCACCTACTATACTCCATTAAATAATATTTCAAAAAATCAAAAAAAATATGAAGTAATAGATAGTTTACTTTCAGAGTTGGCAGTACTTGGTTTTGAACATGGATATGCTTTATCAGAACCTCAAACTCTAGTTATCTGGGAGGCTCAGTTTGGAGACTTCGCTAATGGTGCTCAAGTTGTAATAGATCAATTTATTTCTCCAGGAGAAAGAAAATGGAATAGAGCAAGTGGTTTAGTAATGTTATTACCTCATGGTTATGAAGGCCAAGGCCCTGAACATTCGTCAGCAAGGTTAGAAAGATTTTTACAATTATGTGCTCAAGAAAATATTCAAGTTATAAATTGTACTACTCCAGCAAATTATTTCCATGCTTTGCGAAGGCAAATTCATAGAGATTTTAGAAAACCATTAATTATCATGACACCAAAATCTTTATTAAGAAATAAAAGGTGTATATCAAATATTGAAGATTTTAATATAAAAAATTCTTTTCATAGAATTTTAACTGATCATGCGGATATTAAAAATTATGGACTTATCAAACTTAAAGATGATAAAAAAATTAAAAAAGTAATTATCTGTTCTGGTAAAGTTTATTTTGATCTTATAGAAGCAAGAGAAAAAATAAGAAATGATAATGTATATATTATTAGAGTAGAGCAGTTATATCCTTTTCCAGTAAAAACACTTGCGCAAGAGTTGAAAAGATTTAAAAAGAAAGCTAATTTTTTTTGGTGCCAAGAAGAACCTCAAAATATGGGAGCTTGGAACAGTGCAAAAAATTACATCCAGTGGACATTAAACTATATAAAAGCAGAAAATAAAGAGGTAAATTATATAGGGAGAAAACCTGCGGCATCACCAGCGACAGGATATTTAAAAAAACATCTTGCGCAGCAAAAAGAAATAATAGAAAAGGTATTAAGCTAATTATGTCTAATCAAATTTTAGTACCATCATTAGGGGAATCAATAACAGAAGCTACTGTCTCTAAATGGTTGAAACAAAAAGGTGAAAAAGTAGAATCTGACGAACCTTTAGTAGAACTAGAAACAGACAAGGTTAATATTGAAGTTCCCTCTCCTCTATCTGGCACTTTATCTTCAATAAAGGTTAAAGAGGGAGATACAGTTGAAGTAGGATCTTTATTAGGTTTGGTAAGTGAAGAAAACATACCTTCTACAGAACATAAAAAAGAATCCTTGCCGTTAAAAAAAAGTGAGAATAAAAAAATTATCAAAGAAAACTTAAAAAAAGAAAAGAAACAAAATACTCAGGAAGCTTTGATTTTATCTACATTAGCAGATGAAGATCCTACTGAAACGCTAGTAAAAAAATATACACCACCAAAAACTAAAAAAAAATTATCGCCAGCTGTAAGAAAAATTGTTGAAGAAAATAAAATTGATGTTTCGGCAATAGAAGGAACAGGAAAAGATAATAGAATTGTTAAGGAAGATTTATTGAATTTAATGGATAATGTTCCTGAACCATCTAAACGCGGTTCTACACACGGACCTGAAGAACACGTAAAAATGACTAGATTGAGACTAACTATCGCTAAAAGATTAAAAGAAGCACAAGACAGTGCTGCGATGTTAACAACTTTTAATGAAGTAAATATGCAAAATATTATGCAAATGAGAAAAGATTACCAGGAAGATTTTACAAAAAAATATTCTGTAAAATTAGGCTTCATGTCATTTTTTGTAAAAGCAAGTGTTGTAGCTTTGAAAAATTTTCCCGCAGTAAATGCAGAAATCGAAAATGAACATATTATATATAAAAATTACTATAATATTTCTGTTGCAATTGGTACAGACAGAGGACTAGTAGTTCCAGTAATCAAAAAAGCAGACGAGCTATCCTTTGCTGACATAGAAAGAAATATTTTCTTATTATCTGAAAAAGCTAAAGGTGGAAAAATTAGTATTAACGACTTACAAGGTGGAACTTTTACAATTAGCAATGGTGGTATTTATGGATCAATGCTTTCCACTCCAATTTTAAATCCACCACAAACAGGTATTTTAGGAATGCACAATATTGTCGAAAGAGCAGTTGTTGAAGATGGAAACATTGTTGTGAGACCAATTATGTATTTGGCTTTATCTTATGATCATAGAATAATTGATGGAAAGGAAGCCGTGTCATTTTTAAAAACTATTAAAGAGTGTCTCGAAGAACCTAGGAGATTATTTTTAGACCTTTAATAATGGACGATAATTTTGATCTTATAGTAGTTGGAGCAGGTCCTGGTGGATACGTATGTGCAATAAGAGCAGCACAGTTAGGACTTAGGACTGCTTGTGTTGAAGTAAAAAAAACTTTAGGAGGCACATGTTTAAATGTTGGGTGTATACCGTCTAAAAGTTTACTACATTCTTCTGAAATGTATCTCAGGGCGAAAAATGAATTTAGTAGCTTGGGAATTGAAGCTGATAATGTAAAATTAAATTTATCTAAAATGATGGATAAAAAAAATGAGTCAATAAGTATTTTAACTAAAGGTGTCGATTTTTTATTTAAAAAAAATAAGATTACCCATTTAAAAGGCAAAGGTTCCATCTTAGATCAAAATACAATAGCAGTAGAAAATGATAATGGAAAAAAAATTTCTTATAAAACTAAAAACATTGTAATTGCAACTGGGTCTATACACACAACTTTGCCTAGTATAAATATTGATGAAAAGATAGTTGTATCTTCAACAGGAGCATTATCTTTTCAAGAAATTCCTAAAGAACTAGTTGTTATAGGAGGAGGTTATATTGGTTTAGAACTAGCAAGTGTATGGAAAAGATTAGGATCAAATGTAACGGTTATAGAATTTTTAGATCACATTATTCCAGGCATGGATAGTGATGTTTCGATTGAATTTTTAAAAATACTTAAAAAACAGAAAATTGATTTTAAATTAAATTCTAAGGTTACATCAGTTAATTTAATACAAAATAAAGCTATTGTTAAATTTGATAATAACAAAAGTGCAAAGATAGAAAAAATTGAGTGTGATAAAGTTTTAGTAGCAGTGGGTAGAAAAGCTAATATTGGTGAAGATTTATTAAAATTAAAAATTAAACTTGATAAGAAAAAAAAAATTGAAGTGGATAGTAAATTTGAAACATCAATTAAAAATATTTATGCTATTGGAGATGTTATTGATAAAGGCCCAATGCTTGCACATAAGGCTGAAGATGAAGGTATAGCCGTTGCAGAAATTATAGCTAATCAAGCAGGACATGTTAATTATAATGCTATACCTGCAGTAATTTATACTTCGCCAGAGGTTGCTATGGTTGGACAAACTGAAGATCAGCTAAAGAAAGAAAACATAAAATATAAGATTGGAAAGTTTCCATTTTTAGCTAATTCTAGAGCCAAAGTTAATTCTGAAACAGAGGGATTTGTAAAAATTTTAGCAGATGAAAAAACAGATAAAGTTTTAGGTGTTTCTATAATTAGTTCTGTTGCTGGAACTTTAATTGCTGAATTAGTAGTCGCAATGGAATTTGGTGCTTGTGCAGAAGATTTAGCCAGAACTTGCCATGCACATCCGACTCATAGTGAAGCTGTTAAAGAAGCAGCTATGGCAGTTGCTAAAAGACCAATCCATTTTTAAAACTTGTAAAAAAAGTTATGATAAAAAAAGCAATGATACCTGCAGCTGGCTTTGGTAAGCGAATTCAACCTTTAACTTTTGACTGCCCAAAACCATTGCTACCAATAGGAAATTCAACCTTATTATTTAATACAATAAAATTTCTTGAAAAACTTGATGTTAAGGAAGTTGTAATAAATGTTCATCATTTAGGTGAAAAAATTATTAAATACATAAATAGCAAAAAATTTAATTTAAAAATTAATATAATAAAGGAAAGAAATGAAATTTTAGGTACTGGTGGAGGTGTTTTAAACGTTATCAAAAATTTTTCTAATGGACCTTTCATAATTATTAATCCTGACACATTATGGGACTCGCATTATTTATCTGAGGTTAAATTATTAGAGGATATATTTTTTTCTAACAAAAATTGCAAGTGTGCTTTATTAGTTGTAGATAAAGATAAAAGTTTTGACAAAAAAATTAAAGGTGATTTTAATTTAAAAATGAATTTAATTAATAAAAAAAATCAAAAAAATCTAAAATATATTTATACTGGTTTTCAAATTATTGATCCAAAAATTTTTTTAGGAAATACAAAAAAAATTTTTCCAATAAACATCATTTGGGATAATCTAATAAAAAAAATGCAGTTATTAGGATTAAAAAGTAGTAATAATTTTTTTCATATTAGCACTTTAGATATTTATAAAAGTATATTACAAAAAAAATTAGACATTAAATAAAATATTCTTAGCTCTTTTTTGATCTAAATATTTAAAATCTTTAACTGTTGAATCGTCTAAAAATCTTATTAACATTGGATTGCCAGTGGGGATTTCAAATTCAGAAATTCTTTCTTTTGATATATTAAATATTTTCATTAGTAGAGCCCTGATACTATTTCCATGGAAAACTATTAAGATATTTTTTTTTAAGGCTAAAAGGGGTTTTATTTTTTTATCATAATAGGGCACGACCCGCTCAAACGTATTTTTTAATGATTCACTAGAAATACTTGAATTAATTTTTTTTTTGTAAGGATGTGAAGAATGTATTGGTGGCGGGGAAGTGTCAAAACTTCTTCTCCAAATTTGAACTTGTTCAGCTCCGTACTTTTTTATAATCTCATCCTTGTTGAGGCTTGTAAGATCACCATAATGACGTTCATTTAATGAACTTGATTTTATATATATAGCATTAGGTTCATTTAATTCTTTTAATATTATATTTAAAGTATTCACTGCTCTTTTTAATTCAGAGGTGAAGTATGCATTAAATTTAATATTTAGTTTTTTAATTAATAAACCAGAATTTTTTGCTTCTCTTTTTCCTTGTTCTGTCAAATCAATATCTGCCCAGCCTGTGAATCTTCTTTCTTTATTCCACAAGCTTTGGCCATGGCGAACTAAAATCATATTATTCATATATTATTAAATATAATATATTTAATTAAAATTATTGTATATTAATAAAATGAATAAATATTTTAAAATTATTTTTTATATTTCATTACTAATTTTAATAGTAATTTCACTTTATCCCGGTAGTCTAATTGGCTATTTACTTTACAAAGATTTAGGCCATCAGTCTAATTTAATTTCTAGTCCTTTTGGTACTTACCTAAATCACTTTATTTTTTATGTCTATGTGTCTCTATTAGGTTTTTTTTTATACTTAAAAACTGAAAAATCAAAAAAAGTTATTTTTGGACTATTCTTTTTAGCTATATCACTTGAATTACTTCATTTAATTATACCTATTAGAGCTTTTGAAATAGGTGATTTAATTGGGAATATTTTAGGAGTAGTAGTTGCTTATTTTACAATAAAGATTTATTTATTATTTAATCAACGATGAATAAATTTAATGAAAGAGAAAAAAGCTTTGAAAAAAAATTTCAAATGGATCAAGAACTACAATTTAAGATTCAAGCACGTAGTAATAAGTATTTAGCAGAGTACGTTTGCTCTACACTAAAAAAATTGGAAGAAGAAAAACAAATCTATATACAAGAAATAATAAAAGCAGATATGGAAGAAGCTGGACAAGAAGACGTATTCCGTAAAATTAAAAAAGATTTTAAAAATGCATCAATCAATATAGAAGACTCTGAGATTAGAGAACAAATGGAAAAGGCATTAATACGTGCTAAACAAGATTTTAAATAAAAATTTAATATATTTAATTATTTTTTTTATTATAGCTTCTTGTAGTTCTATTCCTAAGTACCCATCAAATGCATGTAAAATTTTTGGAGAAAAATATCTTTGGTACAAAAGCATTAAAAAAAGTTCAGATAAATATGGAGCTCCTATTCATATTATTTTAGCTTTTGTAAATAAAGAATCTGGTTTTAAAAGGTGGGCAAAACCCGAAAGACATAAACTATTTAAAGTAATTCCATATAAAAGGAAATCAAGTTCACTCGGTTATTCACAAGCAGTTAAAAAAACGTGGAAACAATATAAAACCGAAACCAATAATAATTTAGCTTTACGTACACGTTTTAAAGATTCAGTAATGTTTATTGGTTGGTATATTAATAAAACAAATAAAATTAATAAAATTCCACTTAGTGATTCTTATCGCCAATATCTTAATTATTATTTGGGTTGGGGAAGTTATGCTAAAAAAATTTATAAAACTGACAAAAATGCAATACTTTATGCAAAAAGTGTAGAGAAACAATCAAGGATTTATAAAAATCAATTACGTGATTGTCAAAAAGTTTTAAATAGAAATAAATATATTATTTTTTGAGTTCTTTGCTTAACTGAAGATCAATGGCATCAATTCGTTTGGTATTTTTTGTAAGTAGAACATACATTGTTGGTGTTACATATAGTGTAAAAAACGTACTGATAAGCATTCCACCAAATATAGTAGACCCAACAGCTAGTCTACTACTTTCACCAGCACCAGGACCTATATTTCCAATTAAAAGTGGAACCATTGCAATCATAGTTGAAAGCGAAGTCATAATAATTGCACGGAATCTCCTTTTACAAGCTTCTAAAGCTGCACTTTCAATGCTTTTTCCAGCTCTTCTTAATTGATTAGCCCAATCTACAATCAAAATTGAATTTTTAGTAGAAATTCCAATTAATATTATCAAAGCAATTTGTGAAAAAATATTAATACTTGAATTAAATAATAAAATGAAAATTATTCCTCCAAATACACTCAAAGGAACAGTTAGCATAATTATAGCTGGGTGGATAAAACTATTAAAGTTTGCTGCCATGACCAAGAAGGCTGTTAATAAAGCTAATGCGAATATTATAAATAGTTCGTTGCTAGTTTCTTTTAATTCCTCAGACTTGCCTTTCCACTCAACTCTTGCTTCAGGCACATTTTGACTTACAGTTTTTTCAAGATAATTTATAGCTTCTGAAAGAGAATAGTCTCCAATCAATCTTGCACTAATTGTAACAGCTCGTTGTCTATCATATCTTGATAAAATTTTTGCTGAACCTATTTCTTCAAATTCAACTAGGTTAGCTAATGATATTAACTTTCCAGTAATATCTGAACGTACAAATATTTTACTTAGGCTTTCACTTTTTTTTCTATTCTCAATATCTGATTGAAGTATTATTGGGTATTCTTTACCAAGTTGATTAAATTTTGTGACAGTTTTTCC
>Ga0114999_10008649_pt1 | contig 11308 bp, 7 predicted proteins | sample ArcticOcean_MG_C_3_FD_89820 | JGI IMG/M metagenome (GOLD analysis project Ga0114999, IMG submission 89820) | Marine microbial communities from western Arctic Ocean - ArcticOcean_MG_CB8_126 | ecosystem: Environmental > Aquatic > Marine > Oceanic | place: Arctic Ocean: Canada Basin | collected...
ACTGAACCACTGGAAAAATCGAAAAATACTGGCTGCTCAGATCTAGCATCTACGGTGTGCCGTAAGGGGCCAACCAATTCAGACCCTACATCACTGGTCTTTAGTTCTGATACTGGGAACCAAGGTATCTCAGGATTCCGTAGACTTCGTGCCACAAAAAGTCCCGCGACCAAGGATAGCAACAACACAATCGAGATGGCGGACTTAGAAACTTTGCCTCTAGACCAAATATCAGTATCGCTTGCTGTTTCACTTGTCATATGTATAATCTAGAAAAAACATGTTGATCAATGTAAACCTGCATACGTAATCCTTTGACTATCTAAATTAATACTGAATCTAAGGGATTAGAACACACTCTACATTTTAATATCCAAGGTATAGCCACAGGATTAAAAATATTGGAAGTCCTACTGCGAACCACACCATGGAAAAACCGACTATTTTGTTGGGTCCTTCTAGTATCACGACGATCAACTGATATACTCGCTAAGGCGCTTGGAAATCTTGGTTGCAACTCTGGAAATAATTTTGACACTCATTGCGAAGGATCTTTACTTGCTTACAAAGATGCTGTTTTATATATGACAGCTTCAGTTCGAATTCACGTTTTATATTTAATGTCGATGAGTGGCAATTAGACTGTGTATTGAAAGGATTACACCTTAAAGGAAAGGGAAAAACAATGTCAATTAGATATGCAGCCTTTGCCATAACATGTTATGGGATACTAACAGCCATGAGTCCCACTAGTTCCCTTGCACAAAGTGCCCGTCAATCGGGCCGATCCGATCGGGGAATGGTTTCTGCGGCACATCCTCTCGCTACAGCAGTAGGAGTCAAGATTCTCGAAATGGGTGGCAATGCTGCTGATGCAGCTGTTGCCACTGGTTTTGCTATTGCAATTGTAGAACCCACTATGAATAGTATCGGAGGCCGTAATCAAATCCTCATTCGTACTCCCGACGGAGAGTTCCATGGCATAGACGGAACAACCCAGGCACCATCGGGATATGATCCGGAGACAGCACCTCAAGCCGCTTATGGCTATGACGTTATCGGTATTCCTGGAGTACCAGCAGGGCTACTTAAGCTCCATGATAAATTCGGTTCTTTGCCATTGGAAACTCTAATGCAGCCAGCAATCCAATATGCCGAAGAGGGATTTCGTGTTCTTCCTGGGGACGCTGCCAGGCAAGCAAGATCGAGAGATCAGTTACTGGAGTTCCCGGGGAGTTCGAATGCTTATTTAAAAAAAGATGGATCTAGCTATTCCCCGGGAGATCTTTTGATTCAACGTGATTATGGAAAAACACTTAGAATGATTGCATCAGGAGGCCGAGATGCATTCTACAATGGTCCACTGTCTGAAATCATGGTTGCAGACCTCGAGGCACATGGTAGTAGCATCGATCTCGAATCCTTGGCCAACTATAAGGCTGAAGAGGGAAAAATTGTCAGGGGTGAATATAGAGGATACGAACTTATAGGCTTAGATATACCATCAGCTGGAGCCATGACTATACACGCCTTACAAATCATGGAGCACTTCGACCCCCACTCCATGAAAGAAGCAGAGTGGTTCGGAATCGTTGGACAAGCTTTAGGCTATGCTTTGGACGAGCTGGGGAACCTGGGAAGCGACTCTGCTTCCACTAGAGTCACCTCAAGAGAATTTGCTGCGGATCGAGCTGAACTCATTTCAACCCCTACGCGAACCTTCGATTCAAACATCACAAACGTTTCCAATCAAGAGATCAGAGACATTCCGATCAACCACACTACACATTTTTCTGTATCCGACGTTGATGGCATGTTCGTTTCCTTAACTCAGACACTTGGGCCAACCATGGGCTCTAAGGTTGTCACACCTGGACTCGGGTTTTTATATGCCTCAACACTTGGTGGCTATCTAGGAGGTTGTTGCTATCCTGGAGAGAGAGCACGGTCGAATATTTCACCTTTCATGCTACTAAAAGACGGCGAAGTCATTCTGGTCCTAGGAGCTGCAGGAGGCGCACGAATACCACCAGCTGTAGTTAACACCATCTCCAGGGTAATTGATTTTGATATGGAACTGCCTCAGGCATTATTAGAACCTCGAGTGGCGCCCGACCGGGCCGGTGCAGAGAGAAGGTACTCTCCTCTGTTTTTGAGCGCAGAGACGAGCCCTGGTATAGGCTGGACTTTCAGCGAATTATCGCAAATGCGAGACTTGGGATTAAATATATCAGAGATCTCTGGGTCTGGATCATTCGGACGAATTCATGGGATCCAATATGATCCTAATACTGGAACATTCATTGGTGCCGCCGATCCCGATTGGGAGGGTAGTGCAAGGGGACCCTCAAGCCTTACTACACCTAATCATTAATCTGGAATGAGCACCATCTTATCAATGATTCAGGACAATTTAAGGAGTACTCTTTGCTACAACTTCCGTACTCCCCAGTAGCCACGTGTTTGGATCAAAGATTACTTTCTGGGGCAGGAAATCAACAAACATTTCAAAAGATTCGATTTTTTTTCTAACATCGATTCGTCTTAAGACATCAATTTTCCCTTTTGGTCCTACTATCTTAACCTCCAAGGGAAACCGGAACGGAGCCTCTTCCTGTCTTTGGATTATTTGTAATGTCAAGATTTTAGCCTTTTCATTGTATTCCCAATTTCCCAGTACTGCTGGTGAACCAGGCCTCCGCAGCCACTGATCAAAAAACCATTCAAGATCAGTAGCAGAAACCTCCTCCATTGCTTCCCTTAGATCTGAGCTGGATGCGTTTTGGTCACGGAATCTCTCGTAGTATAGTCGTATACCATCCCAAAATATTTCTGTGCCGAGTTCTCCCCGAAGCATGTGGAGAACCCAACCGCCTTTCGTATACTGAAGGCCGTTGAAAATAGCGGAGAGGTCTTGGATATCTTTGTGTATAACAGTTTGTCCGGGATAATCTTTGTCGACAGTCAGGATGGATTGTCGGTTAACCCGAAGACCTTCTACGAAAGCATCCTTCCCCGAGTAATGTTCCATATAAAGCAGAGCAAAATAAGTAGCAAACCCCTCACTGAGCCAGACATCGTCCCAATCATTTTCGGTCACGGAGTTGCCGAACCATTGATGTGCAATTTCATGAGCTACCAATCGATTGGCAGGATGCATCGTAACCGCATTTTCTCCATAAAATATAGCACTTGCATGCTCCATGCCCCCACCTTGTGGGACTTCTATATTGGCTAATTTTTCGTATGGGTATGGACCTATTTTGTTGTCAAAAAATTCGATCGATTGTCGAACAGGAATCTCAAAAGTCATCATACCCCTATCTCTATCTTGGGGATAAACCCACGTTTGGAGTGGTATGCCTTTCACCGTCCCAAAGGTTCTAGAAGCAAACCGAGCAATGCCCAAACCATTCAACCAAGATGCAATGGGTACAGACTGCTGCCAGTGTGTCATCCTGCGGCCATTCTCCAAATCTACTTCTTCTCTTAATAGGCCATTCGACACCACCTGATACCTGGACGGTGCAATTACCATAAATTCACTAGTCGCCTTATCCGATGGGTGGTCAATGATCGGGAGCCATTGTCTAGCTTTATCAGGCCAATTCCGACTGAAGAATGTCTTTTCTCCGTACCTGTTTTCAGCCATCAACAATCCATCTGCTGGTACACCTCGGTAGGAGATACGAATCTTCTTTTGCTGATGTTTCAGTGGAGCTTTATCAAACTCTATATAAAGCCGGTTTCCATGGTGCCTAAAACGTAATGTCTCTTCACCTGAATCGACCTCGATCACAGACATTCCTTTGCCATTACTTTTTTCACTAATCGACGTCAAGTCTAAGAACAATTCATTTATATCACTTTCCTGAAATTCCAACTCAACAATTGCTTCCCCCAAAATTTCGTCGTTGATATCGTTGACGGTGATCGAAAATTTATAATGAAGAACATCGATTCCATTTTGTCGTTGATATGCGTCCAAATTAGTCACTTCATCATTCACCAGATATCTGGAGCTTGGGAATCTTTCTGCTAGCACTGGCTGGCACAGTACAAGCAAGCAAGCTGAGCCGATCAATTGCAAGAGCGTTTGTCTGTTCACAACCTCACCTTTTTCACAGATTTAAGTAATCGGTTTAGATTTTCGTATATGCTGATCTATCCATTCCTTTTGTGCCAGAGATCTCTCGAATTGCAACCCTGGCTCCCTTGGCCCATGTCCGGTGCGAGGAAGCCAAACGAGTTTCGTTTCCACTCCATTTGTTTTCAAGCCTCTATAGAAAATGCGTGCTTGGTTCGGGGGGACACGGGGGTCATTCTCTCCATGAATAATCATTGTAGGAGTTGAAGCGTTCTGAATGAATGCTAACGGGTTAGAGCGTTGGTAAACCTCCCAAAGCCCAGGCTCATAGGGGCTGCCTCCAAAGTAAGCTTCGAAAACATGCTGAATATCTTGAGTTCCCCACATGGCTATATTCTCTGTAATGGCAGCTCCGGCAACGGCCGCCTTAAATCTATCGGTCTGCGTCACTGCCCAAGCAGTCATAAATCCCCCATAGCTCCAGCCCATTACTCCTAATGAATCAGGATGTGCATAGCCTTCATCTATAAGGTGATCCACTCCTGACATGATATCTTGGAAATCAAGACCGCCCCAATCCTGAACCACGGATTGAAGTCCAGCTTCACCATAACCCGAAGATCCTCTGGGATTAGGCAGTAACACGAAATATCCATCACCAGCATACCTCTGAGCATCAGCTCCTGAAGAAGCAGCTTGAAAATTCTCTACATAGACACCGCTTGGACCACCATGAATTTTTACCACAGTTGCTCTCGGGCCATCTTCTTTTGTCCAACCCACGGGGTAAACAAGAATCCCTTCCACTTCTTTACCATCGATTTTGTTGCTCCATTGGATAGTCTTTGTTTTACCGACAGCAAAATTTTCAGCGTGTGTATTGTGTCCCGTAAGTTGTACGGCTTGACTATTAACAGTAGGAAACTCATTTGTTCGCAAATTCGATACATAAAGCTCTATGGGGACAGTTGGATCCTCAAAAGCGAAAGCCAACACTCTCATATCTTTAGAGAAACTAAAACTGCTGCGAACCCCTGAATCCGCAGTGACCCTTATGGGATTGAGATCTTCTAAATCCATGTAAAACAAACCCCTGGTAGTACCAGTAGTTGTTTCAAAAAATACTCCAGTTCCATCTGGAGTAAAATTATACCTTCCTGCTTGCATATCTCCCATTGGCGACACTTCCATAGGCTCTCCCCCTGAAAGAGGTATCTTCCACGTACGAGTCAGTCCAACTTCGTAACCATCCGACTGTTGTCCTTTGTAAACAATGTGGCTGCCATCTGGAGTCCACTGTGGATTAGAGTCTGGACCAGGGTTACCAGTCAGCCTGGTCGGAAGCTCGGTCAACGAATCCAGTTCCAAGAGGTACAAGTCACTTCGCCATGAATCAAATGGTTGATTTGTGGGAGTGCCGGAAAACACTATTCGACGACTATCGGGACTCCAGCTGAAACCACCCACAGTGTAATTGTTTCCCTCCGTAAAACGTTCTGCATTAATCTCGTTTGGGTCGAAAATCCAGATGTGCGAGTAATCTCCTGGCTCATCTTCTATGGATATATCTCTACCACTCTTCTTTCGGTTGGCACTCTCTTTAGATTGTGGGTCAGGTGCCCTAAAAGCTATTTGCTCCCCGTCTGGTGACCACTGAAAATTTGAGATATTGGTTTCGTGTTGTAGTAATTCAAAAGGTTCTCCACCCACCAGGTTCATTCTCATGAGTTTATTAGTAGCTCTCCTACCAGTCCCTTCTCCATTGGAAGCCGATTCATTGGAGGAATCACCTACTCTTCTTTCACTTGCTAAAAAAGCAAAACTTTCGCCATCTGGATGCCATTGGGGGTTAGTATCACTACCGGGGTGATTAGTCAGCTGCACAGGATCCATCCAGTTGGATCCTGATTTACGGACCAACCATATATCAACATTAGAATCATTTTCCTGTAAATCGACACTATTAAGTGTGTAAAGGACCTCACTCCCAGATGGTGATACGGCCACACTGTTTATATTCTTTACTTCAAATACATTTTCCAAATCTGGAAATGATTTGTTAGCTGTTTCCCGTTGAGCCTCAACACTAAGCGGAGTATATAGTGCCAGTGAGATGTGTATAGCCACTGCCATCGAAGCAGGCTTGAATTTAAACATTGAACACGCATTCCTTTTCTTTGTTTTAGTCGCCTAGAGAGATTTCATACCTCCAATTAACGTAATTTGACCTACTTGATTGCACCACCACAGGCAACTCTATGAATAAGGACAGGCTCATCATCTACTTTTGGCATTCTTCTTGCATTCTACTTTCCTATAATTGAGCTTTCTCTATCAGAGGATAATTCAGTGGAACACAGTGTGAAGATATGTGGTGAGTTTTGGCCCAATGGTAGAGTGAAATCATTTGGCCTGATCAAGGGTGGCGAATGGCACGGAGATGTCCAAGGATTTCGGGATAATGGAAAACCAGATTTCCGCCAGACATTTAAACAAGGCATTACAAATGGCCCATACGAGTTCTTCTTCCCCAATGGCCAACTAGAAGAAGCAGGTGTCTTTAATCGAGGAGAACACTGCGGGGTAACTGAATGTTTTACAATAGAAGGCCAGCTTCGTCAAATTTCAATCCACAAACCTACATCCGTCCAAGGACTTTGGCCTGTCCGCCATCAAGGCGGAATCCTTATCGACAGAGGATCGAGCTTCGAAATACTGTACGACAACAAGATTCAAGCATTGACGAATAAATTGTGGGACTAACTTTGAAACATTATGGTAAATAGTGTAGCTACTGTTGGCTTTGTTTCATGAGTACAAAAAGATTCAACTATAGCACGCTACACCTTTTAACTCGGATGTTTGATTTCAACAATGCCACATGCTACTGATATTGCTGCCTATCTCAAAAACCAAGATCCCATACTCGGTTGCCATATAAATAAATCCTCGCCAGTAAAAGTGGTCCCTGACCGTGAGACTTCTCTGTTTCAAGCACTTGTTAAGTCCATAATAGGCCAACAATTGAGCGTCAAAGCTGCGGCCACAATTTTTGGGAGAGTAAAGGATGAATTCGGAATTTCAGGAATCATTACTCCTGAAAAGATGAAGGACTGTTCACCTGAAGGCTTGAGGGCTTGCGGTGTCTCTGGGACTAAGGCTTGGACTCTTATATCAACAGCAGAGAAGATCTCCAACGGAAGCATTCCTCAAGAACATCAAATGCACTCATTGAGTGACGCTGACATCATCAATGCGTTGATGCAAGTTAAGGGTATCGGAAGGTGGACGGCAGAAATGATCTTGATTTTTAAACTCGGGAGACAAGATATAATGCCAGTGGCCGATCTTGGTGTCCAGAAAGGATACGCTATAATTTTTAAACTCAAAGCGAGGCCTCTCCCAAAAGCCATACTGGAAAGAAGCCAACTATGGAAGCCTTATCGGAGTACTGCAGCTCTGCATTGTTGGCAGGCGCTAGATACTCAAAGCTGAGTTTCGTGAGCACATACTAGAATCATTTATGTCGCGAATCAGAGGTGGCAAGCGACCTTGACTCGCCCCAAGGAGGGCAAAGTGCCTTTATTAAGCTAGTTTACCATCTTGCTGGTAATCTTTTTCAGAAAACGTAATATAGACAGGAGAAAATCATTGCGCATTACAAGCCGGCTCCCACAGTGTGAACATCTCGATAATAATGAGAGGTACTCGGTCAACTTGGTTCGCTTCCATTCATGGGAACAAGAGATACACTTCATAGATACCTTCCAAGTCTGTACATGACTAAAATAAATTTAATTTTCTTTGCTATGTTAATTTTCGGCCCTTTGCTGTATGTCTATTTCAAAAAAGAGACCTAGTAAGGTGACTCGAATCGACCTATCTCCTGCTTTTTAAATAAGATTCATTCAGCTTATCTATTTCTCTTTGACTCCTTCGCTTCTGCCAGAATACGATCAGTTTTTTTGATGCCAGGGCCAATAAGATAAAACCGGATGCATATACCAGACCATTCATGTATGAATCCAGATATTAGAGTGAGTTGAATTACACCATACAAGAGATTAGCATAAGGACTGGAATAAGGGTTGTCCAATCATTTCGCCTGTACCGATAAGTAGGAGTCTAAAATGACTGAAGTATCCACCGAACTCTCAGAGTTACTCCCGGAAGCCTCTCTCAAGGTAGGCCAAGTTCGTATCCCCAACTGGTTGGCCAACCAATTCAGAGATCAATCCAGCTTGAGTCATGCTAAAGTGGAGACGACTCCTAAGCTTTTTCTGGAGGCGTTCCTGAGTGAAAATCCAGACAAAATAGTGGAAATGGTATCCCTGGTAGGCCCTATACTGTCAGGATTAAGTCCGTCGGATTTAAAATCGGTTATTCCCACAGTCCTAGACTCTGAAGATGAAGTGTGGACTCACGCCCTAGTAGAAGCTCAGCATTGGTTCTCGAACCAGGTCGTTTGGGGATGGCGGGAAGATCCACTTGAACGACCTGAAGGCTATGAAATGGCTCGTGCAAACGGATTTTTCCAGAGTTGTCTCGAATTAACTAGACGTTTTCTGGTAAATGGGGGGAACCCGCAAGTCACTGAGGACATCAAGGAATTCTTGAAAGATAGTGGCGAAGTCATTGTTGGTCTTGATAATAAATCAGAACTAAAAGTCAGATGGCCAGGATGGGAAATCTATCAACCCAGAAAACAACTGGAAACAATCCATTTGAAAAGAATCAAGCGATCACAAAGGTCTGATGAAACGAGAGATGAATTTTTTGGTAGAATCTTAGCCAATGTGGCCGAAGAAACGATAATCCAGATGTGTATTCCAGACAAAGAAGATTATTTCCAAGGAACGACTTTTCAATCTGAGAAGCAAACAAGTCAAGCCATCTTTGCACAAGACCCAAAGAATCAACCTGAGTTGCTGTTACTAAAACTCATGCTTGGAGATCTTTCCTGCGAATCGCAAACCGCTGGGATGCTTCGTAAAATCAGCTCCATTGGAAACTCACTGGGATTCCTCAGGAAAAAAACAAAAGTAGATAGATTTATGGAGGATTTTGCTGACCGAGCACGTGTGGCTAAGAACATTGTGAAGGAAGTCTCTTAACCTTTTCTGTTCACTATACGACACTAATCGAATGAGCAAAATCTAAGTGCAATCAGTAACTAGAATAGGAGTGCCGCACAGATAATTAGATGCTGTAGAAGTATCTAGCTGTATCTGTAGTGGCCACATTTTTTGGGATGGATTTTCCAGAAGAATCCTTATCTCACCGACTTGAAAGTTCTCGCCTGTCTACACGCTACTAGCTAGCTTGGTGGCAATAGATGAAAATCGAATTAAGGGAAAATTATTGATATGACTGAAACATGGAAAGAGTTGGACTCATTATATTGATGGAAGGGAGTATCTAATGATTAAAGGGATCAGCTATTTATCTTTTGAAAATGGGCTCGAAGGCGAACACCCTATAGAATCAGCCCTCAAACAAACCAAATCTTATGGCTTCGATGCGCTTGAATTGGCAATATCGACTCAAGGCGTACTCGCTACTTCAACCACTCAAAATGAGTGTCAGCAAATTCGACAACAAATTGATGATTCTGGCCTTTTTGTTGACAGTCTGGCAAGCGGTATGAGTTGGGCAATTAATCCAACGAGTAACAATGAGGCTATGCGAAAACAATCTGTCAATCTTCATAAAGACGCACTAAAGGTGGCAAGCTATTTAGATTGTAGGGCGTTGTTATACGTTCCTGGGGTTGTTAAAAGCCCGATTTCTAGTGAGATAGTTCGCTATGACAAGGCACTCGAGCGTGCACGAAAAGCGATCAATGAGTTGCTGCCAATAGCTGAAGACTTGGACATAGATTTGTGTATTGAAAATGTATGGAATGGCCTATTTTATTCACCGATTGAACTGAGAGATTTTGTAGATTCTTTTGATTCAAAAAAATTGGGTGTTTATTTAGATGTCGGCAACTTACTTGGCTATCAGCAATACCCACCGCATTGGGTTGAATTGTTAGGCCCTAGAATTAAAAGAGTCCACATCAAAGATTATCGGGAAAATTTTGATTGGACAGGTAGCTTTAGTTTCTGCGATTTAGGCACAGGCGATGTTCCTTGGAAAGAGACAATAGATGCCATCAAAGCAATTGACTATCAAGGCACAATTGTTGCAGAAATGTTGCCCTGGGATGAGACGCTCTTGGCTCGCACCTCTGCTGCAATGAATCAGCTATTTGATTTCAACAGTTCAACTTAAATCTATTAAGGCATTATGGCTGAAAAACTGAAAGTTGGCATTATTGGTTTGGGTAGCATGGGTTCAACCCATTTAGATATTTATTCACAAATCAGTGAAGTAGAAGTAGTTGCTGTTTCTGATTTAAAAAAAAGTAGGCTTGATGGTTCTAGCAGGGCCGAAGGCAACATTGGCGGCCAAGCCCAGGGTAATGTTACAGGGCTTGAAACCAAGCAATATCTTGACGGGATGGACTTGATTGACGACCCAGACATTGAGCTGGTCGACATTTGCGTTGGAACAAACCTACACTTCATTCTTGTTGAAGCAGCCTTGGCTAAAGGTAAACATGTATTGGTAGAGAAGCCGTTAGCACGTACTTATGATGAAGCAAAACAAATAGTTCAATTGGCAACTAATTCCTCTTCTAATGTTATGGTTGCAATGTGCCTTCGTTACTGGCCTGCTTGGGTTTGGCTGAAAAATATTATAGACAACAAAGAGTATGGCGACTGTCTTTCTTTCACCTGTAAGCGCCAAACCAGTCATCCGCCAGGAACATTTTATTCCAATGATGATGAATGCGGAGGGGCCCTATTAGACCTTCATATTCATGACACTGACTTTATTAATCATTGTTTTGGCATGCCAAAGGCGGTTTTCAGTCAGGGCTATAAAGGGCCAAGTGGGGGTATCGACCATGTGGCTACTCAGTATATTTATGACCAGCCCCAGAAGACCCCCCTTGTAACTGCTGAGGGGACATGGACAATGCAAGAAGGCTATGGATTCAACATGTCGTACATAGCAAATTTCGAAAGCGCGACTGCTTGTTATCTGTTGGATAACGAAGAAACACTCAGGTTGTTTCGATCAGGCTGTGAACCTGAAATCATAAAGCTAGATGAAGGAATGGGCTATGAATTTGAAATCCGTTCTTTTGTGGATGATATTCTAAGTAACAAA
>Ga0114999_10008655_pt1 | contig 11301 bp, 14 predicted proteins | sample ArcticOcean_MG_C_3_FD_89820 | JGI IMG/M metagenome (GOLD analysis project Ga0114999, IMG submission 89820) | Marine microbial communities from western Arctic Ocean - ArcticOcean_MG_CB8_126 | ecosystem: Environmental > Aquatic > Marine > Oceanic | place: Arctic Ocean: Canada Basin | collected...
CTGGAATATCTGGAGTTGCTCTTGCTGGAAAAATTTGATATGTAAATGCAAATAAAAATATCATTAACATTCCAATCCACCATACTGGAAAACTAGAACTTATTATTGCAAAACTTGATGTGATTCGATCTATTGTGGATCCAACTTTACTTGCAGATAGTGCCCCCACAAATATTCCTATTATTGAAATAATCACTGTAGCTGATGTAAATAGAAGAATTGTTTTTGGTAATTTTTCAAAAATAATATCTTTAACATCTGAAGATCCTGAATCACTAGTAAGAAATGTAGCTTGTCCAAAATCTAATAGGATTATCTTGTACATTGTAAGTCCAATTCTTTGAGGCGAATACCATGGTTCATCTAATCCTAGATGTTTTATCCTTTGATCTGTTCTATCTTGGATAAATGCTTCAAACTCTTTAACTGATGAAAAACTTTCTGCTACTGCAGGGTTTTCAATAATTTCAGATCGTACTTGAAAAACAATACCTTGTTTTAGAATTGTATCCATGTTGGAGCCTACAAGCAATATTGTAATTAACAATGTAATTAATAATACACCAAACATTGTCGCAGTACGTGTGGCAATGTATTTTTTCATACTCAATATTGATTTCTATAAAAAATAGCTTATAATATTATTAGAATCAGTCAACTTTTTGTTACATTCGATTTTGGGCATGATTTAACTATCGGGTTCAAAAATCATACTGATTGACAACCAAATATGATGATAAAATCCTTGAATTAACTGGTAATTGGAAATTAACAAACGATATTGTTCGAAAAATTGGCGGTGATAAAAAAGTCATATCTGGCGCTCTTAAAATCCTAGAACTCATTGGCTATCTTCAAACTAAACCTGATAAAAATAAATTGATATATAAAAAAAATGAGAATGCTCAGAGTGAGTTTAATTTTTTAAAAATGATGGAATTTTTTGAATCAAATCAAAAAACGCAAATAAATTTTATTAAACAAATTCCAACTATTATGAAATTCGATAATATCCGGTTAAGGGAAAAAAGTCTAGATTTGTTAGAACGTATACAAGATGATGTTGATCGAGCATATCTTGTTATGATTCAAAATAATCAACATGAAGAAATAGGACTCCTTTCACCTCAAACAACACAAGAACGAAAAAAAATATTGATTAGTTATGTAAATAAGATCTTGAATGCTCTTTTAGATAAATATCCTCAAAAACACATTAGAGTTCAAATACAAAAATACTTTCAAAACCATGGTGCAAAGTTTGAATTTAAAATTTAGTAAAGTTCTGCTCTGCGGATATTGCATAACAAAAAATAAATATTTTAATTAATTTTTAGTATTTATCGTGATTCTAATTTTTAATGTGTTATTTTTGGATACTTTTATGTTTGATATTTTTTAGGAATCTTATTTGTAACTAATATTATGTTGTTGATTAAATACTATTATCAAATGTATGAACAAAAAAAGAATTAAATAAAATATGTTCTAGTTCTAATATTATTACTAATTAATTATATTTTATTATTATGTTCCTACATGATAATTTCAAACAAGGTTAAAATGCCTAAATTATTGACGTAATAATATGAGTAGTGACGCAACAATCAAAAAAGCACAAAAACTAGTTGATTCTGGTTGTGTATCTAAAATTGAAAAAGATTTATTTCAAATTAGGTCTACATCAAATCCTGAAAAATCATATTTTGTAACTTCTGATTCTTGTGAATGTCTTGGCTTCAAAAATTACTATAAATTTCATCATGGTAATGGAAAAACTGCAAATTGTTCTCATTTAGAAGCAATTAGAATTTTTATCAAAGAAAATTCTAGCTAGTTTTTTATATTTTTAATATCTATTTTTCCTACTAATGCCTTATTTTTTAAAATTATGATTGGACGTAATATCAATCCTGGATGTTTTATCATTAGTTTAATTAATTCTAAATCTGTTTTTTCATTTTTTTCTAAATCCATTTCTTTGTATACTTTGTCTCTCTTTCTGAGTAATTCTGATGGTTTTTTTCCTGTCATTTTAATTATTTTTTTTAATTCTAATTCTGTTAGTGGATCTTTAAAAAAATCTCTTGATTCTATGTCTAAATTCATACGTTCCATTTCTGTAATGGTTTTTTTACATGTGATGCAAGATGTTTTATGATATATTTTCAATTAATTCATGATTATCATATTATTTAATAAATATTAACAATAATTTTTTTGATTATCCTAATCTCTGGTCCTTCTTTTGCTTTAAGTAAAAAACTTCTTTCAATATGTAAAAATCAATATTTCTCCTCTATACCTAAAGAAATATTCAAATTCATGTATTAATAATGATAATTATATGATTTGCGCTCCCTGTGAAACTCGAAAACATTTTGAATGTATTGATTGTATGAATAATCATAAAACCCACTTATGTAGTTGTGATTGTCATGATGAAAATACATCTGCACATGAAGTTGGTACTACTCATTAATTTTTAAATTTTTGTTCAATCTCTCGTGCTAATATCTCTAATTCTTCTATATCCCCTAATTTTCTATATGTCAATTTTTCAATTGTTTTAATGATACTAATTGCTGCTCGATATTGTGGTATGTCTGGTTGATTTAATTCTCCATACATGCCAATTCCTTGGATATCATGTTTCTTAGCAAATCCTAGAATTAAACCGTTGAATCCTGTAATTAGTGATTTTTGAGGTGTCATATCTACTCCTAATCTTTCTATTTGTTTTCTTAACTCTGTAGATGTTGTAGTGATGTATGTTTTAGGATTGTTTTTTAAAATTCTATTTGTATGAAATCCTCCTAATGTGTAAATAAATTTTGCAGAATATTCCTTTGCAACATCTATTACATCCTGACATAGTAAATTTAATTCATTATTATTTTGAGGTTGACCGTTTCCTCCTCCAAATATAATTAAATCATCTGTGTATTTGTATTCCCAACTTTCGTTTGGTAGATCAATGTACCCTCCATTGTCTATTACATATGTTGGAAAAGATACTTTTGCAATTCTAAATGATTTTGTTTTTAATGATTTATTTATAAAATTAATAACAATACTTCCAACGTTTCCCATATCTTGCATAGCTGCTATGATTATTGGTTTCTCTACATTTGGCTTTTCATTTTGTATAAATTCCATATTGCTTATTTGTTTTAATGAATTTTAAACCTATGTTACTATACTATTTTTTATAATTTGTGATCTTTATTTTATTATTGATTCCATCTATTAGATTTAATTTCTTTACATCTTATTTTTAGTCTTAATTAGATTCTTATCTTCTATTTTAAGCCTTCCAGATTTTCTATTATTTCTAATATGATCTAACACAACCTGAAGATTCATAAGAGAAAAAAAATTCCTAGCTACAAATTATGGCAACATCACTAGAAAATTTTGGTACATTAGAATATGTTCTTGATAAATATTCTAAAATTTGGTGCTGGAAAGTTACAGGCGAACGTGCAGTCGCCATGATTTCCAAATTATCTCCTGAAGCATGGTATGGTGAAACTGAACATGAGGTAATTATTGCAGATTCTACTGAAAGCCTAAAACAACTGAAACTCCTAATGGATCGCTATCCTTTAGATATACTGTCAAAATCTATCTGGCAAAGAAAAATTGTTAAAACATATGCTCCAAAACCCATTTTGCCTCCAATTAAACATAAATTGAAACGTGCTAAAGCTGGTGAACAATTTAGAGGTAAATTAATGAATTTTCAAAAAGAAGGTTTAGATTTTTTATTAAAATCTTCAGGTAATGCATTACTTGCAGATGAAATGGGTCTTGGGAAAACAGTTCAAACTCTATCATATGTTTCAACAGAAAAACAAACTTTCCCCGTATTAATTGTAGCACCCTTAGTTACTCTAAAAAATTGGGAACGTGAAATTGAAAAATTTCTTAAGAAAAAAAGTAGAAATGGTAGAATTATTGAATCCGAATCTCCTAGTATTACTTCTATACGTACTGGTAAATCTAAAAAATTACCGCAAAGTGATATCTATATAATTAATTATGAATTACTTCTTAAACGCTCTGATGATATTGAAAACGTTGGAATACATACTATTGTTTGTGATGAAGTTCATAATTTAAGATCAAAAACTACTCAAAAATATAAGGCTATCAAAAAACTTGCAGCATTATCTTCGGTTCAATATAGAATTGGACTTTCTGGCACTCCAATTTATAATCGTGGTTCTGAAATATGGCCAATCATTGATATTTTAAAACCTGGATTACTTGGAAGTTTCAAAGAATTTTGTGAATACTTTTGTTATGTGGATGATAAAGGGAAAGCAATTGTTTTAGAAAATAAACGAGCGTCACTTAGAAATGAATTACAAAAACATGTCATGCTTCGTAGAAAAAAATCAGATGTCTTAAAAGAACTCAAGGATAAAGTTAGATACAAAGAAGTTATTGCAGCTGACACTGACTTTTATCTTGAAGAACTTGATAAAATTTGGAAAAAACTTGAATCTGAACAAAAACAAGCACAAACAGAATTTTCAAAATCTGCATCATATCATAGGGCAATTCAAAGTGAAAGACAGATTGCTGGTCTTGCAAAATTACCTCATGTGATTAATTTTGTAAAAAATATTATGGAAATTGAAGAAAGTGTGGTTGTATTTTGTCATCATAAAATAATCCATAAATTACTAAATGAAAGTCTTGAAGAATTTTCACCTGTTTCTATTATTGGTGGACAATCTGATAACACCAGACAGGATCAAATTGATAAGTTCCAAAAAGGTGAATCAAAATTAATGATTGCCGGTATTCGCGCTGGAAATGTGGGAATTAATCTAACTCGAGCAAAATATGTTATTTTTGCAGAACTTGATTGGAGCCCTGCAATCCATAGACAGGCTGAAGATAGACTTCATAGAATTGGTCAAAAAAATACTGTTTTTGCATATTACTTGATTGGAAATGGAACTTTGGATGATCACGTCGCAAGTATTTTAGTTGATAAGAGTTATGAAATTGATGCAATTATGGATGAGACTGTGGACACTTATGAAAATAAAGACAAAGCTGCATTGATTTTAGCACAAATTCAAGATAAAATTCTTTCAAAATAGTTTTAATTTTTTTAATTAACTGCGATCTGCTTAATTTATTTTTTTTTGAAAAAACATTGATAATTAGTTAGTATATTTCACACCTAATCTAAAAATATGCTATTATTTCTTATAATTATATGAAAACTTTCTGTAAATGTGGTTGTGAAATGCCATTAACTGATTATGAGTATAGAAAATGGAGTGGCTACAAACGAGGACATGAACCACTACCATGATTTGCTAAATTTATATCCAAAATAATATCCCATAATTTTTTATTTTATATTTCAAGTTTATTTTTTAAATTATTTAATTTTTTTATAATGTTATTTCTTTCAATCTCCGAATTACATGTATTTTGTACGTCTTTTTTTATTTCATCTATGATTTCTAAAATACCTCCTTTTGATTTTATTTCTCCAAATTTTATTTTGTTAAATCCTTCTGTTTCTGTTTTATCTACTTCATGAACACCATCTGGTAATATTTCATAAATTTTAATCAGTTTATTTTCTTGTCTCTGAGGTGACATTAACACAAATTCATTTTTTCTTAGTTTTTCTATCTCCATAATGATTTCATTTTCTGATATTCCAATAATTTCTATAATTTGATTTAGATTACATGATTTTATTTGTAATAATCTTAATATCCTTGCCCATATTGGAATATTAGGACTCCAAAGAATTTCTCGAGCTAATTCTGTAATTGAAAACGATCCATCTTTATTTAATGAAATAAATTTTCTATCTTTTAATGATGCTAATGTATCTAATATTTTTCCAACCCCATGTCTTTTTAATTCTGAATTTTCTAAACTATTTTCATTAAATGTTCCTTTTTCTTTAATTGCAAGATGTAGTATTTCTAAATCTATTGTTCCTAATTTCCTCATATTTTTATTTCAGCTTGAAGAATATATGTGGATTATATTTGTATAGTACATGGTCTTTTATCAACTTCCAAAATTATCTTATGAATATGATGAATTGGAACCATTTATTGATACTGAAACTATGAAAATACATCATACAAAACATCATCAGTCATATGTTGATGGATTGAACAAATCTCTCATTCAAATAAGTGCTGAATCTCACCCAAAATATATTTCTGCAATTTTATCTGAATTAACTTCAATTCCTGAATCTGGAAGATCTGCAATTAATTTTTTTGGTGGTGGATTTGAAAATCATAGATTATTTTGGGAGACGTTAATTCCAAATGGTGATAAAACTCCTGGAGGGACATTGGAAGATCAAATTGATGTTTATTTTGATAACTTTAATAATTTTAAAAAAATATTTTCAGAAACAGCTCTTTCTATTCAGGGTAGTGGTTGGTGTTGGTTAGTTTTTAATGCAACGTATCATAAAATTGAAATTATTACAACCTCTAATCAGGACAGTCCATGGACTCTCAACAAAACACCCTTACTTGGATTAGATATGTGGGAGCACGCATATTATTTAAAATATCAAAATAAAAAATATGATTACGTTGACGCTTGGTGGAATATTATTAATTGGGATTATGTAAGTAACCGTTTTTCAGAATTATCTTGATAACAACATATTAATGAAATTTTTTATAACTTTTTACAATCTGAACTTTGAATTCTTAAAAAAATTAAGTCTTGGCAAAAAAATTGTAATTGCTACCATCGTTGCAATTATTGCACAAGCTTTTGGAATTATTTTTCTTTAATTCTAAAAAAGATTCATTAAGAATACTGGCCTAACGTTTTCATGGATATGATGCTTGAAGAAGAATTAATTGATTTAATGACTTTTTGTCTACAAAATCCTGACTCTTCAGATATCCCTGGTAACCATACTAGAATTACTGAGATCGGTAGTGAAATTTATGCTGATGGTGGATCTGATGCTTTAGAAAATTTTTCTTTTGTATTGAAGAATAGGATCACTCAAGAAATAGAAAAAGATCCATCGCCACTGCTTTCGCTATGGCATGGCCTTGCTGATGATTGGCCGAGTTAAATTTTCTTTTAAAAATTTTATCCTCTACCAATTCTAAAAATAGCTGTACTACATGTAGGGCATGTGCCTTTGATTGCAGGTTTGCCATTTTTCATGGTGTATGGTGCTGGACTACCGATTTCTCGTTTGTCTCTACACTTTACACAATATCCTATTGTCATAATTCAATTAGGCTCTTTGTTCTATTAGCGATATTTTGTCGAACTTTTTTTACTAATAGGCAAATATCTGATCTCATTTTTTATGTTCCATAACTACTTTTTTCGTATCGGATTTTAAATTTTTTTTTTTCAGTTAAAGTTTTACTCGATAATAATCCCATCTTTCAGGATCAAATAACTGAACAAACTCTGCTTCTTCTTTGGCTATTCTTGCTCTAATTACATCACGTAATGCAAAACTTGTCATATACTTGTATTTCATAGAATGTGCTTGCATTATGAACATGTGTCTCATTTCACTACCTCCACGCAATCCCCAATACCCAATTTTCAAGGCTAATGGTTCTAAAAATATGGTATTTTTTAAACCATAATTTTCATCTCTTATCTCTTCACGTAATTGATATGTTTCTAGTGGACCTCCTTTGGAAAATCCTACTATCTCCCCTTTGTTATTATTTAATCTGAGTGTGTTGATTATTGTTTTTGGATCTTTTATTGATTCTTTAAAATTTTCTTTTCCAAATTGTAATGGTTTTGGTAATTCTAAAAATATATTGTACAATGTTTCCGCAAATTCTGTATCTTCTTGTATTGATTGGTTTTCTATTGTTGGAATTAATTTAAGATTTTCATATGAATAATCTGCTTGAATACTCACTTCTTGCTGTCTAATTTTCATAAAAGATAAAACTGTATCAAAGAAATTTTTCCTCATTTCCTTTGGTAATTCTTTAAGAATTGCTTTTAGCATTGATGTTTCTTTATTCAATAACTCTTCAAAATATGCCACAGAAGATCTTACAATTATTGAAGGTCTCCATGCAAGTGCATGTGCATTCATTTTTGCCATTTCCATGGCTTTTGTAAAATCCCCTAATGAATAACCGCTCATTCTATCTACTACTGATAAATACCATCCAAGTTCCATAATATGTTTTTGAGTTTCTGGATTGTTTTTTGTTATATCTGATCTTTCAAAACATTTTTTGATTTCTATTTCTACATTTTTTCTTATTTCTCCACTCCATGGATATGTTGTACGTAAAATCAATACCTTGATTATTTCTAAATCAATTTTTGCAGAAATTAATGACTTTTGTAATTCTTTATCCGTCGAAATAAATTTTAAAACACTTTCTTCATGTGGTTTATCTACATTTTTTTGTGGATCAAAGTCATGAAATAACGCTGCAACATATAGATATTTTTTATCTTCTTTAGTCAGTTGAATTTTTTCTTGATTTATAGCTAAAAGTGACACATATGTCACTTCTAATTCATGATTAATGTTATGATACCCATAATATTCTGTTCCTAAACCTTGACTTTCAAATAAGTCAATAGTATAATCTAGCATTTCCAAATAACAATCATCTTCTAATCCATGTTGTGCCATTAAACTGAGAATTCCATTTCTCATTGAATGAGCATTTGCAAATTTTTGCATTATTTTTTGATCATAAATTAGGTTTTTAAATATGATCTAAATACTGTGAAAGATAAACTACTATCATGTCTAAATTTATGTATTTTTGATCACAAGATTAAATACAATTACTTTTTATATTTTTTTTAATGTCTGTAGATTCAAGTTTACTTAAAAATCTCATGCAATATTATTCAGATCATTCTCCAAAATTCACTATTCTTGTTAATGATAGAATTTTTCCTTTGATTGATGTTTCTATTGTAAATTCTCCTATACCTGTCAATGAACCCACAACTCGCGGAGGTGTTTATTTTTCAGAAAAATTTGCATACAAAATGAAGGGGACAATAGATGATCTTAGTATTATTCCCTTACTTACCAAAAAAATGCTTGGTCCTAATACTGAGTTTGGTGAATTAAAAATTTCTAGTCAAATTGAATCTAATGGAAAAATTATGCCTATTGATATTTTTACTAATTTAACAAACAGTGTACAAACCCCAAATTCAATTGAACTTAGCATGATTATTGTAGAATTAAAATTAGTTTAATCTTTATTTAGATATTTATCGTATCTCTCTTTTGATATATTATCTGATAAAACTTCATATGCCTTATTGATTTTTATCATTTCTTCTTCCGAATTATTTTTTGTTTTGTCTGGATGTGTTTTCTTTACTAGTTCTCTAAAATTTCTCTTTATTTCTTCCGCTGTTGCATTAATTTCAACCCCTAGAACATCATAATAATTTGGTAAATTATTATTTGTTATACCTTCTCTAAATTCACTTTCCTCTTTACTATTTCCTCGTTTACCCATCTCTTCATAATCATCTCCCCAATCTGAATGATATTTTTCATATGTTCTATCTTTTTTTGATTCATGTTCTTGGTTATCATATGATGTTTTTCTTCTTAAAATTATGTCTCTTGCTAAAAATAGAAATATTGAAATTACTACAACTGAAAACCCTGTAAATAAAATTATTTTTTCTTCATCTGATACTACTAATTCATTTGTTTGAGCATATGCTGTTTGTAATGTCCCAAATATTATTAGAAAAATCACAATAATTTTAAATTTAATCATTTTATTTTTCCTATGTTAACCTGAAATTTTCTTTTGCAGTATCTAGAACTACATGAGTTATCGTATTTTCCACATTTGCTATTACTGCTAAACCCTTTACAAACGTGCTTAATTCATTTCTTTCTTTGAATTTTGCTATAATTATGGTGTCTGTAGTTCCTGTAACATCATACACGGCACAAACATTTTCAAATTTTGATATTTCTTCTTCAATATCTAAGATTTTATCCTTTTTAGCTATGATTTCAATAACAGCTGTCAAAGAATATCCTATTTTTTCATGATCTATTGTGGCTGTATATCCTAAAATTATTTTCTCTTTTTCCAATTTTTTGATTCTTGATAATATTGTAACTGTTGAAACTTCTAATTTTAGTGCTAATTGCCTTGCAGATTGTCTTGCATCGGCTGTTAAATTCTTAAGAATTTTTTTGTCTAAAATATCTAAAGTCATACAGTATATTGTTGAAAAATTATTTAAATTTTTGTTAAATTCTTTTAAATTTGTTTAAATGCATTAATTTTTTTATTTTTTAAACCTTAAATTTAATACAAATAAAAATTATGAAAATTATGCCTAATAGTGAAGAACTTGTATTGAAAGGTATTTTTTTCTTAGAATCTGGTGATTTTGATAAATCACTTAGTTTTTTTGAGCAGGCCCTTTTATTGAATCCAAGTGACCCTGATCTTTGGAACTATAAGGGAACTGCTCTTAGAAGTTTAGGCCGATATGGTGAATCTATGGACTGTTTTAATAATTCATTAAAAATTGATCCCCGAGATAAATTTGCATCCTAACATTCTATAGTTTAGAACTATCTTTTTTAATTATAATGTTCTATGATAAACATGACTAGAACAGAAAGAAGACGAGATACTGCATATCCTACAAGAGATGGAAAACATAATCCTGTATGTGTTGATCCTCATTGTATTGATTGTTCATAAAGTAAAAAGTAATATTTTTTCTTTTATTTTTTTGTTATTTTCATATCTATTTGATAATTAAATGATAATACTGCTATTTTTGATAGGTTATAATAAAATCACTTGGGTTTTAATTAAAAATACTCTATATCATTATTATGCAGGAGTTAATTTCTATTTTAAAAAAAGAAATTTATTCAGATGTCTGCGAGGATCACTATATTATTGACAAAATACTCCCTTTTGTGTTGAATAGTCACATAGATGAATTATTTTTACAAGCCAATGATTGTATTGACGATGAAAATTTTTCAGAAGCTTTGTTATTTTATAATTTGATATTAAAAGAAGATTCAAAAAATATTTCTGCTCTAATTGATAAGGGTATTACTTTACAAAATTTAGGTCGAATAAAATCTGCTATTCGCTCATATGATGAAGCGCTGAGTATATCTTCTAATAATCTTGATGCCTTAATTAACAAAGGTTCTGCTTTTCATTTAGATAAAAAATACTCTGATGCTATAGGCTGTTACGATACAGCCCTTAAAATTGATAAAAAACATCCTATGGCTCTTGCATACAA
>Ga0114999_10008656_pt1 | contig 11300 bp, 9 predicted proteins | sample ArcticOcean_MG_C_3_FD_89820 | JGI IMG/M metagenome (GOLD analysis project Ga0114999, IMG submission 89820) | Marine microbial communities from western Arctic Ocean - ArcticOcean_MG_CB8_126 | ecosystem: Environmental > Aquatic > Marine > Oceanic | place: Arctic Ocean: Canada Basin | collected...
TTATAGATATCAAATCTTTTTTATTTATGTCCCCATCAACAAACCATTCATTCCAAACTTGTTTTGCAACATCATTCAAAGGTTGAAGCATTGCAGAAGGTGTTTCTTTACCATGTTCACCACCATAAGTATAATTAACATCTTCTCCATATACTAATAATTTTAATCCCATTTTAATTGACATTTTGTATGGATATGCATATATCAAATAATCCAAATACCATGATGGAGAACCTAATTTTTCAAAAGCTTTTTTCATCATAATTTTAGCTATTTTTCTATTAGGTTGAAACATTAACATGTCACAACCAAAAGTTTCAGAAATATTGTTTAGATTCGATCTACCAATTTCAGTCCAATCAAGATTACCAACTGATAATAATAATGGATTCATTTTGAGTTTTTCTTTCATAATATAGACTTGAAAATGAGAATCTTTTCCGCCTGAAACAGCCATAGCACAATCATATCCATCGCCATTACACCCACGATATTTATCACAAAGTTTTTCAAGTTCTGACCATCTATTTTTCCAATTAGTTTCTTTTTGTTGGTCAAAATGTAAACATGCATAACAAATTCCATAATCATCAAATTTTAATCCAGGTCGGGTATCAGGCATAAGACATTTTTTACAGTATTTCATAATTACTTCAAATAAAATAAAACAGTATTTAAATTGAAATAAAGAAGAAATCACTAGATTTGTTTAAATTCATCACAATGACCAAAATTAGAAATTTTATTAAGAATAAATTTGATTTAAACATAATAAAATTTGGTAAATTTTACGTTGATGAATTATGCTAAAAGTTTTCCTCGTGTAATCACAATATATTATAAATAGCTACTAATTAATTGGATTATGACATTTCCAGTAAGAATTTTTCTTGGAGATTTAACATATGATACAGTTGGAATGTCTACTGAAGTATTCCCATTAAACATAGGATATATTTCGGCATACTGTGAAAAATTGTTTGATTCAAAAGTAGAAATTACTTTATTCAAGTATATTGATGACCTTGAAAAAGCCATACATGAAAATCCTCCAGATGTATTGGGTTTGAGTAATTATGTTTGGAATCATCGTATTGGATTAGAAATGTTTGATTTAGCTCATTCAAAAAATCCAAACACCATTACTGTATGGGGAGGACCAAATTTTCCAGCAGATATTGAATCTCAGCAAACTTTTATGAATAATTGTCCTAATGTGGATTTTTATGTTCCAATTGAAGGTGAAGTTGGATTTTCAAATATTATTGAAAAAATATTAAGCACTTCGGAAGTTAATTTTAACAAAGAAAGTTTATTCAAAAAATCAATTGATGGATGTATTTCACGTAAATTTGATGGTTCATTACAATTCAGTATTCCAGAAATACGAACTAAAAATCTTGACGAAATTCCTTCTCCATATCTAACAGGGTTAATGGATAAATTTTTTGATGGTAAACTTACTCCAATGATTCAAACAAATCGAGGATGTCCATTTACATGTTCATTTTGTGTTGATGGTTCTGATAGTGTTCAACGTGTTAATCAATTTGGATTTGATAGAGTTTCTTTAGAGCTTGATTATATAGCTAAACATGTTCCTGACAATATTCATAGTTTACATATTAGTGATTTAAATTTTGGAATGTATCCAAGAGATCTTAAAATTTGTGACAGTATTGTTTATCTTCAAAAAAACTTCAATTATCCTCATAGAGTTATATCTACAACGGGTAAAAATAAAAAAGAGCAAATTATACAAGCTATTGAAAAATTAAATGGTACAATGAGTTTAACGATGTCTGTTCAATCTATGGATGAACAAATATTACAAAATATTCGTAGAAGCAACATTAAGGTAGACCACATGCTTGCACTTCAACCTGCAATAAAAAAAGTTGGTCTTGTAACTGAATCAGAAGTTATTTTAGGTTTACCTGGGGAAACATATGAAACACAAATAAGCACTCTAAAAACACTATTAGCTGCTAAGTTAGATTATGTTCAAGTTTATACTTGTATGCTGATTAATGGTTCAGAATTGAACACTCCAGAACAACGCAAAAAATGGAATTTTAAAACAAAATTCAGAATTTTACCTAGAGATTTTACTACATTAAAAAATGGTAAAAAAGTAATTGAAACTGAAGAAATTATAGTTGGTTCAGATATTCTGACTTTTGAAGAATATATTGAATTAAGAGCATTATCTTTTAGTATATTTGTAACAAACATAGGAATAATTTATTCATCATTATTAAAATTTCTACGAGAAAATGATATTGAAGTTTTTGAATTATTCTTTCAAATGCTAAAACAGATTGATTCAGCACCATCAATAATTCAAAAAATTTTCCAAAGTGTTAAAACGGATATGGTTGATGAGCTTTGGGATTCCCCAGAAGATATTCAAACGCATTACCAAGAACCAAAAGAATATGAAAAACTTCTTTCTGGAGAAGTTGCTAGAAATGTTATGCAATATCATAACGCACTAGTACGATATTCTGGTATGGATCAATGGACAGAATATGCGGGAAATATTGTATTTGGATTAATAAAAAATAAAAAAGCACTTAACTATGAAACTGAGAATCAGCTTAATAATATAATAAATTATTGTACAGGGTTGGGCCACAATACACTTGGTGATAATCGTATGGAGACAAATTTAGAATTTGAATTTGATTATGATATAGAATCATGGATTATGGATAAAAACAATAAGTCATTGAACCACTTTAAATTTGACAAAAAAATAACATTCTCATTTCAATTTGATGTTAATGATTCAAAAATAATGCAAGATGAATTAGATCGTCAAAATACAAACATTGGAAGAAGTCAAGCACTAAAGAGACTTCCTATGCAAATTCAATGGAGACATCCAAAAAAAATCAATACTTGAACAAAATAATTTGATCTTATTTGTGTTATTTCATTTAAGGGTTTTTTCAAAACATAATAAAAGAGGGTAGGATATTTTCCACATGCGTCTAATAGCTGAAATTGGAGTAAACTGGGATGGAGATTTTGAACTTGCAAAAGAAATGATGCAAGAATCAGTAAATGCAAATTTTGATTTAGTTAAATTTCAAGCATTTAAACCAGAATTGGTTGCTAAACACCCAGAAGCATCTAGAGTTTATAGATCTTCAATTACTCGAGAAAATATCAATAAAATTAATTCAATTGCAAATGATATTGGAATTGAATGGTTTTGTACACCTATGTATGAAGATGCAATTGAAATGTTAGAACCTTTTGTTAATTGCTATAAAATTAGAGAATATGATGGGAGAAAGATCATAGCAAATAAAACTACAGATATTTTTAAAAAATTATTAAATACCAAAAAAGAAATAATAATTAGTTCGGAATCATCCCCTCAAAATTGTAAATGGTATGATCATGAACAAATTAAATGGTTATACTGTGTACCAAAATATCCTTGTAATTTAGATGAGATAGATTTTTCACTTCTTAAATATTTTAATGGGTTTTCTAACCATTGTAGAAACATATCCGCTCCATTAAAAGTAATTAGTTTGGATTCTGAAATTCTAGAAATTCATATAACTTCTGATAAAAATTCTGATTTTATAGATAATAATGTGAGCTTTGATTATTCTGAAATGAAAGAAATAGCAAAATATGCTAAATCGGGAAATTAATTTAATGACTTCTAATCTTAAACCTATTTGTTTTATTGCAGCTAGAGGAGGTTCAAAAGGTATACCTAGAAAAAATATTAGAAAATTTGCAGGAAAACCTTTGATTGCATACACTATTGAAAAATGTATTAATTCACAAATTTTTAGTCATGTGATAGTATCTACTGAAGATAACGAAATTGCAATGATTTCTAAAAAATATGGTGCTGAAGTACCTTTTATGAGACCAAAAAAATTAGCTACAGATCAAGCTGGTACGTCTGATGTTCTTATCCATGGAATAAAAAAATTAGAAAATTTGGGTTACAAATTTAATGAAATTATTCTTAGAGATTGTACTGTACCATTTATTCGAGATGATGACATGTCTAAATCTTTAAGTAAATTACGTAAAAAAAAATCTGGTGCTGTATTCGGTGTTTATCGACAACACCATAATCCTTATTTCAATATGATGGAAACAAATTCTCAAGGATATTTACAAATTTCAAAAAAAGTTGCAACTAGACCTATTGCTAGGCAAAAATCTCCAATTGTTTATCAATTAAGTGGTTTATGGGTGTTAGATACTAAACAATTTTTAAAATATGAAACTATTATGGTTCCAAAGATCTTACCTTTTGAAATTCCAGTTGAAACTGGATTTATGATTGATACTGAATTAGAATTTAAAATTGCAGAATTTTTAGCCTGTAGCAATCTAATTCATTAAAAATTACCATGTTCAAAAAATTCTGATATTGAATTAACTAGTAATTTTTTTTCTTCATTTGTCATGTTTGGATATAATGGTAATGTCAATACTTGACTAGATATTAAATTTGTAATTGGTAATTCATTATCTACATTAGGGTATTTTTCTTTATAAAATTCAGTTTTATGAATTGGTGAAAAATAAACTTTTGAAAAAATTTTTTTTGTTAGCAAATACTTATGTAATTTATCTCTAATTTCTTTATTTTTTAGTCTAATTGTATACATTTGAAAAATATGATCTGCATTATCTAATGTTTTTGGTGTTGTAATTTCATTAAATTTTTTTAATTTAGATGAAATAAATTTAGCATTTTCTTGTCTCATTTTGATTATTTTGTCTAATTTGCTCAATTGAGATAATCCTAAAACTGCTGTTATTGTAGACATTCTCCAATTGTAACCTATCCCAAAATATTTTGATTCCTCTGGATTATTAAAATAATTCATATTATCTAATCTTCCATGAGATCGAATTAATTTTATTTTTTCATAAATTTCTTTAGAATTTGTTGCAACGGCTCCACCTTCTCCTGTAGTTAAAACTTTATTTCCACAAAAGCTAAAAATTGATACATCTGAAATTGAACCTATTTTATTATTATTCACTGTAGTTCCTAAACTTTCTGCAGAATCTTCAATTACAATTAAATCATTCTCTTGTGCAACTTCTTTAATTTTTAAAATATCACATGCTGTTCCACCTATATCTACTGGAATAACTGCTTTTGTTTTTTTATTTATTTTTGATTTTATTAAATTTGGATTTAACCCGTATGTTGTATCTTCAATATCTACAAAATTTGCTTCTGCATTAACACCCAAAACTGTATTGGCTGTGGCAATGAATGTGAATGATGGTATGATGACATTGTCTCCATTTCCTATGTTGTGTGCCAATAATGCTGCATGTAATGCGGAAGTTCCAGAATTTAATGCTAGACAATAATCTACACCGATATATTTTGTTAATTCATTTTCAAATTCTTCAATTTCAGGTCCTAGTGCCCACTGATTTCCACGTTTGATAATTTTAGTTATTAAATTGATATCCTCATCATCAGTGTATATTTTGTATAATGGAATCTTCCAATCTGCTTTTTCCATAAATCGATTATAAGTCTACAGTAAATATCTGCTATGTTTTTTCTTTATTTACCATGTTGTCCAACCGCCATCAATTATTAAATTTGATCCTGTCATATATGATGAAGCATCTGATGCCAAAAATAAAATTGCACCATCATAATCTTTTTTATTTGACATTCTACATAGCATAGTTTTGTTTGAATAATTTTTTACAAACTCTTTTCCAGAATGAAGTTTTTTATCATATATTCCGCCAAGAGTTAAAGTATTTACTCGAATATTTTTTGGACCCCAATATGATGCCAAATATTTTGTTAAATTAACCATAGCACCTTTGGTTGCTGAATAATATGCAGGTGAGTTTAATCTACTTGTTCCATAAATTCTTTGATCAGGACCAATTATTCCATAAATTGAAGAAATATTCACTATGACTCCTTTTTTTCTTTTTACCATGGCTTCTCCAATTTTTTGTGAACATAGGAAAATACCTCTTAGATTATCTGAAATTGTTTCATCCCATAATTCCACTGGAAATTTTTCAAATGGTGCATCTCTTTTAGGATGATTTCGTGGTACGATATGAGCATTATTTATTAAAACATCAATTTTTTTATATTTTTTTAAAATAAATTCAACTAATTTTTCTACTTGTATTGAATTATTGATGTTGATATTTTGTGCAATTGCTTTAGTTTTATATTTTTTAATAATTTCTGATTCTAATTTTATATTTTTTTTAGTTTCCTTATCAACTAAAATTACATTTGCGCCTGCATTACTCAATATGTGTGCAAATCTACTTCCTACTCTTCCTGCAGAACCCGTTAACACTATGGTTTTTCCTTTAATATCAAAAATTTTTTGAGAGTCGTTAACACTATCCAATTATTTTCACTTTCTTTCTTAACGTTGCTGATTTTTTTACAGATAATGCAATTTTTAACACGTATTCTCCTTGTTTAATATCGTTATAATCTTTTAAGTTATTTTTAACACATTTAATAAAATGTATTAATTCATTTTTATACATTAAATTCTTATCATATTTTTCTAATTTTAATTTAGTTTTCCATTTTTTAGATTTAGTATTAAATATTTTTATAAAATTTAATTCTAGATCACATATCAAAGTACCTTTCGTTCCAATAATTTTACATGTTCTTGAATTTGGCACTTGAAAATAATCTAGATGTACTTGGCCTATTATATTATTTTTAAATAAAAATAATATTGATGATATATCATCCACTGATAAATCTAAATCACTTACTTTTTTTGTATATGAGACTGTTTCACTAATTTTATCAAATAACCAATACAGATAATCTATTTCGTGAATACAGGTTAGAACCACTCCGCCGCCTAATTCTTTTTTAGATGCATAACTTTTACGATAATTTTCTCCTGGATGCCAATCTGGTAGATATGAACCATTTTCTACATTTACTGATAATATTCTACCTAATTCTTTTTTTTCAATAATTTCTTTAATTTTTTTTATACATGGATGAAAGTGTAGAACACTACCAACATGTGTGATAATTTTATTTTTATCTGAAACACTCTGTAGTATTTTCATATTTTTTAGAGAATTTGAAATTGGTTTTTCAATAAATAAATGAATTCCAGCTTTTGCTAATTTTATAGCTGTACCTACATGATAAACTGTTTCATTACAAATAATTGCAAAATCTGGTTTCTCTTTAATGCATAATTCTAATGAAGAATATGTTGTACACTTTATATTTTTTAAAAATTTATCTTTGTCTCTTTTGGTATTTACAACTATTTTCATATTTTTTATTGATGATAAATTTTTGATATGTCGTTTGCCTATTGACCCATACCCTATAACCAGTGCTTTCATTATACACTATAATTTTATTCACTACCTAAAAATTATACTTATTCATTTTACACTCAAATATTTTTATTTCAATTTTATTAAGCCTAGTATTTTTTTCTAAATTTGGTAATCCTAATTAACAAACAATACTTGAATGAGATACTGAATATAGATGGTAAATAATAAAATAAATATAAAAATAAATCGTGAATTAAAAAATAAAACTATTTTGCTTACTGGAGGTGCTGGCAGTATTGGTTCTATGTTAGCAAAAAAACTTTTAGAATTTCCAGTCAAAAGTATAAGAATTCTTGATGTAGATGAACATGCATTATTCAAACTAGGTAAAAGTATTAAAGACTCTAGACTTAGATTACTCCTTGGCGATATTCAAAATATTGATAGACTTGATATGGCTGGTGCTGGTACCGATTTAGTAATTCATCTTGCTGCAGTAAAAAATATAGAAATTACCGAATTTAATCCAATTGAGACAATTAACATTAACATCAATGGAACTGTCAATCTAATCAAAATGGTAATGAAGCATAAACCTGCTAAATTTATCAATATTAGTAGTGATAAATCTGTAGATTCATCTACACTTTATGGTACAACTAAACAATTAGGAGAAAGATTAACTACTTGGGCTGGACAACATGTCGAAACAACAAAGTTTTCATCGGTTCGGTTTGGAAACGTAATGGAATCTAGAGGAAATGTTTTCAGTATTTGGGAAGAAGAAATAAAAAATAAAAAATTAATTAGTATAACTAATCCTAACATGAAAAGATATTTTTTTCATGTAGATGAAGCAGTAGATTTTATTCTAAAATGTTTACCATTAATTAAAGAGGGTGAAGTCTTTGTACCAAAAATGAAGTTATATAAAATGAAAGATTTAGCTAATAAAATTTCAAAAAAACAAAAAATAATTGGTTTAAGACGTGGAGAAAAAATTGAAGAAATTTTACTCAGTAAAGATGAAAAAAGTAGGGCCATTGAAAAGAAAAATTTCTGGATAATTAAATCTCAGTTAAAATAATATTTTTTATTATTTATCTTACCCTTTTTCTAAATTGATTATTTTATTGCTTTTTAACCACTTTTCTAACTCATAAACACTTTTTTTGATTGAATTTCCATCTCCTAATGTTTCAGTGATGAACTCGTTAATTTTTTGATTATTTTTAATTCTAAATGATTCTGCATTATTTATGCAAGAATATAATTCTGTACTATTTTTACATTCTAATACGATATTTTTTTTAAGTAATACATCTCCACTAACTTGAAAATAATTCCATATTACAATTGGTTTTTTCATAATTAATGCAAACATTCCAGCTGTACTTGCACATGGCGTTATTACAATATCTGATTTATGAAGTAGATCTGTAATCTCATCTATTTGAGAAAGATATACGTCTTTGAATGGTTGTAATAATTTCTTATATTCTATATAATCTTCTGAAGTAGGATGAATTTTTATTGTAAGTGATATATCTTGATTTATTTTATTCAAACTTATAATTAATTCTTTTATCATTTGATTTCGTTTTGTTATCGACCAATTACTTTTTCCTTGTGCTCCTGATAAATTGGATGTAATAAATATAATATTTATTTTTTCTTTAAATTTTTTAGATAGTTGTTTACTTTCTTTAAACGCCTTATCATATGCTGGATTATCTATAATAACACAATTTTCTTTTTTTAATCCCCATTTTACAAGTGTATCAATTGAAGCCAATCTTTCAGTAAACATCAAATCACAATTAAATTTTGAATAGAGTCCAACTGTTGACTTATCTTCAAGTAGCAAAGAAAAGAAAGAAAATATTTCTCTTACTGCTAATATGTGTGATTTTTTTATTGATGAAATACTTCTATACAAAAATAAAACTTTTTTAATAAAATTTACAGCTCTACTTTTTTTGATGTTGTTATTTTCACTAACATTTTTCATTATCATAGATTGTTTTAGATATTCTGATGTTTGTCTTAGTTTAGAATCATTTGCATCAAAGTATCCAATTTGTGAAGAACCTTCACAATATCCAAAACTAGGAATTTTAAGATAATTTCCAACTACCATTAGTGCATAATCTGTAATGTGCCAACCAATCAAATAATACATTAGATCAGGCTTAATTTTTTCAATTAGTTGTAATGCATTTGTAAAATCTGACATGTATAGTATTTCATAATTTGAATTTGCTGTTTCACATTTTTTTCCATAATTGTCTGTAATTAACCAATATACTTTAACATCAAATTTTTTACTAAGCATTGATACAATATTTCTTAAAAATATAGTAGTACGATTATTAATGTGAGGAAATACATCATTTACAAGTAAAATTTTTAACATTTTATCAACAATTGATTAAAATGATAATATGAATTAATTAAATATATTGTAATTGATAGTATGATGTTCTAGCATTAATAAATTATTATTTCTATATTTGTTTAAAAATTATTTTACACTATATGTAAAATCTAATGATTTTTTATATAATTCCGGTGTTCCTATATCAATCTCTTCTTCTGTTTCCAATAATGGTATGGCTACAACTTTTCCTCCATCTTCAATCAATTTTTGAATTGCATCAGTAAGCTGATATTCACCTCCCTTACCTTTTTTAATTTTTTTTAAGTATTTAAAAATTATAGGTTTAAAATAATACAATGGCATTATTGCATAATTTGATTTTGGTTTATCTGGTTTTTCTTCAACTCCCTGTACTTCAAATAATACATTTGATTTTTTTATAATTTCTAAGACTCCGTATCTTTTGGTATCTTTTACTTTTTTACATAATAAGACACAAGATAGTTCTGGATTATTTTTAATAGTATCAATCATTCTTGAAATTGGGTGTTTATTGTGACCTAATACAGTAAAATCTCCTGCATGTAAAATCATATCATCATTACCAACAAATTTTTCAGTTCTACGTACTGCATCACCAAAACCTAAAGGGTATTTTTGATTTATCCAGATTAAATTACTTTTTTCAATTTTTTTGTAGAATTTTTTTAAAATCACCTGGTAATTTTTAGCAACTCCTTTCAGTTGTAAATCATCATAAGTAAAATGATCTTTAATTGAACGTTGTTCACGACCAACAACAATACAATAATCACGAAATTTTTGTTCATACAATTCCTCAAAAATATGTTGTAATAATGGAACTAGAATCTTATTTTTATTTCCAGTTGAAAAAATAGGCAACATTTCTTTTGGTAATGATTTAGTTAGTGGTAAAAGCCTGGTTCCCCTACCTGCTGCTGTAATTACTGCTTTTATCAATATGTTCATAAAAATTATTACCTATATGAATAAAACTTTGCTTAACCTTTTAATTTATAAATTCAATTTTAGAAATATGTCTATGAAAAATATAGCAATTATAGGTGTGGGTTATTGGGGACAGAAACTTGTTTATGAGTTTTCAAAAATTGCTAACATAAAATTTTGTTATTCACAAGGAAATACATCCAACATAAAATGGCTTCATAAAAATTATCCAAAAATTAAATACTGTAAAAATTTTCAAGATATTTTAAATGACTCAACCATTGATGCTATTGTAATTGCATCACCAATTAATACTCATTTTGAATATGCATTAAAATCATTAAAAGCAAAAAAACATGTATATATTGAAAAACCAATGTGCACTACTAAAAAACAAGGTGAATTATTACTGAAAATTGCAAGAAAAAATAATCTTGAAATTTTTGTTGGTCAAATATTCCTTTATCATCCTGTATTAATTAAATTAAAAAAATTATTAAAAAACGAAAAAATAGATTCTATTTATCTTGGTTGGCATAGATTTGGACCATTTAAAGAAAACTTATCATTAGATCTTCTGTCTCATTTTATAACAATTTTACAAGAATTATTTGATCAACCAAAAAAA
>Ga0114999_10008663_pt1 | contig 11294 bp, 11 predicted proteins | sample ArcticOcean_MG_C_3_FD_89820 | JGI IMG/M metagenome (GOLD analysis project Ga0114999, IMG submission 89820) | Marine microbial communities from western Arctic Ocean - ArcticOcean_MG_CB8_126 | ecosystem: Environmental > Aquatic > Marine > Oceanic | place: Arctic Ocean: Canada Basin | collected...
CAAGCTTCTCTACGAACAGATGCCTGATCCCAAGTGGGTGATCGCCATGGGAAGCTGCGCCACCAACGGCGGCCCGTACTACCGGTCGTACTCCGTGGTGATGGGTGTCGATCACCTGATACCTGTCGATATTTATGTGCCGGGTTGCCCGCCACGCCCTGAGGCGTTGATGGACGGGTTCTTGAAGCTGCAAGACAAGATTCAGTCAGACGCTAGAGAAGGCAAGATCGGGTGACGACAGAGGGATCATCTAGCGGAGCGACTGAATCGGATGGTAAGGCCAAAAAGCCCGCGCCCCAAAAGCGTCGAGAACCAGAAGTCGCCCGCGCCGCAGTCGCATTGCCGCCTGAGGGCGTGGCGCTTGCCGAGAGGCTTCCCGGCGCGTTTGGCTCGCACGGGATCGAAGTGGACGCGGCGATAGACGAAGTTGTTTGTATTGTGCCGGCCGATCGACTTATCGATCTCTGCCGGCAATTAAAAGATGACCCGTCATTCGGATTCACATACCTGCGACTTCTCACCGTTGTCGATTACGTTGAACAAGACGGCGAGTTCGAGCTTGTGTACCACCTGTTCTCGCTGGCCAATCACCACAAGATGATGGTGAAAACCCGGATACCTGAACGCCGCGCTTCGGTGCCATCCGTCACGGGCGTCTGGCGCGGCGCTAACTGGTATGAGCGCGAAATGCATGACCTTTTCGGGGTCGATTTTGAGGGTCATCCTGACCTGTCCCCGCTCATGCTGCCCGATGACTTTGAGGGCTTCCCCGGTCGTAAAAGCTACCCTCTGAACGATTACGAAGAGTGGTAGCCAGATGACCGATTCCGCCAGCACTTTTACCGACCAGACGAGTTCCGATGACGGGACCGTGGACATGATGGTCAACATGGGCCCGCAGCACCCGGCCACGCACGGCGTGTTCCGGATGCAACTGCGTGTTGATGGCGAGATGGTCAAGGACCTAATCCCGCACATCGGCTACCTGCATCGCGGCTCCGAAAAGCTTTGCGAGTACGAGTTGTACAGCCAGATCATCACGCTGTTTGATCGGCTCGACTACATCTCCAACTTCAACAACGAGCTGGTGATTGTCAGCGCCGTTGAGAAGCTGATGGACGTGGAAGCACCGCCCCGTGCCGAGCTGATCCGGATGATCTTGTGCGAGTTAAATCGCATCGCAAGCCACATGCTCTTTTACGGCACTTTTGCCATAGACATGGGCGCGATCACGCCGGTTTTGTACAACTTCCGAGATCGGGAGAAGATCCAGTCGCTGTTTGAATCGGTTAGCGGCGCTCGGATGATGCACAACTACTTCAGGGTGGGCGGCCTTAAACAGGACGTTAACGACGACTTCTCTTCACGTGTACTGACGCTGTGTGATGAGCTTGAGAAGGGCATAGACGAAACGGACCGTTTGCTGACCTCGAACGAGATCTTCGTAGAGCGCACATCCGGGATCGGCGTCATATCCGGAGAGGACGCGCTGGACTGGGGTCTCTCAGGGCCGGTTCTGCGAGCGTCCGGAGTGCCGTACGACGTACGGGTCGACGAACCCTACTCTCGCTACGACGAAATGGACTTCGGCGTTCCCGTCGGCAGCGCCGGTGATAGCTGGAATCGTTTCTATCTGCGAATCCTGGAAGCTCGCGAATCTATAAGCATCATCCGGCAGTCCATCGCACTGTTGGAGCCAGGCGACACGATGGCCCAGATTCGCCGGATCGCCCGCCCTCCCGCAGGCGAGGCATACGCCCACTGCGAGAACCCTAGAGGCGACCTCGGCGTTTATATCGTGAGCGATGGCGGCGAACGACCCTACAGACTCAAAGTAAGGCCGCCGTCCTTCTGCAATCTCCAGGCGCTGAAAGACCTGACCGTTGGCCACTACATCGCCGACGCCGTGGTGATCCTGGGGACGCTCGATATCGTGCTGGGTGAGGTGGACCGATGAGTTTCACCGACATCCTATTGGCGTTCGCCGGAATCCTGGGCATGTTCATCGCCCTCTCCGTGGGCGTTCTTTCACTCACATGGTTGGAACGCAAAACACTTGCCCGAATCCAACAGCGGGCCGGGCCGTCCGTGGTCGGTCCTCATGGCCTGTTACAGCCGGTCGCTGACGCCATAAAACTGACGACCAAAGAAGACATCATCCCGGCATATGCCGACAAGTTGCTGTTCTGGATGGCCCCGGTTTTCGTCGCAATTCCGGCATTCATGATCTGGCTGGCAATACCGTTCGGGGACGGCATTGCGGTACGTGTGCTGGATCTGGGACTTCTATACCTGGTCGCGATCAGCGGTATCGGCGTAGTCGGCCTTCTTATGGGTGGCTGGGCGTCTTCGAGCCGCTACTCGATGCTTGGCGGACTGCGAGCTGCCGCTCAGCTCGTTAGCTACGAAATCCCGATCGTGATCGTGATCCTGTCCATCGCCGCGCTAGTGCAGTCGCTCTCGCTCGATGCCGTTATCAGCGGGAACACCATCACCGTCGGCGATAGCATCAGAGACCTGCCAGGCCAGGGAACGATCCCGTTTGCGTTCATTATGCCGATGGGGCTCGTGATATTTGTGATCGCCGGGCTGGCTGAACTGGGCCGGACACCGTTCGACATCCACCACGCCGAGTCTGAAGTCGTGGGCGGCCCGTTTGTCGAATACAGCGGTGCGCACTGGGCCGTGTTCTTTCTTGCCGAGTATCTGAATACCTTCGTCATCAGCGCCCTGATCGTGGTCCTCTTCTTTGGCGGTTGGAGTTGGCCCAGCCCACCGGAATCGCTCTTCGGCAACGACCTTTCAAACACCACGACAAATGTCCTTGGCGGCGTCTGGTTCATGCTCAAGACCTACTTCGTGGCGACTCTCATATTCTGGGTACGGGCAACGTATCCACGCCTGCGGATCGACCAGTTGATGTCGTTCGCATGGAAAGCGCTGATCCCGCTTTCCTTCGGAAATCTGGTGTTGGTCGCGGTCGTGTTGTTCTACGACTGGCCGCTCTGGGTTATGCCGGCGGTTTCTGTGCCGGTCCTTATCTTCGTGGCGACCTTCGTACAACGGACCCGTGGCGCTCGTGGAAGGCCGCAAACGGTGCGTATACTCAGAAGGTCTGCCGGTGAGATTGGGTTGCCTGTGCCTGATCTCGCAAATCGAACTCCTGCCGGGGTGATAAACCAGGTTTCGGGAGAGGGTCAGGCCGGTGACTAAGCGATGTTGAACGGACTGAAAGGGCTGGGGGTCACGCTCCGTGGTGCGCTGCGCTCCAAGGTGACGGCGGAGTACCCGAAAGAGCACCTGCCGGTAGATAAGCGCTTCATGGGCTTCCCCGCGTTGACGTGGGATGCCGCCCGTGTCGAGCCGTACTGCACCGGTTGCATGGTCTGCGTGCGCTACTGCCCGACGCAGTGCATGACGGCAGTCATGCAGGACAATCCGAAGTTCGAAGAAGGCGTCAGCCACCGCAAGAAGATCATCGAGAGCTTCGAGATCAACCTCGGTCGCTGCATCCTGTGCGCCATCTGCGTGGACGTCTGTAACTTTGACGCCATCGAGATGAGCCACGAGCACGAACGCAGCGAACGACTCCGAGATGCGAACCGTGTCGACCTGCCGACTTTGTTAGACATGGGGCAGCAGTACCAGGACGAGGTGGGATGGAAGCAGTCAAAGCCAAACGCCGCTTCTCCTGACGAGCGCGCAGCCGCCAAGGCCGTTGCCGAGGCTGCGAAGGCGGCCGAAGAGGCCGAAGCTGAGAGTGAACCTCCGAACGCCGTAGAGGAGACTCCTGACCAGTCAGAAGACAAAGAAGGAGAAGACGCGGCGTGACAGCGCAACTCGTCGTCTTCTATGTGTTGGCCGCTGTCACCGTCGTGGGCTCGCTCGGCGTCGTACTAACCCGTAACGTCGTCCATGCCGCTTTCATGCTTCTCGTGGCACTGCTCGCCGTTGGGGGCATCTTTCTCGTCGCCACGGCCGAGTTCCTGGCGCTGGCTCAGATACTGATCTACGGCGGCGCGGTAACCGTCGTGGTCCTGTTCGCAATTATGTTGACGCGCTCAAACGAACAACCACGCGCGGATCACAGCCAGAAGCCCATCGCCGCGCTTGCTGCGATCGGCATCTTCGCCCTGCTTGTCGTGGCCTTCGTCGCCACCGACGTGGCTAGCCTTGATCAGGCGACAAACGTCGGGACAGCTACCGAATCCGGGTTTGAAGCACTGGGGCTGGGCTTATTTACCGACTGGGCCATCCCGTTTGAGATGACGTCACTGGTACTACTCGTGGCGCTGATCGGGGCGATCCTGCTGGCCCGCAACGTAGAGGATGGCGAGTAACTAGTGGAGCTTGAACTCGTTCACTTCCAGGTACTTAGCGCCGCGCTATTCAGCATCGGTATCTTCGGCGTGCTCGCTCGCCGCAGCGCCGTCATGGTGCTGATCTCTATCGAACTAATGCTCAACGCCGTGAACGTAAACCTTGTTGGTATCGCAGCATTTTCTGATCGGGCGGCCGACGTTCGAGTATTCGGCCAGATCCTTGTGGTGTTCATCATCACCCTGGCCGCGGCAGAGATAGGCCTGGCCCTTGCCATAGTGCTCCGCGTATTCCGCAACCGCGGCTCCGCAAATGTCGACGAATTGAACGTGATGAAGTGGTAGTGGTGTTGCGTACACGGGAATCTGGATCAGGCAAAGAGGTGTCGTTCGTTGGGAACTGACGCCGCATTCCTGGCACCCGTGATCCCTGCGATCGCGTTCGCCCTGATCCTGATCACCGGCAGGCGCGTTCCCGGGATCGCCCCATATCTGTCTATCGCCGCCATCGTGGCTTCGTTCGTGGTGTGGATCGTCGTCTTCCTGGCATTTCTGGACGACGGACCCGGAACACGTTCAATTGAATGGTTCACCATCGGAACGTTCGAGTTCACATGGGGCACCACCGTCGACGAAATATCACTGGTGATGCTGGGAGTCGTGTCGTTTGTCGCCATAGGCATACAGATCTACTCGCTTGACTACCTTCATGACGAGCCGCGCCTGTGGTGGTACTTCGCCGTCCAGTCCCTGTTCGCCGCGGCGATGATGACCCTTGTCCTCGCCGACAACCTGCTACTGCTCTACCTGGGCTGGGAGCTGGTGGGACTGGGCTCATACCTGCTCATCGGGTTCTGGTGGGAGCGAAGATCGGCAGCGGAGGCCGCCAAGAAGGCCTTTATTACGACACGGATCGGCGATGTCGCCATGCTCATCGGCATCATCCTTCTGTTCCGGGCGACCGGCACGTTTGAGATATCTGGAATCACGGAACTGGCCCACGGCGGCGCGGTCGACGAATCACAGCTTAAATGGGCGTTGATTCTCATCTTTGCCGGTGCAGCGGGTAAATCGGCACAGATTCCACTTCACGTCTGGCTCCCGGATGCGATGGAGGGCCCAACGCCCGTCAGCGCACTCATCCACGCCGCAACGATGGTCGTAGCAGGCGTCTATCTGATGGTCCGACTGTTCCCGATCTACAACATGATCCCGGAGGCGCTGGACCTGATCGCCGTGATCGGTCTCCTGACGGCCGTTGTGGCGGGTGCAATAGCACTGTCGATGACCGATCTCAAGCGCATCCTTGCCTACTCAACTATTAGCCATCTTGGCTTCATGATGCTGGCGATTGGCGCGGGCGCGCCGGGCGTTGCGATGTTCCATCTACTGGCACACGCATTCGCCAAGGCCGCGCTGTTCCTCGCTGCCGGAAGCATCAGCCACGGCAGCGGGCAGACCGATATACGAGAGATGGGCGGTCTCTGGCGAAGGATGCCGTTCACAACCGTCACATTCTGGATAGGCGCGTTGTCGCTCGCCGGGTTGCCGCTACTCTCAGGTTTCTTCTCCAAGGACGAGATCCTCCTCGCCGTTCACACCGGTCGACTGAACGACGCATTTCTCGTGGTGACCTTCGTCGCCGTGGCGTTCAGCGTGCTCTACACAGGCCGAATGCTCTACCGGGTATTTCTTGGACGACTGCTCCCGCATAACGAGGGCGCACATGAGCCAGGTATACGGATGTGGGCCCCGATCGGCGTCTTCGCTGCATTAGCGGCCGTGATCGGCGTGCTCGCCTTCGAGTGGGGGCACGAATACATGGGCTTCGTGTCATGGGTGGAGGATGCCGAAGAGGGCTTCCACATTAATACCGCGATTTCTGGCGGATCCATCGCCATAGTCGTCATCGGCCTCTATCTGACATGGCTCATCTACATGCAACGGCGTATCTCGGCTTCCGACATACAGCGTCGGCTCGGATTCCTGGCGACCGCGGCCGAGCGCAAGTTCTACTTCGACGAGGTCTACCAGTGGGGCATCAAACAGGTTGTGCTGCCGATGGCCCGGCTTACGGCGTTTATCGACCGGGCATGGGTGAACGACATCGGTGTGGACGGACCGGGCAAGACGACGCGCTGGGGCGGCGGGATTCTTCGATACATACAAACGGGCATGGTCTACAACTACGCCCTTGGAATGGTGATCGGCGCAGTAGTGCTGGCCGTGATCTGGTGGTCCATCTAATCAATGAACGGGTTTGACGACAGCGTCCTGAGTTTGCTGATAGTGCTGCCCTTTGCGGCGGCGCTGGCGCTCATCCTGTGGCCGGGAGACAGCGAACAACTTCGACCGATGAAGTGGTTCTCAGCCGCGGTCGCCCTTGCCTCTACCGCGCTCGTCGTCTGGATCCTGGTGCGATTCGATTACACGGACGGATCGCAGTATCAGTTCATCAGCGAAACCGACTGGCTCAGCCAACTTGGCATCGGGTTCGACCTGGGCGTCGACGGTATCGCCGTGGCGATGCTGGCGTTGACGGCGATCGCATTTCCAGCAGCCATCCTTGTCGGCTGGAACGTCGATGCCCGGAGCAAGGACTATCTGATCCTGCTCAACCTGCTCGTGGGTGGCGTGTACGGGACCTTCATCTCGCTGGACCTGTTCTTCCTATTCTTCTTCTACGAGATCGCCGTACTTCCCATGTACCTGTTGATCGCATTCTGGGGTTCAAGCACCAGGTTCCCTCGCTTCAGTCGAAGCAAGGAATACAGCGCGATGAAGCTGGTGATCTTCCTGGTGGGGGGCAGCGTTCTCATCTGGGTGTCGATCATCGCTATGTTCGTTGAGGCCGACCTGAATAGCTTCAGCCTGATCGATCTACAGAGAGTCGGGTTCGACGAATCGTTCCAGCACTGGGTGTTCCCGCTGTTGATGGTCGGCTTTGGCCTGTTGGGCGGCCTCTGGCCCCTGCACACGTGGTCGCCGGACGGTCACGTATCCGCGCCGACGTCAGTGAGCATGTTGCACGCCGGCGTGCTGATGAAACTGGGCGCTTTTGGCATCATCCGGGTCGGTATTCAGACCATGCCGGAGGGCGCAGAGGCGTGGGCACCGTTGCTGCTTGGCATGGGCGCAGTGAACGTCATATACGGCTCGATAGCCGCGATGTCCCAGACCGACCTCAAGTACGTCATCGGCTACTCAAGCGTGAGCCATATGGGCTACGTATTCCTTGGACTTGCGACGCTGCATACGCTCGGTGTGACCGGGGCCGTGTTGCAGATGTTCTCCCACGGCGTCATGACGGCCCTCATGTTCACGCTCGCCGGGGCCGTCTACCAGTCATCCCACACCCGTGACATCGGCATCCTCAGCGGGCTGGCGAAGGTGATGCCTGTAGGGGCGTTCTTCTTTGCTGTGGCAGGATTCGCGTCCCTTGGATTACCGGGTTTCAGCGGATTCGTGGCCGAATTACTGGTCTTCCTTGGATTGTTCCAGACCTACCCGTGGGTCGGCGCTCTGGCCGTCATCGGGGCCGGAATTACCGCCGTCTACATGCTTCGATTGCTGGCGAAAGTCTACTTTGGCGAGACCGATTATCGCTGGGAGAGCCTTCCTGATCTAAAGCTCAACGAAAAACTGGTCGCCGGGACGCTCGCACTGATACTGCTTGTCGTCGGATTAGCGCCGTTCTACCTGATCGACGTCATACGTGAAGGCGTGAGACACATACCGGCGGTGACCGGATGAGCGTCAACTTCTCGCTGCTGATCCCCGAGTACGTCCTCGTGGGCGTCGCGTTCGCCGTCCTGACGGTCGACTTCCTCATCCCGCGCCGGTACCGAATCCACCTGTCATGGCTCGCAGCTGCGGGACTTATCGTCAGCGCCGTGGTGGTGCTGGTTTACCGATGGGACACGGCAGAGACTTTGTACGACGGACTGTTCATAGCGGACAAGTTCGGACTCTTCTTCTTCGTATTCCTGACAGTCCTGACCGCCGTAATAGTTCTCATATCGCACGACTACGTCCGCAAACACATCCGTCAACCCGGCGAGTTCTATGCGCTCATGGTGTTTGCGGCCGTCGGCATGGTCGGCATGGCACAGGCCGGCGAACTGCTGACGGCCTTTGTTTCACTCGAACTCCTGAGCTTCAGCCTGTACGTGCTGGTGGCGCTCCGACGTGAAAATGCGAACGGCAACGAAGCCGGGGTTAAGTACATCGTGCTGGGCGCGTTCTCGTCGGCGATCTTGCTCTACGGGATAAGCATGGTCTGGGGTGCGACAGGCACAACCTACTACTCGGGCATCTCAGAACACCTGGCCGCTAACGACGGCAACCTCGATTCCACGATGATTCTTGGATTTGCGCTAATTCTCGCCGGGTTGGGCTTCAAGATCGCTGCAGCTCCGTTCCACATGTGGGCGCCGGACGTCTACCAGGGCGCTCCCACCCCGATAACGGCCTTTCTTGCGGTCGCATCAAAGGCCGCTGCGTTCGCCCTGATCTTGCGACTGTTTACGATGGCCCTCATGCCTGCGCTTGAAGAGTGGCAGGTGCTGGTGGCAGTTCTGGCCGTCACCACGATGGTCATGGGCAACCTGGTCGCCATAGTCCAGACCAACATCAAGCGGATGCTCGCCTACTCCAGCGTTGGGCAGGTCGGGTTCCTCCTGGTTGGTATTGCCGCACTCGGGCAGATCGAAGGCGGGGCGGTGATACCGAACGCTCTCGCGTCGGACGCAGTGATGTTGCACCTGGTGGGCTATGCGTTTGCGAATCTGGCCGCTTTCACGACCGTCATTGCGGTCTATAACCACCTCGGTACTGATGAACTATCGGCGTATTCGGGCCTGGCGAAACGCTCGCCATATCTGGCGTTGGTGATGGCCGTCGCACTCTTCTCGCTGGCCGGGTTGCCGTTCTTCGTCGGCTTCCTGACCAAGTTCTACCTCTTCACGGCGGCCGCAGAAGCTGGCCTGCTGTGGATAGCCGGAATAGCGATGGCGGCGAGCGTCGTCTCGCTTTACTACTACCTGATGGTGGTCAAGCGCATGTATATCGACGACATACCTGATTCCGAGTCTGAATCCGACTCTACACCGCTCACGATCCAGATTCCGTCGCTTAGCTGGATACTGCTGGGTGCGCTGTTGGTTGGAACGGTTCTGCTGGGCGTCTACCCGCAGCCGCTGGCCGACGCAGTGGGAGCGGCAACGGGAGCAATACTCCCGGGCGCTTGAGCCGATACGCAGGCGATTTGACCCGGCCTCATGAGGTCGTCACGCAGCTAGTTCATCACTTCACGAATGCCTCATGGAGAAGGCGCGATCTTAGGTGTGAAGCGAGTGATATCGCTAAAGGCGGCGTTGTAGACCGACGTTTCGACGTTTGCCACTAGAACGCCAGAAAATAGGGCACAGAAACCTACCAAGAGGGGGCACACGATGTTCAAGAAAATTCTCGTACCGTTGGATGGCTCAGAACAATCTGAGCGAATTGGCGGATGGGCCTGCGGTCTAGCGCGCGGACTTGGCGCGGACATTGTGCTGTTCGGCGTAGTGGATCCCGACGATATTGCGATGCCGGGAGGTCGATCCGCTGGCGCGAGTGTTGGGTCCACCGCGGCGGGACAGGGTCCGTACGATGCGCCCGGAGGCGAGGCAACACGGGGCGCAGCTCCGAGGCCGATACCGAGCACTCCGGTAACGGGCGTAACGCCGTCCGCTCCGGGACCGGGCAATGCGGCAAACCGGACGCAGCTTATCGATGAGGCAGTCGAACGCGCCCGCAGATACCTGCTGGTTGAGGCGGAGCGGGTTCAGGTCGCAGGCGGTGAGGCAATCCAGTCGAAGTAACGGTCGGCAAACCGGCTGCTGAGGAGATCGTAGGGGCAGCAGAGCGTTTAGGAATCGACGCGATAGCGATGGCGACACGCCGAGAATCATTGCTGGCCCGTGGGATCCTCGGCAGTGTCATGGACCGTGTGGTCCATATGACCGGACTCCCACTTCTTGCGTTGCACCCGGAAGACGCTTCGGCGTTCTCCGGTAACTCCGGAGCGCCGGGAACGCTGGTTGTGCCGCTTGATGGCTCAGAGCTCAGCGAGACGGCCGTCCCGGTGGCCCAATCGGTTGCGCAGGCTATCGGCGCGAAGATCCTGTTCATCCGATCCTCTGCGGCGCCGTACTTTGGCTCCTCAGAGGCCGGGGTGGACTACATGCCGACCAACTACGGCATGACCGAGATCCGGCAAGACGCGTTGCTGTATCTACAGCCCTTCGTAAAGAGAGCGCGGGAGGCTGGCTCACGGGCGGTCATCGGAAACGCCGTCGGATCGATCATCGAGGCCGCTGCCGAAGACCCGGGAAACCTGATCGTGATGAGCACGCATGGTCGCTCCGCGTTCAAGCGCTTCTTCCTGGGCAGCGTCGCCGACAAGGTGATCCGCTCTGCAGGAACTCCGGTACTCGTTCTGCCGCCTGCCGACGGATAGATATCGATTAGAAGGTAAATATCCAAATATTCAGGGGACGCTTAACAGGCGTCCCCTGTTAAGCGTTTGGGATTCTTCCAGGAACCGCTCGTCCCGGAAGTTGTACGGCACCGAAACTAATGCTAGGTTTGGCCTCTCGTTTGGCTTGAACCGCCCGGCGTTCATCGTCCTGTTTCAGGATTGCGTGAAGCCCCGCGGATATGGACTGCACACTAGGAGCATCACGTGGCGCAAGCGCCTGAACTTCCGAAGACTCTTACGCCGTGTCCGGTCGTCGCGAACATCGAGTTCGCAGAGGGACCGATTTTTGACGACGACGGCTATCTCTACTTTGTGAACTACGGCCAGCGCGGAAAGCTAGGCCGACTAGCGCCGCGCGGTCTCGTCGAATCCTGGATCGACACGGGCGGCGTCGTAAACGGACTGAAGTACGACGGCAACCGCGGCTTGATCTGCGCCGACCACGGGGCGAA
>Ga0114999_10008664_pt1 | contig 11292 bp, 8 predicted proteins | sample ArcticOcean_MG_C_3_FD_89820 | JGI IMG/M metagenome (GOLD analysis project Ga0114999, IMG submission 89820) | Marine microbial communities from western Arctic Ocean - ArcticOcean_MG_CB8_126 | ecosystem: Environmental > Aquatic > Marine > Oceanic | place: Arctic Ocean: Canada Basin | collected...
ATCTGCAAGCGGCACTTGCCACCACGTCATGATCGCCGCAGCCACGACCAGGGCGCTGAGGATCGTTGTCCCCTTGAGACCGGACTGCCGACCGAGGTTCTTCGCGGCGCGTCTTTTCGGGGTGGTCGGCGTTGCGCGCCGGTTGCGAGGATCAACGGTGGAGGTTGTCGACTGCGCCTGCATCGTGGCCAGGGCCGCAACGACGCCTGCCAGCGTCCACGACAGCGCGAGATCAGAGATCTGCGCTTTGCCTGCGATCTGCTCAAGTAGACGGGCAGCCAGAACTGTGGACAGCCCGATGGTGAGGTACCCGATGAGAGATGGAGTTGCCTCCCGGCGTGCCGTGCGCAGGAACCCAAACAGTGCGTACGCGACCGCTACGATCAATGTCAGGTAGGCCAGCAGGCCGAGTAGACCCAGTTCCACCAGTGTGTGCAGAGGGAAGTTGTGGGCATGACGAGCTAGCGCTCCACCGCCGTTGCCTTCCCCTGCGCCGCCAGCGATCTGGTAGGCGTCCCCGAAAAGATCCGGGCCGTATCCGAATATCCGCCGCAGTCGCTGGAGCGGCAAGCCAGGCAGCTCAGAGTAGCGATCATTGTCAACCCAGGGGACCGCGGTGAAGAGTTCCCATGATTTCTCCCAGATGATGTACCGCCCCGCCAGACCTCCTCCGAGTTCGGAGCCTATGGTAGAGACCCGGTCTCCCAGTTGTGAGGAAGAATCTGCCACACCGGGCACCGGAACGAAGTTAATCGCAACTATAAACGCTAGTGCTAGGCCGATGCTGCCCGCAGGACCCCATGCTGCTCTTCGCCCATAGACCGCAGCCACGAGGGCGACGAATGCGAGGAGCCCGAACGCTAGCGCGATGTTAGGGCCACGGCTCAGTGAGAAGACTGCGGCGAACACCTGAAGGGATATGAGTGCGCCGCCCAAGGCTGTGTGCACGGCTGTTGTGTAGTGAGCCCGGTAGGACTGCCACAACGCCAGAGTCAGGGGGATCGTCATCAGCATATAGGCCGCGGCAAAGATTGGGTTTCCGAATGTTAGGGTGACCCTGCCTGAGGCTAGAGCCTCTTCCTTGAAGAGCTCGACCCCGAATCGCTGGCCTACTCCGTAGGCTCCAAGGAGGACGGCGGTGCCCGTTAGCACCCACAAGAGGCGGCGGAGTTGGGCCTCCGTTCGCAGGTGCGCGGCGATCACGCCGAACAATACAAGGTACGGCAACAAACTCAGGAGCGAGTAGCTGTCGAAGCCCGGCTCGAAACCGGGCCAACTGATGGTCTTGATCGGAGAGAATAAGAAGGAGATGAGGCTGGCTGCTAGTACGGCTATCGCGGTCAGCACGACAGGGCGTGCACGTAAACGCGCAATCATGCCGACGAGTAGTGCCCTCGCGCGTTGGTTTGCTGGTAGCGCAGTGTCGGGGGATGCGGCAGTGGCCGTCAGCCAACTCACCGTAGCTAGCGCTGCTAACGCTATCGCTAGGCTGCGAAGGAGGAACACTTTCGGGCCACCGATGAAGCCGGCCATCGCGCCTTCGGGTAGCGCCGCTATGGGAACAAGGGCTATAGCGGCGAGCCATCCCCATTCGATGGCTCGGTCGATGTTGGTCCGACTGCTTGCTGCGAAGCTGATGGGGCCTCTCCAGTTCAATGGTGGGCGTTCGAGCGTTATTGTAAAGAATCGGAAGCGTGATTGTGCCGAATGGCACCATGGGCATCTGTGTGTCGCCATGTGTTGATGTGGAGCGGCGATCACGCGTGAGGTGGGATGCATGGCGAGATGGCGCTCTACCGCCGATGGCGTCCGTGTCGACAGGTCGGGCAAGGACACGTTCGCGGTGCCGTCCAAGGCGTACCCACACGGGCCCGACCTGCTAGTTCTTCCCTTTCGGAAAAGGAGCGGCGGCGTAACATGGGTCGCATGCTTACCGTGTTTGGAACTGTCGCCGTGTCGGTTATGTTGATCGCGTACTGGCAGGAAGCGCGCTCCAAGTGGTTCGTGCTCCTGTTCGCGGCGGCTTCGGCTGCGACGGCGACGTACAGCGCGATGGTTGAGGCGTACCCGATCTTGGGGGTTGAAGCACTGTGGACGCTGATGGCTTTGATTCGGTTCTGGAAGCGCCACGAACGTGAAGCTGCGGTTGGGCTCGGGGGCTAGGCAGTGTTTAGCACGAGTGCCATCGAGCGCCCTTTGGTCCTTCTCCTAGTGGATACCACCGGCAATGCGGAGGGTTGGGAGTGGGGTGTCTCGAATCGCCTGCTGAGCGTGCTCGCCAAGCGTGGCGTGGCGCTCGCCAGTGGGCAGGCCATCACTATCGTGGAGGCTGGCGAACTGACGGCGCATGCCGAGGTGTTGGCTGCGGCGAGTTGCGTGGTGCTGGTCGGTCGTGGCGATGATCTCGACGTTTGGCGCTGGCTGACCGCCAACGTGGACGGCCCAAAGTTAGCGGTCGTTTGCCAGTGGGGGCATCACGACGGCGAGTTGGCGCAAGCTGTGCTGAAGGCACCTGGCGACTGGGCGCCGATCGCTGTTGCGCCAGAGTTGCCCGTGACGCCCCGAGAGGGGGCGTTGTTCCTGCTGAAATTCCTGACAGAGCTATACCTACACTCCGACGACCGCACCACCGGACGCATGGCTTGGTTTGCCTCGACGAAGGCGCACGAACTGTTGAAGCGTCGGCGGATGACGGCGCGGTTCGGCCTGCGGACGTAGGGCGTGGCGGGCGCTAGGCCTAGTCCACGCCACGCTTGAGTTGGAGCCAGGCTTCGCGGGCCTCTTCGACGGAGCCTTCGTCCTCAATGGTGGTTATGTCGCCAGGGTCGGAGCCGATAGTGACGGCTTTCAGAACCCGACGCATGATCTTGCCTGAGCGGGTCTTGGGCAGCATCTTGACGAAGTTGATCTCGCCGATGACAGCGAAGGGGCCGAGCTCGTGGCGTACGGTTGCCGTGAGTTCGGTGCGCAGTTCGTCGCTGGGTTGGCGGTCGTTCTTGAGCACGATGAACGCGGATATGACCTCGCCGCGCAAGTCGTCGGGGCGGCCTGTAGCACCAGCCTCGGCGACGGCGTCGTGGCTGAGGAACGCGGATTCCACCTCGATGGTGCCGATACGGTGGGCAGCGATCTTGATGACTTCGTCTGCGCGGCCAGAGAACCACACGTAGCCGTCCTCGTCGATGGAGGCCAGGTCACCTGTGAAGTAGACGCCGTGGACCTTTTCCCAGTAGTCGTTGCCGTAACGATCAGGGTCGTTCCAGATGGTCGGCGTGAGGTTGGGGAAGGGCTGCTTGATGACGAGGATGCCCTTCTCTCCAGGTTCGCACAGCGCGCCTTCGGGGGTCATGACGGCGACCTGCATGCCAGGGAGTGGGATTCCAGCGGCACCGGGCTTCTGGGCGACGAGGTTGATGCCGTAGGGGTTGCCGATGACGGGCGCACCGGTCTCGGTCTGCCACCAATTGTCGATTACGGGGATCTCGTTGTTGAGCACGCGCTTCTGGAGCCATTCCCACGCGGGCGGGTTCAGGACTTCGCCTGCGCAGACGACGCGTTCTAAGGATGAGAGGTCGAAGCCTTTCACGGGTTCTTCGCCGAACTTCATGAGCAGTCGGACGGCGGTGGGCGACGTGAAGACTCCCGTGATGCTGAATTCCTCGATGAGCCGCCAGAACACGTCTGGGCCAGGGAAGTCGAGGGTGCCTTCGTAGAGGATGGACGTGGCGCCGACCATGAGTGGGCCATAGACGATGTAGCTGTGACCGACCGCCCAACCGAGGTCAGACGTGGCCCACCAGACGTCGTTGCCATTGAGGCCGTAGCACCATTTCCCCTGGTTGACGACGCCGACGGCGTAGCCGCCGTGGGTGTGGACGACGAGCTTGGGCGTGGCGGTGGTACCGGAGGTCGCGAGGATATAGGCGGGCTCGTTGGCTTCCATGGCCTCGTAGGTGCCGGATTGGCCTTGGCCTTTGGTCAGGAAATCGTCCCAGAAGATATCACGGTCGGGGGTCATGTTGGTGTCACGGTCGGATCGCTTGAGCGTGATGCAGCGCTCGACGGTTTCGCAGCCTAGGGCGAGCGCGTCGTCCATGAGTTGCTTGAGGTCTACGGTGCCGCCCTTGCGGTAGCCGACGTCTGCGGTAAAGACCAGGCGCGACCCACTGGCGCGGACGCGGTCGGCGAGCGCTGGGCCACCAAAGCCCGCGAACACTACCGAATGGATCGCACCAATGCGGACGGTGGCCAGCATGAGGTAGACGGTTTCAAGGCAGTTGGGCATGTAGATCGTTAGGCGATCCCCACGCTTGAGGCCCATACCACGCAGCGCAGCGGCGACGGCTTCGACCTTGCGCTTGAGCTGGGCGTAGGTGATAGCTTCGCGAACACCCAGTTCGTTGGCGTAGATGAATGCGGTGTGCCCACCACGACCCTGGTCGACCTGGTGATCGATGGCGGCGTAGGAGAGGTTGGTCTGGCCACCCACGAACCACTTGAACGATGGGTAGTCGGCCTCGTAGACGGAGTCCCAGGTGCGCAGCCACGGAATCTGTCGGGCAGCCTTGTCCCAGAATTTCTCGGGCGTCTCCAAGGCTTCGGCGGTCAAGCGTCGTACCGTTGGGCTGATGATCTCCATGGCTTCTCCTCGATCTTTTGCGCTACTGTTTGGCTTGGTGCTACATGCTTGGCCGGAACTGGCCCCAGACTTCCCATAAGGCATCGGTGACTTGGCCGATGGTCGCGACTTCCACGGTGCGCAGAAGTTCCTCAAATACGTTTGCCGTGTCTGACAGCGCTGCTGTTTGTAGGCGGGCGAGCGCCAGCTTCGCATCTTTGGCGTGCTCGCGTTTGAAGCGTTTGGTGCGTGCGACTTGCGATCGCTTTTCCCGCATGGGGATATGGACTAGCTCGCCACGTGCGGGGTTGGCGTCGGGGGAGCGTAGGTAGTTCACGCCAACCACGCGCCGTTGGCCCGCTCGGATCGCCTCGCGTTCGCGCTGGACCTCTTCCTGGATAGACGTGCGGAAGTACTCGTTCTCGACACCGGCCAATACGCCGCCCTGTTCGTCGATCTCGCGGAAGACGCGATGCACGGCGCGCTCAACCTCGTCTTCCAAATACGAGAGACCAAAGGCGCCCTGGTTGAGGTTCTCGGTGAACCGAAAATCCCCACTCTCGGTCAGCGGGATCTGCTGGCTGCCGATGGCCAGCAGCACGTCGTCCTGCTGCGGCGTCGTGTAGGTCTCTTTGTAGGAGTTGGTGTGCAGGGAGTTGGTGTTGTTGTGCAACGCGTGTTCTGCCTGGAGCGCGACACGAGTGAGGTTGTGGAGTGGCTCCATGTCCTGGAGCGATCTGCCGGATGTCTGGCTGTGGAATTTCAGCGCGGCGGCGGGGCCTTCCACGCCGTAGTAGCGACGCATACCCACCGCCCAGACGCGTCGTGCCACGCGGCCGAGTACGTTGAACTCCAGCTCTGAGCCCGACGTGAAGAAGAACGAGAAGCGCCTAGCGAACTCGTCGATGGAGGCACCGCGCGCCTTGAGGGCTTCGACGTAGGTGAAGCCGTTGGCCAACGTGAACGCGAGTTCCTGGATGGCGTTGGCCCCGGCTTCACCTATGTGATAGCCGGAGATGGAGATCGGGTACCAGGAGGGCGCCTCTCGCATCGTGTAATCGATCATGTCACCGATGAGGCGAAGCGAGGGCTCGATGGGGAACAGGGCTTCGTTCTGAGCCTGTACCTCCTTCAGGATGTCCGTCTGGATCGTGCCTCGAAGCTTCCTGAAATCGAAACCTCGGCGCTTGGCGGCGACCAGGTACATGGCCAAGATCGTCGGGGCCGGGCCGTTCATGGTCAGCGACACGGATGTCTGGTCCAGGTCGAAACCGGCGTACAGGCGCTCCATGTCCTCGACCGTGTCCACGGCCACTCCGCCTTCGCCAACCTTGGCGATGGCGCCGGGCTCGTCGGAGTCGCGACCGTACAGGGTTAGCGAGTCGAATGCGGTGGATAGCCGTGGTGCGCCGTGGCCGTCAGCGAGTAGGTGAAAGCGCTCGTTAGTCGTTTCGGGCGCACCCAAGCCCGCGAACATGCGTATGGGGTCCTCGTCCGTGCGCCGGTGGTGGTAAGCGCCTTCGGTGTACGGGAAGGCGCCTGGAACGTTCTGCTTGTAGAGGTAGCGAACGACCTGTTTCTGTTCGGCGTCGCGTGGGGGTAGGCCGAGGACGGGCACCCAGATGCCGGTGGTGGTCTGGCGGGCTACGGGCACCTTCGGGCCGTTGCCGTCAGTGCGGTAGAGGACACCATCCTCAATCGACCCTGACTCTAGCGAGCCGTCGAAGCCGTAGGTGTCCCAGAGCTGGGCGTACGGAGCGTCGTAGGAGTCAGCGTGTTCGCCTGCGGCCTCGCGCTCCATCTCCTGGTAGTAGGCCTCGTGGGCGTCGACGATACCGCCAAGATATCCACGGCGAGAGACGGGGACGGATCGACCGTAGCTGTTGGTAGGCAGGCCTGACTCGACGGTCTGGAGCCCGGAGCGTGAGGCGATCAAGTTGAACAGCTCGGTGACGCCAGCGTCGCCAAATTGTTTGGCCTCCGTCATGATGAAGGTTTGGCCGTTGCGGACGAAATTGCGGACGCGACGGCCACGCGCCTCGGCTTGCGGGAAGTCGCGCTTGTTCATCACGACGACATCCGCGAGACCAAGCAGCGCTTCTTTTTCTAGCTGAACGTCGGTTCCGTACTCGGGCGTCATACAGAAGACCGATGCATCGACTAGCGGCGCGACGCCTACTTCGTTCTGCCCAAGGCCGACGGATTCCACGAGGATGAGGTCGAAGGGCCATTCTCGAAGGGCTTGGATGTACGGGCTGACCTTCGTTTCGGTGGATTCGCCGGGGCCGACTTTGACTGACCTAAGGAACACCCGTGGCGAGTAGCAGTGCAACATCCGGAGCCTGTCACCTAGCGTGGGGTCTGCTGTGACGACGGCGATTCGGCCTGTTGTTGAACGCAAGAAGCGCAGGAGTAGCTCGTCGATGAGTGTGCTCTTGCCCGCGCCACCACGACCACCTAGGCCCCAAACGCGAGGCGTTGAGGGAGAGGCGGGCTGTAGGTCGACGGCAGTGCTTTCGGCGGCGGTGAGTTTACGGCTCAGGCGGGTCGCCTCGGGAACTGAGGTGTCGTCAGATGCGCGCTGTGGCCGCTTGGAGGCACGCTCGATCATGTCATGAACGGCCTCGGTTAGATCCAACGGCGGGCGATACACCTTGGCCACGCCCAGGCGTTCTAGGGGGCCAATTTCACTCTCGAGGATGGTGCCGCCACCACCGGCGAATAGGGGAACCTCTGGGATGCCCTGTGCTCGTTGCTCAACGAGCACTTCTTTGAGGAAGCTGACGTGGCCGCCGTTGTAGGTGCTGATGGCGATGGCGGACGCGTCTTCTTCGACCGCCGCTTTGACGATCTGGTACGCAGTCTTGTTGAAGCCGATGTAGATGGCCTCTGCACCCTCGCGTCGAAGGATGCGGGTGATGGCTGCGGCAGCCACGTCGTGTCCATCGCAAATTGGAGTTGCTATCACGAACCGGGAGCGCTGTTCCAATGCCTGACACACCTCTGGCTTCCTCTGGAGTCAGGCGCATCATAACTCACTGTAGCGTGGGCTTTCGAAGCGGGTCTAGGGCTTCCGGAGTTCTACCGTCGCGTCGCCCAGGAATAATGGCTCGTCGCGCAGCACACGCATGAAGAGTTCGTGGGTGAGATCAACGTCTACTTTGTTGTAGTCGATGAGGAGTTGCGGCTCGGTCGCCCATACCTCCGCGTTGCGACGGTGGTCCCATTTGAGCTTTTCTTCGCCGAACGTGTAGAAGCACAGCTGGTCCAGGCTGATGCGGCGCCCGGCGGCGTTGATGATCTCGCGCATCAAGTCGTAGTGTTGCTGAACCACGAGTGGGCGATCGAGGACCTCGTTGCACCAGCGGTCTAGGACGGGCAAGTCAAAGCGCGCGCCGTTGAACGTGATGAGAGGCCCTGCGAACGACTCCAGTTGGTCTGCCAGAGCTGCGAGGCTTTCAGGCTCGGACGTGTACATGGCGTAGAAGTTGCCACGGCGCAACCCCGTGACCAGAAGGTTGAAGCCTTCAGGGATGTTTTGCATCGAGCCGCCACTGGTCTCGATGTCGATGACGAGGAAATCGCCGGTGCCCATGCCTGCCATGGTGAAAAGGATAGCTTGCGCGTCGTGGGATAGCGCGTATGATGGGCGCACAATCGAATAGCAGATGGAGCTACGTCGTTCACTTGATAGGTGGAGGGCGGCCGTGAAGTCGGTGAGATTCCGACACTGTCACGCAACGGTGATTCCCGCAAGTGGGGGTAAGTCCGAACCGGTGCGACCATCTGTTCCGTCCTGCGTGCAACAGGGTTGGAGATTTCGCTCAAGAGTGAACCCGCCTGCATCAGGCGGGTTTTGTAGTTTCAGGAACCTGAGGAGAAAGAGATGCAATTGTTATCGGCCCCATCGATCAAAGCCCGTCCGTCTGCTGGACTGCTGACACGCGAGTTGCTCGTGCCTGGCGCGTTCGTGTTGGCCATCCTGGTCAGCAACTATGCGTTGACTGGCCTGCCCAATGTGAAGTTGTTCGATCTGCTGGTGTTCGTTGCGGGGTACTCGCTGGGGATGCGCCGCGGGCTGGTGGTAGCGGCCACGGCGATGTTGCTGTACGACGTGGCGAATCCTTGGGGGCCGGCACAGGCACCGCTGCTCCTGACGAAGGTAGGCGCGGAGATGGGCTATGCGATCGCGGGGGCTGTTTTCGCACGCTTGGCGTTGATGAAAGCGATACGGCTTGGCCCTAGCAAGGCGTCGATCGGTTTCGTAGTTGCGGCGCTGGTCACCACGGTGGCCTACGACCTCGCGACCAACCTTTACACCGCTTACTTCTGGGCGGGTATTGCTGGTGGTACGGACTACATGCGCTGGATCGGCGTCACGCTGTTCGGCCCCGGTGCGCTGCTTTACATGCTGCTGCATGTTGGTAGCAACGTGGCATTGTTCCCGGTGTTTGGCCCGCTGCTTATCAAAGGCGCGGAGCACGCAAAGCGCTCCATAGGTATGAACGATGATGCGTAGGCTGCCCCTACTACTGCTGACAATCCTGGCCTCGCTGAGCCTAATGGTTGCCGCTTGCGGCAGCGAGCAGGACCTGACGGCTCCTCCGATCACGGCCAGCGTAGTCGTGGAGCCAGAGGCTGGTGGCGAGACGTGGTTCCGGGATATCTCCTTGCCCGAGGGGACGGACGGGTACGAGTTGCTTGAAGCCGCAGTTGACGGTGAACTTGAGGCTGAGTGGTATGCGGAATATCGCTCGCATTTCGTGGGCTCGGTGCTGGGCGTGGAGCCAGTCGGGTCGGAGTTCTGGGGCGTATTCGTGTGGGACGAAGGCACGTCGGCGTGGAGCCCGCTTCCTGTCGGCGCAGACCTGTACTCGGTCAAGGAAGGTCACGTCATGGGCTGGGCGTTGGTGGAGTACGACGCGGACTCACCACAGGTGCCTACGAGTAAACCGTAACGCTCTAAAGTTATATTGGTTGTATACGAGAGGCCCGCGACGCATATGCGTCGCGGGTTTTCTTCAGGCAGGGGGCGGGGGCTAGGGTTGACTAGGCGGCTGGGGGCGTGATCTCTGGGGATTGGCCCTGAAGTGCACGTTCCACCTCTTCGGCGAAGCCCTCGCGTTCGATAGCGTCTCGCTGTTCGCGCTCGATGGCGCCACGGGCCTCGCGCCTTTGCCGGATGCGTGTGCCGTAGTGCACGGCGAGGGTGTAGATCACGCCAGCCGTTGGGACACCGAGCAAGGCGCCGGGTAGGCCCGCAATCCGAGCACCAAGCACCACCGAAATGATAACCAGCATCGCTGGCATACGAACAGCGTGGCCAAGGATACGCGGAGTGAGCAGGTTGAGCATGACCTGCTGGACGAACAGCAGTACTGATAGCACGATGATGAAGGTGATGAAGTCACCTGAGATGATCGCGATCGTCAGCGGCAGCAACAGTGCCAGCCAATCGCCGATGAACGGTACGGCTAGCAGAAGGCTGGAGATGATTGCGGCGGGTAAGGCTCCTGGCAGGCCAGTAGCCACCATGACCGATGCGGTACCCACTCCATAGATAGTCGAGACCAACAGCATGCCGCGAACGTAGCCGTGGAAAGTTTCATCGATGGTTGTGAGCACGAACCAGACCTCGCGCTCAGCCCTCGGGGGCAGCACCTTTAGCCCCTCGCGCAGCCTGCGCCCGCCGTCGAGCACGATGTAGAACGAAATCACCATGACCAACGTGACGCTGAACAGCGCGGAGGCTACGTTCTGGAAAACGGCCAACGTATTATCTACAGTGAGCCAGGTGTTGACAGTCGTGGAGATGTTGTCGAAAGACTCCGCTTGAAACCTGTCGGCCAATCTGAGGTTGATGTTAAAGTCGGCCAACCTTGCGTCCGTTGACTCGAGGACGCTAGGGATTCCATCTAGGACAGGGGGGAGGACACCGGCAAGCTCTGCGAGCTGGTCCCGAGTGTCCGGTATCACCAGTAAAGCAAAGTAGGCGATCAAAGTAATCAACCCAAGGTAAACCAGAGAGATCGCGAACGGACGACGCATGTGCGGTATACGCATGAGGCTGTTGACCACATGAATCAGCAACGAGCCGACGACCCAGGCGAAAAAGAAAATGAGAAATAGGTCGCCGAGAAATCCCCACAGGCGGCCCAGAGCGCTCGCCAGGTAGACGAAGGCGCTGAAAACTCCGACCACGAGGGCCGTTCGGAACCACCAACTGCGTTCTATCAACGATTCACCCGTTACTCTTTGCCATTCTACTCCCAGTCGTAAAGCTGTCGTTGGCGCAAGCATACACGTCGAGCGCGATTCGTTGCGTTGATACTGGGTTGAGGGAGCGTTACGTTTCTGGCGGGATCGCAGAGAGTTGGCTCGCCAGCACCGCAGGGTCGCTCGTAGGCAGATCGCAGCGATAGCCGCTACAAACATAGGCTGTCGCGACCCCACCAAGCTGGATGCGATTGTCGAAGAGAGGGCTTGTGAATGGAGCCGCTTCTGCGGGCTCGATTCCTACGATGACGCGGTTCGGTTGGTAATTTGAATATAGCGTTTGCAAGAGGTCGCGGGTGTCGTCGGCTGTCGGGGCGCCGACTATGACTACCTCTGATGGTTCTGCTAGATAGAGTTCAACGACTTTGAGCCAGTTGCCGAAGCCCACCGCCGCTCGC
>Ga0114999_10008665_pt1 | contig 11292 bp, 10 predicted proteins | sample ArcticOcean_MG_C_3_FD_89820 | JGI IMG/M metagenome (GOLD analysis project Ga0114999, IMG submission 89820) | Marine microbial communities from western Arctic Ocean - ArcticOcean_MG_CB8_126 | ecosystem: Environmental > Aquatic > Marine > Oceanic | place: Arctic Ocean: Canada Basin | collected...
GCAAAAGCAGTATAAAGTATAGTTCTGTAGCCGAATAGTTTCTTGCGCGAGAAGGTCGGAATGATCTGCGATGCAATGCCAAAGCCCGGCAGGATCATGATGTAGACCTCCGGGTGACCGAAGAACCAGAATATGTGCTGGAACATCACCGGGTCACCGCCGCCCGATGCCTCGAAGAAGCTCGTGCCGAAGTGTCGATCCGTCAGCATCATCGTCACGACACCCGCTAACACGGGCATCACCATGATCAGCAGAAATGCGGTAATGAACCATGTCCAGACGAACATCGGCATTCTCATATATGTCATGCCCGGTGCACGTAGGTTGACGATCGTAACGATGATATTGATCGCACCCATGATGGATGAGATGCCCATCAAATGGACGCCAAGAATAAAAAAGTCCGTGCTTGGCGGCCCGTACGTCGTCGATAACGGTGCGTAGAAAGTCCAGCCGAAATTCGGTGCACCGCCCTCCATAAACAGTGATGACAGCAACATCGTGAACGCGAACGGCAGGATCCAGAAGCTGAAATTATTCATGCGTGGCAACGCCATGTCCGGCGCACCAATCATCATGGGTATCAGCCAGTTGGCCAGGCCGACAAATGCGGGCATTACCGCGCCGAAGACCATGATCAGACCGTGCAGTGTCAATACCTGGTTATAGAACTCCGGCTCTACAAACTGGATACCCGGCTCAAACAACTCCAGCCGGATGACCATCGCCATACCGCCTGCGATGAAGAACAAAGTTAAACTCAACCACAGATATAAAGATCCAATTTCCTTGTGGTTGGTGGTGAACAGCCAGCGACTGGCAAATGCGATCAGTGGATGGCGATTTGTGTGTGCGGTTTCGGCGTGTGCAACCATCATCTGGCCTTGTAGACGGTGATTGGCTGAATAATGTCACCGGTACTGTTTGCCCAGCTATTTCGCTCGTAAGTAATGACTGCTGCTATTTCCAGGTCTGAAAGCTGCGGCGCCCATGCCTGCATTTCGGTGTCGGCCACGCCGTTCATAACCCGCTCGAGATGATCGGCCATCTCGCCCGTGGCGATAGCACTGCCGGAGAGTGCCGGGTATTTGGTTCCCTGGCCCATGCCATCGCGCTCGTGACAGGTCGCGCAGTGTTTGAGAAACGTCTCCTGGCCAATTGGCATCAGTTCGTCCATCGTCCAGGTCTTGGCGCGAGCCGCAACGGCGGCGCCGCCGGCAAGTTCCGCGGCAATTCTCTGGTCTTCGATCCACTGGTCAAACTCGGCTTCAGGCCTTACCTCGACGACGATTGGCATAAATCCATGGCCCTGGCCGCACAGCTCGGTACACTGGCCGCGGTAGGTGCCCGGCGTTGGCACGATCGCCCATGCCTCGTTGATGAAGCCCGGAATCGCGTCCTGCTTGACCGCAAAATCCGGGACCCACCAGGAATGAATGACGTCGTCGGACGTGACCAGAAAGCGGATTTTTTTATTGGTCGGTAACACCAGCGGATTATCAGCGTCGAGCAAATAGTGTTCGTCCTTCGGCTCAAGGTTGTATATTTGTTCGTCCGGTGTCGCGATATTGCTGTAGTAACTGATATCCGTTTCGAGATATCGATAGTGCCATTTCCATTGGGACGCGGTGATAACCACCGTTATATCGGAATCTTCGTTGTTTTCGATTTCGCGAAGGGCGATCGCTGCCGGTATTGCCATACCGACCAGTATCAGGACGGGAATGGTCGTCCAGACAATTTCAACCAGTGTGCTGTGGCTGAAAGTGGCAGGCACGGGATGTCTGGAACGACGATGCGCAAACATCGTGTAAAACATCGCACCGAATACGATGACACCGACAACGATACATACCCACAGACCCATGTGATGAATCTGTTGTATACGCGCACTCATATCGGTGACGCCCTCCCGCATGTCCAGCTTTGCGGCAGACGCAATGTGGGGAACCCCCCACAGGATGAGGAGCAACGGGCCGCTCTTTAGCCCGCCGGCCGAAGAAGTCGTATCTTCTCGCCGTACTTTTCTGGAGACCGTTCGCAACGATAGCCCCTTAAGTTTGTTTATTGGCCTGTATCAGTCGTGCCCAGGCCATCAAGAATTCGTGCCACTCTCACGGCATTCGTGCTTCCCATCCCTGGCGTTTCACCACGCAGCGCTGCTGGCTGCGTTTTCGTTGTTTTTTCTCCCTTGGACGTTCTTGTATTTCAATGTAGCATAGGCGAAAAATTCGCAGGAGGCAAAATAGTCTACCGTCGAATGTTGGCGATCGTTCGTATTTGTTTATCACCAGACCAATCTTGATAGCGTATCCCTTCAGATCGTTCGAGCGGCCCTTCCCAGTCGCCGCGATGGGCCAGCAGGAATGCATCACCGTCGACCCTCGCCTGCCAGGGCTCGCCGTCCCAGTTGGTAAACGCGATAGTCGCATTCGAATGGCGGCTCCAATTACTGGTATTTAGCGGAGTCTGTTCGAAAAGGTCATCGCGTATCCAGGTTGTCCATTTTTGATTGTTCCAGCTGACAAATTCCATTTTGCTGTTTGCCCAGGGCTCATTGCCTGGTTCAATACCGTAATCGACCTTGACGTGGTAGGCGAATTTAGCCGCCGCAATTGCAAGCAAAACGGCAGTGACAAGAGCTAGCACAACTTTGTTCATAGAACGAATCTTACGCTATTGCGCGGCCGTGTATTGTTCTCTTTTTTGTGGCCTGCTGGAGAAGCATGTTATTCCAGCTTTTGCGATTTCCAAAATTCGCGTATGGCGAGTTTGATTCAATCAAGTTCAAAGTGGCCAAATGGCCTATTAAACAACAGCAGCCAGTGAGTGATCTCAATGGCGTCATCTGCGTTATACTTCCGCTGGGAAACAGATCGTGGATAACCAACCGAACAAAAAGAATATCAGCAAGACGGCGATTATATTTGCCGTGGTTGCACTCGTCTTTTATGGGGGATTCATCCTGATAGTCATGCTGTTGGTTTGAACCTGAATGACCGTAGTAAGAGAACCAGAACCGATATGAACAAGTCGTACGCAGGGGTCAGCATTTTTCGGCGCGTGAGTGTTGTTTGTGATTGAGACGCCGCTGGTTCGAAAGATTGCCCCGCCCGTTGCCGGGCTTATTTTCATCGCGCTATTCGTATCCCTTGCTTTTTGGCAACTTGATCGGGCAATCGAGAAGCAGGCGTTACTCGATTTATTCGAGCGTGATGCGCCCTACGCGGAGGCTGACAACTTCGATTCTCTCGCTAACTTCGATCGCATCCGGGTCGACGGCCGATTCCAGGGGAGCCGGCAAGTCCTGATTGACAACATTGCGCTCGACAGCCGCCAGGGTTATTACGTCATCACTCCTTTCGAAACCAGCAGCAACAACGAATTGCTGCTGGTAAATCGTGGTTGGATCCCCAAACACAGGTTCGAAGGCGGCGTGCCGCTTATAGCCGTCGACCAGAGCCGCAGAACGATTTACGGGCTGGTTGGCCGTTTGCCTGGGGTTGGCATTCGCGCCGGTGAGGCTTTCGAAGGTTCGACAGCCTGGCCCAGGGTTGCGGTCTATCCAAATCTCATTGATATTGCGACAGAACTCGAGAGCCCTGTGCTGCCCGTCGTGCTGTTGATGAGTCCTGATGCGGACGGTGGCTTCGTACGCCGTTGGCAACCAAGCACTCGCGGACCGATGATGCATTACGGTTATGCTTTTCAATGGTTCGCGATGGCCGCAGCGCTTCTCGCAATACTGATCTGGCAGATTCCAAAATGGCAGCGTCTTGACACAACAACGCAATAAGCGCGGTCGGTTACAGTTGGCAATCATCGCACTCGCGTTCATCGGGCCGATGATCGCTGCGACCTGGATGTACGCGACTGGTCAGTTGCATCCAGACGGCAGCACCAACCATGGCAGACTGATCGACCCGGTTATCAACCTGGAAGAAACCTTGTCTGGTTCCTCTCCGATACTGAGTGCATCTAGTGCGCCCTGGAATTTGCTATACGTGAATGAGGCTCGCTGCGATGAGCGGTGCCGCGATGCATTGCATCGCCTGCGACAGATTCGACTGATGCTTGGCAAAGACGTAGACCGTGTCGGCCGAATATTTCTGCACGGTGAATCTCTCCCGGATGATGCGGGTCTCCTCGAGCAGCATCGCGGACTCGCAACTATCAGCGACAAGGAGTTCGGCGAAATGCTGGGCGAAATCCGCCCGGAAGGCCTTGCAGAGGGTGGAATTTACCTGATAGACCCTATCAATAACCTGATGATGTATTTCCCCCCCGATATCCTCCCGCGCGACATGGCGGACGATCTGAAGCATCTGTTGAGACTGTCGCGTATAGGGTGAAGTCCCGACCGGAAGTTTGCTGAACAAAGTGGCATCACTAGAAGATCGTCTCAGGATGTTGTGCGAAAAGGCTCTGCATTTTGCCGTGAAAGAAGCTGTCAAAGAGGCCGTCGCGGATGGGCAAGTTGTTCAATTACCCAACTTGGGGACAGCACAAAGATGCGTCGGTGACCTAGTGGTCATCTACAAACAGCAATAACAGTATGCACGGTGAATCAGGGGGCTTCGACACGGGTTCTGCTCCACTGCCAAAACAGCAATCACAGCAGGATTGGCGCCCTAACGGGCAAGACACAGTTGGATTGGAGGTGTCATTTACCAGGTCAAGCTGGGCGGTACAAAATTTAAATCATGAAAAGTCGGTTGATCACGCCAATTCGACTTCTCGCCGCATTGATTTTGCTCGTTCTGTTCACTCTGAGTATTCTTGTGTACCGGGATTTCACTATCGAACAAGATCCTGAAGAATCTGAAGATTATAGAATGCCTCTCACCAACCCCCCTCTCGAACCAGATCGGCCGGATCTCATTGGCGAACCTCGACCTTTTGGATTGAGTCTGATTGAGTCCATGGCGTGCGGGACTCCAGTCATCGCGTTTAACCTTGGTTCAATGCCGGAAATCATTCGTGACGGGGAAACTGGATATATTGTTGAGGACATAGAAGGCGCAATAAACGCTGTGGAGACGATCCACAATGCCGGTGCGACCAAATTTAATGGCCAATACATCCTGCTGTTCCGCTCACATTTACGAAACGGACGATCAATAATCAGTATTGCACGGACCATTAGTGGATGTTCAGATTTTCCGTCGTCAAATTTTCGAGACACCTAAATTCTAAGGGACTACCATGATCAACAAAGTAGGGAGAGACCAATGACAACAAGAACATGCGCGATCTGTAAGGTCGAAAGTCGAAAAACCGGACACAGACGAACATTTTGGTAAACAGGGGCAGCACTCTTACTGCCGACCCTGCGAAAGAACACGAAGCTGGATTGAGCGCCGTTATGGCCAGTCAGCTAGGGAGGAGTGGCGGCACTGCTCAGCACCGATGGCCGTCGCCAGATAGAATGGGAGCATTCAGATTGATAGATGCGACATGCCCGAACCACTGGAAATTGAGTTTCACGAAGCAATGCCCGACATCTACCGTCGTGCGAAGAGTGAGGCGAAATACAACGCTCAACGATTCTTGCAGATGGTAGTCGAATACGGCGGGATAGATGCGGCGCGAATGCTAATCCACGTCGACACGGTGTCCGGCGGATACACTGCATAATGGAAAAGAGGTAGGCTGGATCTAACCGTTGAGGCCATGATGATCGAGTCGCCGAAATTTCATCCGCTATTTACGGCTGACGAGATAGCAATCTGTTCTAGCCGATTGACCGAATACGGATATGAGCCTTAGCCGAAAGAGACTGAGATGGACAAGAGAACCCAAAACATCACGACCTTAGAAGACTGTAGTCGGTTTGCTGCAAATGCAACTCGCCTTGGGCGGCCAGATCTGGCTGACGAGGCAAGAAAACGTGCGGTTGAACTGCGAGCAGAATCTTATGGTGCCGATACAGACGCAGAGAAAGAGTGCTTACAAGCAATATACGCTTACGAAGAGGTGCTTTCGGATAAGAATGGTTGTCGCACGTCTGATGCAAGAACGCGGCAGATGATCAAACGCCACGGCATCTTGAATGCGGCAGAGCGAGCCGTTAACCGCGACCAAGAAACTGCAGGTTACAAAGCACTAATTGAAATGGGGTTGCAAGAGTTTGCGTTTGAAGCCGTGATTCTTAGACACCCCGACTTGTTTTCTCCAGACGTTGTAGCGATATCGAAACTGCGACTGCAGGAATGGGAGGCAGAGATTGACGAGGGTTCGTGACCAACAACCGTGTCGGACCACCGTAAGTAGATGAACCACAGAGAAATTGATGTTCCAGGAGGGTCGATTTAGCGGCTAAATTGGTGTTTTGGACGCCAAATTGGCGAGCTAAGCTACTGTGTCGCGAGCAAATCGATATTTCTGTGACGGTCACGTATGGCACGTGACGCATCGTTGCCACCGACAGCAGTTTCTTCTCAAATTTGCACGAGACCGACGACGGTGGCGACACTGGTTATACGTTGCAGAACGTCGTTATGGTCTGTCCGTTCTAAATTATGTCGCGACATCCAATCACGTGCATTTGCTGCTGGCCGACCGAGGAAACGGAGAAATCTCACGCTCCATGCAGCTAATTTCGGGGCGGACGGCCCAGGAATTTAACAGGAGGAAAAATCGTAAGGGTGCGTTTTGGGAAGATCGGTTTCATGCGACCGCCGTGCAGACAGATTCCCACCTGCTTCGATGTATCACCTACATTGATCTCAATATGGTTCGGGCGAGAGCAGTGGGGCATCCGTCCCAATGGGATGTATGCGGGTATAACGAGATTCAATCGCCCTGGGGCCGAAAGGGGGTGATCGACTTCGAGAGACTTAGATACTATTTAGGTGCGGGAACGAATGAGGCGTTGGCAAGACTGCAGAACGCCCAGCTCGACCACGAGATTGAACGCACACAGCGGGACCCCGCCTGGACAGAGTCTATTGCTGTCGGCGAGGAACTGTATCTTCTTCAGTTGAAGCAGGACTTGGCCGCCCGTGGCATTAACAAACATGCCATCGATAATGGCACCGCCTGGGTCCTCAGGGATGGAGGCAGGCCTTAATCGCGAAATCCGGTATTGAAACGGGCTATTAAGAATTCAAAGACTGCGCTCTGGAGTTGCCATTCGTTCCGATTCAGAGACTTACTGAGGTTCGACCCCGTGCAACGCAAGCAGAAGCAGTAACGGAAGTTGTCAAGAGGACCGGTACCGCGGGCGCAGCAACTGCTATTTCGGCATACTTGTTTAGTTAGCAGCGGCGTTGGGATACCGGGGGACATCAATTGAATCCAACTGACACAACTATTCGATTTATCCACACCTCAGACTGGCAACTCGGCATGACTCGCGCTTTCCTGAGCGAAGAGGCCGGCGCCCGCTTCAGCCAAGATCGGATCAATGCCATATCTGCGCTTGGGAGTCTGGCCGCCAAGCATGATGCACAGTTCATCATCGTTGCCGGAGATGTCTTCGAATCCAATCAACTCTCTCGGCAGACGTTGCTTAGAACACTCGATGCACTGAAGTCGCTGCCGGTGCCGATATTTTTGCTGCCGGGCAACCATGATCCTTTGGACGCATCTTCTATTTTTTCGACTAAGGAGTTTCGGGAGGCGGGTGAACATATCGTCGTGATCCGGGACATGCAGCCAATACCGGTGCCGGGCCTTGAAGGTGTCGAGGTGGTCGGTGCCCCATGGCGAACCAAGCACCCAAGCTCCGATCTTTGTCGCGACCTCGCAAAATCTTTGCGCCCGGCCGATGGCGTTGTGCGGATAGCGGTGGCTCATGGACAAGTGGATGCACTCTCTCCAGATAAATCGAGGCCGGAGATCATTGACTTGGCAAATGCCGAAAACGCAATTGCTGAGGGAAAATTCCACTATCTGGGGTTGGGTGATCGTCACTCTGTAACGTCAGTCGGGACATCCGGGAGAATAAGATATTCGGGAGCGCCGGTTGCCACCGCATTTGATGAAGTAGAACCGAACAAGGCACTGTTGGTTGACATCGTGCCCGGCGGTGACTGCACGGTAGCGCCACTGGATGTCGGTGCCTGGTCGTTCATTGCTGAGGCGCGAACGATGGATGGGCTGGACGATGTGGAGGGTTTCACGAGTTGGTTAAACGACCTGCTGAACAAGGAATGCACCGCAATCAAAGTAGGCTTCCAGGGAAGTATCAATCTGGCGACGGCGGCCGCGCTTGATGAAGTCATGGAGTCTCAGCAAGCGTTATTTGCCAGCCTTCGTCGTCGCGATCGAACCATGGATCTTGCGGTCGTGCCCGATGAACTGGATCAGGACAGTGTGTCGCTGTCCGGATATGCGAAAGAGACGTGGGATGAATTGCTGATTCTCGCTAAGGACAACGATGCTGCGGCGCAGGAAGCGCTCAGATTATTCTATCGCTTGTCTGAACGGAGTGCAGACTGATGCGGCTTCGCCGACTTGCACTTAAGGATTGGCGTGGCGTCGCGTCGCAGGAGGTCGCGTTGGCCAACGGTGTGACCATAATTGAAGGCCCGAATGAGATTGGTAAGTCGACTATTGTCGAGGCCGTCCGGTTGCTTTTCAGTGAGCTGGATTCTTCTAAAAAGCAGGGGGTTAAATCGATTCAGCCTGTTGGGCGAGATGTTGGAAGTCGTGTCGAGGCAGAAGTCGAGGCTGGCGACTATCACTTCTTTTATTCCAAGACTTACAACAAATCGCCCCAAACCAGTTTGGATATCAAGGCGCCTGTCAAGCAACAACTTACCGGCCGCGAAGCGCACGAGCGTGTTGCAGAAATACTCACTGAAACGGTGGACATGGCGCTTTGGGAGGCGCTTCTCGTTGATCAGGGCGAGAAAGTGGGTCTTGCAAACATTCAGGAATCGACCGGACTCGCCAAGGCATTGGATGAAGCGGCAGGTTCGAGTGCCGCCGAGATCGATGATTCTGATTTGTTCGCTGCTGTGCAAACTGAGTACGAGAAATACTTCACGTTAAAGACAGGCAAGCTGAAATTTACTGACAAAGCGAAGGCACGTGAAAGTGCTGAAGCAGGCTTAGAGGATGCGAAACAAGCGCTGGTCGATATTGAAAATGACTCCATCGCGCACGACCGTAGTGCGGCAGAGAGTCATCGTCTGGAAGACGAGTTGCCGTCTCTAAAGAAAAAATCTGAAGAGCAGGCAAAGGCTTGGCAAGTAGTCAGTACGTTGCAACAAAAGTTCGAAGACAAAGAACGCGAGGTGAACACCGCATCGGAACTTCAGTTCGCCGCGATCAACGTACATGGCGAGCGTCAGAAGCTCATAGAAAGTATTGCAGACGAACAAGCGAAGTTCACTGTGACAGAACAGGCGCTTGCCCCGCAACGCGAAAAAGTCGCTGATCTTAAGGCGTTGGTGACCAGCGCCCAATTGGTCATCGACGACCTGAAGAACAAATCGAAGTCTGCCAGGAAGTCTGCAGATCTCGCGCAGCGCGACGAATCTTATATGCGCCAAAGAGCTGACTTGTCCGTTGCCGAGTCCGCACTCACCAAGCTCGATGCCAACGCGAAACAGATGCAAGAAGCGCTGGAAGTAACGACCCGCATTAAAGTTGAGGACGAGTCCCTCGAGCAGATCAGGGATGCAGAAAAAGCGGTGGGCCTCGCCAAGGCCAGGCGCGATTTGGCCGCCACGACTGTGTCGGTAACCGCCCGCAAGACATTGCAGTTTGAGTTTGATGGCAGCCAGGTGGATTTGCAGAAAGACCAGGATGAAAGTCGAATCGTGGCGGCGGAAATTTCGATTCGAATTCCGGGCGTTACTGATATCCAGATTTCACCGTCGCAATCTGTCGCAGAGCTTCAGGATGAGGTGGACGATGCGGCGTCGGCATTGGAAGACATACGATCCAAGCTTGGTATCGGGAGCTTGCAGGAAGCGATTGCGGCGAATGAGAAACTCAATACCGCGAAAGCTGAATTGAAATTGCTGAAAGAGCGGGAATCTGAACTGCTGGACGATGCAAGCATTACAGAAATCAAACAACAGAAAAAGTCTCTGGAAATCGCGTGCAACGACTACCAGTCGAGCCGACCCGCGGAGCCCAAGATTCCCGACACGTTGAGTGAAGCGCAAAGTCGAGTTGCTGAACTGGAGGCGGAGCGAGAAAAACACGACATTGAGCTGGAGTTGGCACGGACGAAGGACGAGGAACATCGAAAGACCCTCGAGAGTCTCAATCTGGAGCTAGGCGAAGGGGAGCGTGAGGTGCACAGTCTGGGTGCAATGCTCAAAGAGAAAACCCGGCGCCTGGCCGAGACCCGTGAGCAAGACACGGATGCAGTGTTGCAAGGAAAATCCGAAAAGACCGCGGAAAGTTTGACGGCGTTGCAGGTTGAGGCTGCGACGGTTGCGGGTGAGTTGAAGAATGCGTCACCTGATGCAGTGCAAGCGCTGCTGGAAAACTCCGATGCAGTTCTAGAGCGCGCGAAGTCAGATTTGCGGAGTGAGCAAACCAAACTTGCCGTCCTGACTGATCGCCTCGAGCAAGCGCAGGCGAATGGCCGGTTTGAAGCGATGGAGGTTGCGGAGCGAGCTTTCGAAGAATCTTCAGCCAAATTGGAAGCGATTCAGCGTCGCGCAACTGCAGCCGAGTTGTTGTGGATCACCATTAACAAACACCGTGATGAGACTCGGAAGGCGTTCGTGCGTCCGCTCAAAGACGCCATTGAGCGGCTAGGTCGGATTGTATTCGGCGGCGACTTCGAGGTTGAGATAGGGGACGATTGGTCGTTGGTATCGCGATCATTAAGTGGGATAACCCTGCCGTTTGAAGATCTTAGTGTTGGTGCTAAAGAGCAACTCGGAATTTTGGCGAGATTGGCGGCCGCGCAGATCGTCTCTACACAAGGTGGCGTGCCATTGATCATGGACGATGCCCTTGGATTTTCGGACCCGTCGCGACTTGAAACAATGGGTGCGGCGATAGCCGCGGCGGGTAAGGACACTCAGATTATAATTCTGACCTGTACGCCTGGTCGGTTTACGCATGTTGGAAGCGCCGAAGTCGTGCGATTCTAAATTCCGACTTACTTAACACGAAGCTACCTTAATACCGGACGGCAGGAACATGAACATCGCTAAGGATCTTCTGCAGGCGGTCAATTTTGCCGCCAACAAACACCGCGACCAACGGCGCAAAGGTGTCGAGTCGTCGCCGTACATCAATCACCCCATTCAAGTCGCCGAGCTGATCACCCGCGTTGGGGACGTTGATGATCTCGCTGTTCTCATAGCAGCCGTA
>Ga0114999_10008667_pt1 | contig 11292 bp, 9 predicted proteins | sample ArcticOcean_MG_C_3_FD_89820 | JGI IMG/M metagenome (GOLD analysis project Ga0114999, IMG submission 89820) | Marine microbial communities from western Arctic Ocean - ArcticOcean_MG_CB8_126 | ecosystem: Environmental > Aquatic > Marine > Oceanic | place: Arctic Ocean: Canada Basin | collected...
TGAAGGCACCCTCAACGGCATCGGCGAACGCGCGGGCAATGCCGCCTTAGAAGAAGTGGTCATGACCTTGCGAACACGCCAAGACGCGATTGGCTTGGACACACGTATCAATACCAAAGAACTCTACCGCACCAGTCGCATGGTCTCCGATGCGATGGGTATGCCCATTCCGGCAAACAAAGCCATCATTGGTGAAAATGCATTTGCACACAGCTCTGGCATTCACGTCGATGGTGTGCTAAAAGAACGCACCACCTACGAAATTATGTCGCCCGAAGACGTGGGAATGCCTCAATCACAAGTGGTGCTCACCGCTCGAACAGGTCGACACGGTGTACGGCACCGTTTGGAAGCATTGGGGCACTCTGTTTCAACTGAAGAATTGGAACGAATTTATCAACGCTTCTTGGTCGTCGCAGACAAAAAGCGCGAAGTTTTCGACGACGATCTCATTGCCATATTGCACGATGAAATTCGCGACCAGCCTGAAGTGTATCGTTTGGAAGAATTTCAAATCACAACTGGCACCAAGGCTATGCCAACGGCATCGGTCAAATTACGTGAGGGTGATCAGGTGACAGAAGGTGCAGCATGTGGTGATGGCCCTGTAGACGCGCTGTTTGGTGCCATTGCGTCCGTGGCCAATATATCTCCTCGGTTGGTGGAGTATGACATTCGTTCGATTACCAGTGGCACAGAAGCCTTGGGTGAAGTCACCGTAAAATTAGCAATAGAAGAGCGTCAAGTTATTGGACGAGGTGCTGCCACTGACATCATTGAGGCCAGTGCAAAGGCCTATATTGATGGATTGAATAAATTGGCGCGGTATTTAAAAGGATGAAATATGATGGATACATATCGTTTTCAAGAAATCGAAAAACAGTGGCAAGAGGTTTGGCAGCGTGAAAGGACACTGAATGTCGAAGAAGCGCCGGACAAACCCAAGGTTTATATCTTGGATATGTTCCCTGGGCCATCGGGGCCGTTGCATATGGGACATGTGAAAAATTATGAGATTGGGGATGTGGTTGCGCGGTATCGCATTCGGCAAGGGGACAACGTGTTTCGGCCTATTGGGTGGGATGCCTTTGGCTTGCCTGCTGAAATTGCTGCCATCAAGCATGGGGTACATCCACGCAAATGGACAGACAAACACATTGCCATACAATCCCAGCAATTCAAAAGCTTGGGCATTCACAATGACTGGTCTGCAGAAATCAACACCAGTGACCCTGAATACTATCGCTGGAATCAATGGCTGTTTTTAAAACTGTATGAACATGGTTTGGCTTATCGAGCTGAACGATCTGTGAATTGGTGTCCGCAGTGTCAGACCACATTGGCCAATGAAGAAGTTGTTGCTGGCGCTTGTGAGCGGTGTGATACGGAGGTTGTTGAAAGACCTTTGCAACAATGGTTCTTAAAGATCACAGCTTATGCTGATGCGTTGTTAAAAGGGTTAGATGATTTGCCAAACTGGCCAGACCGTGTCAAAACCATGCAACGCCATTGGATCGGGCGATCTGAAGGTGCCTGTGGAAAAGTAACCTACAATATGCGCGACTGGTGTATCTCTCGACAGCGATACTGGGGCACGCCTATCCCCATCATACATTGCAAAATTTGTGGCACAGTTCCCGTTCCAGAATCTGACCTGCCGATTCGTTTACCCGACATGACAGACTTTGTTCCCGATGGTCAACCACCCTTGTCACGTGTGACAGAGTTTGTGCAAACAAATTGTCCTCAGTGTGGTGAACCTGCAACGCGGGAGTGTGATACTATGACAGGTTTTGTCTGCTCTTCATGGTACTTCTTGCGATACACTTCACCACATAATCACAATCAAATGTTTGATACCAAAGCGGTGCAAAACTGGTTACCCGTTGCAGACTATGTGGGAGGCAAAGAGCATAGCGTGGGGCATTTGATGTACGCCCGATTCATCACCCACTTTTTGAACGACCTGGGTTTGATCAATTTCACCGAACCCTTCACACACTTGTTCAACCAAGGTGTGGTGGGCAAAGACGGTAGCAAAATGTCCAAATCACGCGGCAACGTCGTCAGCATCGAAGACATGGTCACACAATATGGCGCAGACACGGCACGCATGTTTATCTCATTCGCCACACCACCCAATCACGATATGGAATGGAGCGACGAAGGTGTAGCGGGCATCCATCGTTTTTTACACCGCGTTTGGAGAATCGTCTGTAATGTCCAGGAACAGTCGCCTGATCCAGTCACAGATGAAAAACTGAAACGCGTAATGCATCAAACCATTCAGGCAGTAACAAAAGACATGGACCGGTGGCAACACAACACTGCCATCAGCCGATTGATGGAGTTGACAACTGCCATTCAGCAGGCACAATCAGATCATACAGGCGACACACGTGAAGCCTGCAAAACACTGCTCTCATTAATCGCCCCTTTTGCACCTCACATCGCAGAAGAACTGTGGCACAGATGGGGGCATACATCCAGCATCCACCGAACACCGTGGCCGACGCCTGACACCAAATGGATCACCGACAAGACCATACAAGTTGTTGTTCAAGTAAACGGCAAAATGCGCGGTACCATACGTGTGTTGCGATCATTGGAAAAAACAGCTGTCATTCACAAAGCACAAGACAATAAGCGCATTGCGCCATTGTTGGAAAAACAGGTTATTCAAAGAACCATTTACGTGCCCAATCGATTGGTCAATTTTGTGACAGAGAAATAAATGAAAACCCTATCCACAAAAATCCCCTGACGAATGTTTCGTCAGGGGATTTTGTCTTATCAATGACCTTAAAAAAATCTATTCTTTGGCCTTACCATTTGAGTCGTACTTCAAAACGACAAACTCACCATTCCCTTTGGGCATGACCAGATGTGCCTCTTGCCAACCGAAATCCGCTAACAAAACGGCATCGGGATCACTTGCTACAGCCCGCTCAATTTCTCCTCAGACTTCATAGCTGCCTCTTAAAAGCTTTGCCGAAGAACAAAGTATTAGACTCTATTTAGCGCAAAGCAGAATCCAGTTTTTCTTCAACGACGGGTGGAAACTCGACCTTATGAAAACGATTGGCATCAAATGCATAATCTTCACCGCTTTCATCTACCACACGAATATATCCATGTAACGCGGCATCTTCTTCTGGAATGACACGATACACTTTTCCAACTTCAAGGGAAGCTTCATAGCCTGCATTATTGAGACAAATCACAAAATGTGGAGATCTTTTTTCTGTCATAATTTTACCCAAGAAATGGAAGTTTAATTTTAAACTCTTTTCGACCTATGCCATGTGCTTCATACCAATGAATTTCGGCAAGACGGATGCTGTTGTCAAGTAGGCGAATGCGTGCCGTTCCTTTGAGCTTACGCCACCTGCCCGGCCCATAAAACTTGCTCAATCGGGTGCGATCACGCACACTTGTACCTCGTGCAATGGGTTGTATATTTGTGATTTCACCAATAATTTCAAAATCCATGTTATAAAACCCGTAAAACCAACACTGGACCTCACCTTTTACATCGCCCCAAATGAACAAATCGTACCCATAGGTGAAAAAAATGATCGGACGTTGACCAAATTCTTTTTCCAAACCATCGGTATACAACTTGGCCTGAGCGCACCCAATGTCTGTATTTTGGGCTGTCTTCTTGGTTTCAATCCCCGCAGGTGGTTTGCCAGTGTCATCTCACAACACATAATTAGCACGTCCCGTGCCAGATTTTATGGGCTCATGGGGTATCATATACCCAGTATCTAAGACCTCCTTTTCTTTAGTTAGATAAATTTAGAACCGTTGTTTGGTTTCTTATTCATCTAACTCAAAATATTATAATTGACATTTTTTATTTTAAATACAAATAAAACAATTACTTATACCTGTGTTAGATTATTGTATATTTCTGCAAAAAAAATCTAACAATAGACTCGCACGTAAATGGTTATATGCCTACATTATGATCGTTGGCAATAGACAGACATCTTTTACTTAAGATAGATAATCATCGAACTAACGGAGTAAATAAATGGCTTTTGCCTTTGATACCAATTCACAACCACAAGACAAATTCAAATTTCTTGTCGGTTTGCGCTTTGAGTTATTTTACGCACTCCAAACGCTTACGCATCGCAATATGCCTGCTTGTGACGATGGCAAACGCACAAGTATGCATTCGGGTTGGAAGCAAAAAACCCTTAAAAAATTACCCCAAGCTTTCCATGACAATTTCAAAGCATTGGGTGGGTCACCACACTTTTGGCCTGCCATTGCCGATGCTTTAGAACATTGCCCTATTGAAGCTTCTTTTGATGACATCATGATCTATCTTGAAGCCCTTGATCCCGCAGATTTTCGCGAATCAATCTTGGTGGGCACCTTACATGAACAGGACATCGTCACCGATTTGATTTCGGGTGCCAAAGATTTGAGCCATGTGTCAGAAAATGCACCAGAGAATGAACAAAAGTGGCTCGAATTTTTGGGCTTAAGGCCTTATCAGCCAGACGCCGATATTGTGCAAGCGATGAATTGTTTAATCCACACACCCGAGGCGTTCAAAGCCACACTCATGGATACCCTTCGTATAGTTTGGGATATCGAACTTGAGTCGGTCTGGTTGTCTGCTCATCCACAGTTGGTTGCGTCTATAGAAGAAAAGAAACGATTGTTTGAAAGCTATACTTTGCCAGAGTTTTTAGAACGTGCCTTGGGCAATGACAAAACAGTAACGATGAAAATTGATGAAGAAAATCAAACCCTCGTTTGTTGTAAGGGGCAGTTCCGCATTCCGTTTAATCGATTGGGCAATTTTTCTTTAATGCCTTCCATCTTTAACAGCATGCGATTTTGGACATTTTACGAATATGGTGATTATACCACCATCTTTCTGCCCTATTTTGAGGCCGCCATTGTCATAGAAGGCGATGAAATTGCCTCAGACAACGTCGTACCGATCGCTTCCAATGGCAAACGCGTACCCAAAATGAATCCGTCACTTATTTTTAAAGCCTTAGGTGACAATACACGCTACGCCATTATTTCTCACATTGCACAAAAACCGTGCACGGCCGCTGAGCTTTCAAAAATATTAAAAGTATCCAAACCCACCATTTCACATCACGTACGACTGCTGCGTGAGGCGGGGTTGTTACTCGAAGAACCAGCAGCACGCTCCATTCAACTATCGCTCAAACGCGAAGTGATTGAGCATTTGTCCCAAGCAACGGTTGGAAATTTGTTTAGCAGTGTCAATTAGATGAAACCCGTTGTCTTTTATTAGGTCTAAACTCCAGAAAATATGTCGCTGATCAGCGCAACGCCACAAAAAAACCTCTGTGCGCAGGATGCACACCGAGGTTGATTAACCCATAGGAGGGTTGGCTTTGCGTAACGTAAAAATAAAATAGAGTGCCCAAACCTACTTGCAAAAATGCCTGGTAAGCTCTAAAGCAAGTTGGTTTCCCCAGCGCAGGGACCGTAATAAAACGGGGGCACTTTTGTTAATATAACAGACATGCCTCCATTTGCAAAGTGTTTGTATTCAATGGAGGTTAAAATGTTAAAGCTTATTCAAAACAGTGTATGGATTACGCTTTTGTTAACGGTGGGATGTGGTTCTGAGGTATTAAATTCATCCCAATCACCTGATTTATCAACCATACAGGCAGTGCAACATTGGAAGTCTTGCCCGGTGAGTTTGAAATTGCAGTGGATCACCCCAACTTCCAAGCCATTACACTCACCACAGTACATGCAGATATGGCACACGTTGACGTGGGTGAAATTCAACTCACCCCCATAAACAAACTGGATCGAACACCTTAATAACAATATTGCGTCCGCAAGGACGCCCGATGGGTAGTGATTGATTGAACCCTTTCCTTCTGCCCATCTCTTAGAAGCCGCCAGGTTGCCCGACTTGGCGGCTTCTTTTTTTATGCCTGAAAATACGACCGTGGTCCACTGTGTGGCGGAATGCGGCTAAACGCATCGGTATTGGCAATTGTCATTGCAATACCCAAAGGTGCTGCATCGGTATCATCACAGCGCACATTAAACGTCGTGCCCCCCCAACGTGTACCCACGGCAAGCACATCAAAACGTGTGAACCGCTCTTGAACCCGATCAAAAGCAACATGCCCCAAAATGTGCGGTTCAAAACCTCGTTCTTCAATCAAACAACACATTTGTCCACGGCGATAAATCGATCTCTGAGGCGGTTGTGTACACCACGTCCCATTTTCCTGAAGCTTGCCCCCCCCGTGCAGCGTCATATGCACGTGGTCAGAGTCCACATCCGTCACATGAAGTTCCAATGCCACATCTTGAGGCACCTCTTTGGACCACGCCGGTGTTTCACCCCGCACAATATCAAGCAAATGATGGCGCACCAAACGACGATGAATCGCTTCTGGCAATGAAAACCGGTCCCCTTTTTGAACCCCGTCAGGCACAATCGACAGCATCTCTTCACGGGTTATCCACACAAAATCTTGATTGTGCGCCGTGCGATAAACCCCATCCGGGCGCGTATCTACGCTGCGAGGCAGATCCGTACAGCCCAAATGCAAAACCAATCCGTCTTCTGGATACTGCCAAATATAACGTTCATCGCGATTAAAATCGCCAATCTGAGATACCTCTCTTTGCGTCGTACGATTGTCCCAATTGCTCAGTGCTGTCGTAAGCATATCCAGCAATTCATCTGGATCAGCCGTATGACGCGAACCCAAAAGTTCGCCATCAATCGTAGCCACAAATTGCCCCTGATGACATTCACCGTGATCGGTTTGTGCCACTTGATCAAGCGCATCTTCAAATGACAGCTTAAAACGACCTTGCAATGCAATTAGGCGAAAGCAACGTCCTTCGTCATCATCTTGACGTTGAAGGCTATTGATATTAACCGCAGCATTTACAAAACGTTCATTTAATAAATTGATGATACGAGGGTCTGAATATGTGCGCTCACGGCGCACAACACCATTGTTTCAGACACAGCCAATCGGATGCCCATTCATCGCCCACAAAAAGAGCGGCTTATTTTCCTGTGCTGAGCGCTGCCGAGCAGGCCACAGCTCGGTTTCCCAAGCGATCTCAGTCCAACGCTCAGTTTGCGGTTTGGGCAAACACTGTGCAAACAGAGCATCAAAAGTATCTGGCGTCAACGCCGGTGGCAGATTTTGAACGGTATCGTTATACATAAACACACTCCTTTATGAATTATCCCTCTAACAATTCTTCTGCATACGCAAACAAAGCCGGTGTGCCGCCCGTATGAACAAACACCACCGTTTCGTCTGATCCAATGTCGCCTTTTTTTACCAAATCAATCAGTCCAGACAATGCTTTACCTGTATAATTGGTTTCGAGCAAAATACCCTCTTTTTGTGCCATCAAACGCACAGCAGCATTGCCTTCGCTGGTATAATACCCATAACCTTGTTTACCCACATAAGCATTGCTGTTTTCAATATCAGACCTTTCAAATTTAAGATCCACGCCTAAAATATCGGACATTTTATTCAAAACTTCAATAAATGCCACCTGAATATCATAGGACCAAACAATAGGGGCAATGCCTACAATTCGTGTGTCAACACCCAACATTTTTTTACCAAAAATCAAACCCGGTTGTGTACAACTGCCCGAAGATAAAAGGATCGTCGTTGGTTTTTCACCCAATGCCTGGCACTGTTCCAAAATCTCAGCCATGCACAGGGCATAACCCATTGCACCGTAGGGCCGATTGGCTTTTTGCATCACTATAAAAGGATTTCGACCCTCGCGCTTCAATCGATTCATTAATTCATCTTTGGCATCATCCAAAAGCTCCTGCGTTTCCACATCAACCATTTCAACCGACGCACCGAGTAAATTATCGAGCAAAAGATTGCCTTGTGTGGCACCACTCTTGTGATCTTTCACCAGTGCAAGTGCACAATCCACACCTAATTTTGCTGCGGCCGCCGAGAGCTGTCGGCAATGATTAGACTGTGACCCTGCCCCTCCGATAAGCACGTCTGCACCCTGTTCAAGGCCTTGTGCAATCGTAAATTCAAGCTGCCGAGTCTTATTGCCACCAAAGGCCAAGCCGGTACAATCATCGCGTTTGATATAAATTTTCGGCCCACCAATTGCGTCACTCAACCGCGGACAAAATTCCAAAGGCGTGGGCAAATGCCCAAGTTGCACGCGAGGCAACGTACCAATACTTTCTCGCAGTTCAGAAATCGTCATAAAAGATCCACCTTTGAAAGTTAGCGTAAGAGATATCATAATCAACAGCTTATTGATAACGCAAAACATCAATCTGTCGCAAGCAAAATTATGAGAGGCGAAGAGGATAAGGCTTGCATCTTAGAGGCTCATTGCGTACTTATGTTGTGTTGGTTATACACACCTAAAAGTAAAAATCAACAACCTATTTCCGGGGAATAATATGCGAATTCTAATTACAGGTATTACAGGCCGTATTGGCGGCAACTTAGCTGCGCAGCTATTGGAACAAGGGCATCAGGTGCGCGGATTGGTTTGGCCAAAAGACCCACGTATAGAAAAGTTTAAAGATTTAGACTTGGAATTGATAGAAGGCAGTTTAACAGAATATGAAGACGTACAAAAAGTCACAGAAGGAATGGACGTCGTTTATCATTTGGGCGCAGCATTTCAAGGCGGCGGGCCCTTTCAAGACACCGACTATTTCGACATCAATGTACGTGGCACCTTTCATATGTTAAAAGCTGCCGAAGCAAGTGACACCCTCAAACAATTTATCTTTGCAAGCACCGACGCCCAATATGCCAAATATCCAATAGAAGGCATGGACAAGCCCATTCGAGAAGATCATGAACCCAGCAAACCAACAGGTTGGTACGCCCTGTCCAAATCAATGGGCGAAGAACTCTGCAATGGATATTGGCGCACCTCTCATTTGCCCATCACAATTTTGCGTTTTAGTATGGTTGTTGGTGCGGGTGAAATCTTAGACTTTCGCCAGTTTTACTTAAGTAAAATGAAAGACCGTGACGATTTGCAAAACGTGTGGAAAGGGGAAGAGCGCCTGCTCTTGCTCAAAGACATGAAAGGCCGCGCCTTTAAAAAACACATTGCCGACGTGCGCGACATTGTACACGGCTGTATTTGTGCCTTGGGCAAAACAGAAGCAGCTGGGCAAACCATTCAATTGGGCGGGCCACGTCCCTTTACTTGGGATGAAGCTGTACCCTATTTATCCCAAAGATTGGACATTCCCTACCAAGAAGCCACCTTACACGGGGCCCCCACATTTTATGAATTTGACTTAACCAAAGCCAAAAAACTCATCGGTTTCAACCCGCAATACGACATTATCCGAATGATCGAAGACGCCATTGCCTACCGAGAAGGCAAAACCATTGACGTTTTACCGACGAAATAAGAAAGTCACAGGTCAAAAGATTTGTTTTTAGACTCTAACCTGAGACCCACTGCAAAGGAATCCCATGAACAACGCAACCGAATCCTTCTGGCCAGAAAGCATTGAAGGTGTGGTATCTCTCACTTTTGATGACAACGCGCCCTCACAATTAGACAATGCCCTGCCTTGTTTGAATGACAACGATCTCAGAGGGACCTTCTACGTCAACCCCGGTCGCCACGAAAGATGGCAAACTCAAATACCCCGTTGGCAAACCGCCAGCAAAAATGGCCACGAAATTGGCAACCACACAACACGACATCCTTGCTCGTGTAACTTTGGGTTTGGCGACGGCACTTATTGCTTAGAAAAATTATCGCTCAATGACATGGTCGAAACCATTGATGAGGCAAACCAATCCCTAAATGAATTGTTCCCCGAACAAAATGGCGACCGCAGCTTTTGTTATCCCTGTTATCAATCTTACGTTGGCGAAGGCGTAAACCGACAATCTTACGTACCCGTCGTGGCCGAACGGTTTAAAGTGGGCCGTGGCGGTGGCGAACGCGGCAATCACCCAAAAAAAATCGACCTGGCCTACATCTGGTCATTTGCCGTACAAGGTCACTCAGGACAAGATATGATCGATTATGTCGAAAGTGCCATCAAAGATGGCTTGTGGGGCGTCATTTGTATGCACGGTGTGGGTGGTGATCATATTGCCATTGAAACAAGTGCCTTTCGCGAACTGTGCGAATACCTTAACAAAAACCGCCACCGCATTTGGACAGGCTCCGTTATCGATGTGGGCAATTACATTTTAGACCAACGCCAAACAAGCACATAATTAGTCGATTATCTGACTAAAAATGGCCAATGGGTGAAAGTGGAACGCGAATTTAAAATTAAGACGTTTCACGGAAGGAACTTACAATGCCCCAACCCAACATCTTGCTCATCATCTCCGATCAAATGGTGCCCCACCTAACAGGTGCTTATAATCACCCTGTGGTGCAAACCCCTGGCTTAAACAGCTTGGTTGAACAAGGGGTGCGCTTTGACGCCGCCTATTCCCCCTTTCCACTGTGTTCCCCCGCTCGCGCGTGTTTAATGACAGGCGCTTTCGCTGCCAACATCGGCGCCTATGACAATGCGTCTGAACTACGCTCCGACATCCCAACCTTTGCACACTACTTGACCAATGCCGGTTACGACACCGTCCTCTCAGGCAAAATGCACTTTGTAGGTGCCGACCAATTACACGGCTTTAACAGACGATTAACCACCGACATTTACCCCGAAGATTTTCGGTGGGTCAAACCCGAATGGGTGAGCTTGAAAGAAGCCAAAGGTGAAGGATATGAAGACATTATGAGCCAGCGAACCACGTATCATTCTCGTGGCTACGTAGGACATAACTTAAAAATAGGTACGTGGAATGGCCCACTGAGTTACGATGAAGAAACACATTTCCGTTCCTTAGAATATCTGCATTCAATAGGCCAGCAAAAAGATCGAAAACCCTTTCTACTGTGCGCCTCCTACCACCACCCACACGAACCCTTTTGGCCACCCCAAAAATATTGGGACCAATACGAAGGCGCCGACATTGACCTTCCCGAATTGCCCGACAACTTGGACGACACTTATTCCATCATGGACAAATGGCTTAATGCCTACCACGGCACAAGGCGCAACGACTTACGCGACCGAGACGCCCTCTACAAATTGCGCCGTGCCTACTACGGCCTCATATCTTATATGGACAACAAAGTTGTAGAACTCTTAGACAGCCTAAAAGAAAATGGTCTCAACGACGACACCATTGTCATCTTTATGTCTGATCACGGCGATATGTTGTGCGAAAAAGAAATGGTACA
>Ga0114999_10008668_pt1 | contig 11291 bp, 13 predicted proteins | sample ArcticOcean_MG_C_3_FD_89820 | JGI IMG/M metagenome (GOLD analysis project Ga0114999, IMG submission 89820) | Marine microbial communities from western Arctic Ocean - ArcticOcean_MG_CB8_126 | ecosystem: Environmental > Aquatic > Marine > Oceanic | place: Arctic Ocean: Canada Basin | collected...
CGTCGATTGTGCAAAATTCCTTGCTGCTGCCTCCCGTAGGAGTCTGGGCCGTGTCTCAGTCCCAGTGTGGCTGACCGTCCTCTCAGACCAGCTACAGATCGTCGCCTTGGTAGGCCGTTACCCCACCAACTAGCTAATCCGCCGCAGGCCCCTCCAGAAGCGCTCGAAAGCTTTGGTCCGTAGACCGTATGGGGTATTAGCTCCTCTTTCAAGGAGTTGTCCCCCACTTCTGGGCAGGTTCCTACGTGTTACTCACCCGTCCGCCACTGTCCGCCACCCGAAGGTGGGTTATCGTGCGACTTGCATGCATTAGGCACGCCGCCAACGTTTATCCTGAGCCAGGATCAAACTCTCCAAAACAATCAAACAATCTCATCGCGGCTGGCGAACCAGTCGGTCAGAAACAAATTTCGATTTTCGTACACCGTCCACGGTTCAGCGACGTGTCTCACGCGAACGCGAGAAGCCGTCTAAATCCGAAGGACCCGTACGAGACGGAGATCCTTTGTCTTTGGATTCTGCCTGCTGTCCAGATGTAAATGTGCGCTGCACACCCTGCGGGTGGCGAACGGATAGCTTAGCCAGACCAATTTCTACCGTCAACTGGCGGTTGCCAGAGGCCGGATTCGTTGGGCTGGTGTGCCATCCGATGCGGAGGTTAAGCGGTTACCAGCGTTGCGTCTAGCGGTTTCGAGGAAAGAGTTCCAAATTCTCCTCGGCGGTCAGCGCATACCCCCCCACGAGGTCGATCCGGCGTCCCCGTCGGCCCGCGATCGCCAACACCGCTTCCCGCTGGGGCGCGTCCAGCTCAAGGCCCAACTCTGCAGCAGCGACCGCGATCACGCGCTTCGCGACCGCCCTTGGCAACTCGGTCAGCACACGCCGTCGGACCCAGGCTCCGCTTCTTTCGAGGCCGCCCGACGACTGGAAGACGTCGCGCGCCCAGCGTTCGAGGGCAGCGTCATCCTGCGCCGCGCGTTCGGCAAACTCGGCGAGGTGCGCTCGAGCCTGGGCGTTGACCGACTCCAACTCTGGCATCACTTCGTGCCGAATCCGGTTGCGGGCGTACCTGCTCGCCGCGTTGGTGGGATCGATCCGTGGCGTCACCCCTAACGCTTCGAGGTACCCGAGCACCTCGGTCCGTGGCTCCCCCAGCAGCGGCCGAGCTATGTGTAGCGTCGAGGATCGCGTAGCAAACGGCCACGGGCTCAGCGGTGCCATGCCGCTTGCCCCTCGGAGGCCGCTCCCCCGCACCAGGCTGAGGAGCACCGTTTCGGCCTGGTCATCCCTTGTGTGGCCCGTGACAAGGGTGGTCGAGCCCGCCTCGCCAAGGACGTCCGCCAGCCAGGCGTAGCGGGCGACGCGAGCGGATGCTTCGTCGCCAGCCAGGCGTTCGGTCGTGCGTCCACAGGCGGCGTGGTGTCCGCATCGCGACGCCAGCTGCTCAACGAAGTGAGCATCGGCCACGGTCTGCTCCCGCGGACGCAGACCGTGGTCAAAGTAAGCGGCAATGAGCAGCCGCTCGGGCAGGGTACGGGACACGGCGATCAGCGTGGCTACGGAATCAGGCCCGCCCGAACAGGCGACCACCACCGGTTCAGCTCCGGTGCCGATCGAACCGAGGGCCTTGGCGACCCGACGCTCGAACCTGGCGGTCCGACGGTTGCGGGGCAGCGACTTAGGCAGGGCGCTCATGCGAGCGAGCCTAGTCGCCGAAGAGCACCTGCCACCAGCGTTCGCCGGGCTCGCGTTCGGCCAGTGGCACTGCTGGCGCCTCGACTTCGACGACCGTCTCGCCCGGCATTACCAAGCCGAACCGCTCGCGAGCGAACGCCTCGATGTACTCGTCGGACTCAATATAGGTGCGCAGGCCCTCGAGTTCGGCATGCTGTGCTTGGAGATCGCCGATCTCCGCACGCAATGCGCTGCCCTGGAGTTGCAGGCGATGGCTCTGGGCAGCGGTCTGGAAGGCGGCGTGCACAAAGAGCCCCATCAGTAGGAGGGCTACGACGAACACCATCTGTGCGGGTCCGAACGTCGGAACCCGCGGGCGCGGCATGGGGAGACCGAGCACCGACGCATATACCTTTCGAACCGCCGCCGATAACGTTAGCAGAGCGCCCCAATCCAGTGCGACCGATTATCCCGGCCCCATCACGAGGCGCGTGCTACTTCACAGGTAGGTGGCACTGTTCGTTCATCAGCCGTACACGCCACCACTTCCCCGGATTGACCTCGAGAATCGACACCGCTGCGAGGTCGGTGCGAATCCGACGGAAGGCTGTCAGCGGCGCACCCATCGCATGAACGAGCGCCGACTTAATCGCGAGATTGTGGGTCACGAGGGCTACTGATTGCTCAGGGTGTCGCCCCGCCGCGGCTTCGATCGCGGCGACCATCCGGCGCTGTACCTCGCCGTAGGTCTCACCGCCAGGCATCCGCAAATCGGTCGGATCCTCGGTGCGCCAGCGCTCGATGAACTCGGGGTAGCGTTCGCGCACCTCGGGGATCGGCATGCCATCGAGGTCGCCCTGGTCAAACTCAACAAGCCGAGGGTCGGTCTCAACCTCAAGGTCACGCGCGGCGGCGATCAGGCGCGCCACGTCAAGCGCGCGCGACAGCGGACTCGAGACGACAGTCGCGAGTCCGCGGTCATCGAACCACTGCGCGACGGCCTCGGCCTGAGCGTGGCCACGAGCGTTGAGCGGCACGTCTCGCAGGCCCTGTGGAACGCCTGCCGCGTTGTCGTCCGTCTCGCCGTGGCGCACGAGGTAAACCGTCGAGATCGGCATCAGGGTGTCAGTCTGAGGAAGGCTAGGGCAGCTAGCATATCGCTCGGATTCTCCCAGTGCCCGTGGAGCGGGAGCGGCTCTCCCAGGCTCAGCCACACATCAAACGTGAGGATCAGGTTCTCGTTCCAGTACACGAAGCCGGAGGGTAGCTCGCAGTCGAACGTCGGCGTCGGCGCTTCCCCCACCTCGACGCTCCAATCCGCCTCGAGCGCGTCGGCGTTCGGATACACCCAGAGCACGAATACCAGGCCAAAGTCGGAGCCCTGAAAGTTGGCGGACCAGTAGGCACGTCCAGGGACCGCACTTGCGGGGCAGAGCTGCGGACGTTCGTCGTCGACGAGCCAGAACGAGTAGCCACGCTGGTCCTCGACGGCTACGCGCACGTCGATGGTCGAGAACGGTGAGCCATCGAGGTCACCGTCGCGCTGCTGCGGCCGGCCGGGCGCGGTCGGGGCTGGCCCGGGCCGCTCAGTCGGCGTTACGGCTGTCGGCGACCTTGCCCCGGTTGCCGAACCGGCCGCTACCGCCGTTGGGAAAGCCGCTGTCGCGCTCGCGGCCGTGGCCGAGGGGTGAGGGGCGGTGACGGGGTCAGAGCCGCTACACGCGGCTGCGAGCGCGAGTAGCAGCGCTGCGAAGAACACCAACCTCATGAGGGTTGAACGACGGCCGTCCCTACCGAGGTTCCGCGACCGGCCCCGGTGAACTCTATCTCGGTGCGGATCGTCGCGCGTGGCTCGACCTCGATCTCCATCGCCTTCAGCACCTGCGCTGGACGCCCGGTCCGGCCTGGCTCCAGCGACAGGTGCAGCCTCAGGCAGAGCGTTCCAGCATCCACCAAGTCGACAGCCGCTTCAAGGACCGTCGCACGCAGGTCATAGTTGCGTGTTTTCTTGCCGCGCCGCTCCTCCCACTCCAACGATTCGAGAGCCAGCAGTCGCTCCAGCGCAGCCTCAAGGTCAACGCGATCGAGGTCATCGGCATCGAACAGCACCTCGTAGCGAGCTGCCAGTAGGCAGGACTGCATCGAGGGCAGGTCGTCCGAGACCTGTTTGACCTCGGAGATCGACAGGCCGGGTGGCATCGCCGCCGCAAGTCGCTTGGCGACGTCTTCGAGGCGCAACGTGTCGTCGAGCCAGAGGTCGATCAGCTCGCCACGACCTTCGACGCCGACCGGCAGCGGCGCGGCGAGCGCGATTTTGGCGTGCGGCGAAAAACCCTGAGAGTAGCTCAGTGGCAACACGGCACGGCGAATCGTCCGCTCCCAGGTGCGCATCAGATCCAGATGCGCGACCCAGCGCAGCGGACCTTCCTTCGCGAAGGTGACGCGGAGACGTTGTGTCATCGACCGAGCTTAGAGCTTGGCCGCGTCAGCGGCGGCCCAGGTCGCCCGCAGTGAATCGAGCAACTCGAGGGCGGCCGACCGCGGATCGCGTTCGCGCCTCGCCACCGCTTCGACGAGCTCCGCGAGTGCGCCGCTGCGGTCCGCCGCCTGAAGCGCCTCGCGATGCAGCGCGGCCCGCGCCAGCGCGACGATTTGGCCTCGAACGTGTCGCTCGCGCTCGGCGACGGCGTGTTCGTCGCTGCGGGTGTGGGCCTGGTGTTCGTCGATCGCCTCGACCAGCTCCTCGATGCCCTCGTTCGCCCGCGCAATAGTCTTGAGGATCGGCGGTGTCCAGGCGCTGATGCCCGCGATCGCCAGCAACGCGCGGAGCTGGGCAACGGCCGTGTCAGCACCCGCGAGGTCGGCCTTGTTGACCACCATGATCTGCGCGATCTCCATCAGCCCAGCCTTCATCGACTGGACTTCGTCGCCCGCACCCGGGTTCGCGACCAGGACGGTCGTCTGGGCGATCGTGGCGACCTCAACCTCATCCTGCCCCGCGCCGACCGTCTCGATTAGCACGATCTCGTGGCCCGCGGCGTCCATCAGGTCGACCACGCCGGTGGCCGTCTCGGACAACCCGCCGAGGTTCCCGCGCGACGCCATCGAGCGTAGGAATACGCCGGGATCGCTGGTCAGGTCCTGCATCCGGATCCGGTCACCGAGGATCGCCCCATGCGAAAACGGCGACGACGGGTCTACCGCGACGATGCCGACCGTCCGGTCTCGGTTCCGCTCCGCGCGCGCGAGCACACCGACCAGTGTCGACTTCCCAGCCCCAGCGGATCCAGTGATCCCGATCGTTTGGGCGCGCCCGGTCGAGGGGTAGATCCGTTCGAGGATCTCGCGACCGATCTCGGAATCGGCTTCCACGTGCGTGATGGCACGGGCGAGGGCACGACGGTTCCCCGCGACGAGCGCGTCGACCAGTTCTGCGGCGGTGTTCAACGGGCTAGGTGCGGCGCGGCGCGTGCTCGCGCACGAACTCGATGATTTCGCGGGTATCAGTGCCCGGGCCGAACACGCCCTTGAAGCCCAGCTCCTGGACCTCCGTCACGTCCTCGGCGGGAATGATGCCCCCGGCGAAGAGCAGCACGTCGTCCACTCCTCGGGATTCCAGTTCCTGAACGACGCGCGGGAACAGCCCGAGGTGCGCGCCGGAGAGGATCGACAGCCCGATCACCTGGACATCCTCCTGCAGAGCGGCCTCGGCGATCATCTGCGGTGTCTGTCGGATCCCGGTGTAGACGACCTCCATCCCCGCGTCGCGCAGCGCACGGGCGACGACCTTCGCACCGCGATCGTGGCCGTCGAGGCCAGGCTTCCCGATCAGCACCCGGATCGGACGCTCGTCAGTGGCGGTGGTCCCCGCCTCGGCGGTTGGTTGGGTCATCTCAGGCCTCCACGCGTCAAACTGGGCTCGTTACTGGCTCGCGCCAGTAACGAGCTCAGTTGTTGTACTGGATCAGTTGGATCGCCAGCCCGAAGGACTGGTCGGCGGTGATCGTCGAGGTCACGCTGTTCGGAAGCGGCCCGGGCGCGGCATCGGCCAATTCGTAGCCAGCCTCGCGATAGCGGGTGACCTCGGAATCGATGTTCTCGACCTCGATCGCGACCATCGAAGACGCGCCTTCGCCAGCCTCTTCGATCCGCTTGGCAAGCGGCGAGTCCGGCGAGTCGGCGGTCAGCAGTTCGACCATCACCTGGCTGCTCGGCATCTGCCCAATCGCCATGCCTCGTCCCTCGGGCCGGATCACGTTCGTGACCTCGATACCGACGAGCTGCTTCCAGGTCGCGCTCGCCGCATCCATGTCCTTCACTAACGCCGCAAGGTGGTCGAAGCCCTTGTCGGTCGAGCTATGCGCACCCTCAGGCAGCTGAGCCAGCTCGATCAACACACCGTGCGCAGACTTCGGATGGATGAACGCGATCTCGCCCGCGAGGCCATCTCGCGGCTGCTGATCGACCAACTCGATATCGGCCGCCTTGAGGCGATCGAGTTCGCCTCGGATGTTGTCGGTGCGAAAGCAGATGTGGTGCAGCATCGGGCCCTTCGACTCGAGGTACCGCGCCACGCCTGTGTCGTCGCGGGTCGGCTGCAGCAGCTCGATCTCGTTCTCGCCGACGCCGAGCAGCACGCCACGGACGCCCTGCTCGTCGATCGTGCGGTCCTCGGTCACTTCGAGGCCCATCACGTCGCGGAAGAAGCCCAGCGCATCATCCGCGTCCGGGACCACTACACCGACGTGGTGAATCTTGTCGATCATGGGAGAACTCCAGTTGATCTCGTCGCTACATACCGGCTCTTAGAGGGTCATCACTTCCTGGTACTCGCCCCACTCCTCGCGCAGCACGCCGCAGATCTCGCCGACCGTGACGTATTCTTCGGCGGCTTCGACCAGCAGCGGCATCATGTTCTCCGTGCCGTTCGCGGCGGCGCGGATCGCCGTCAGCGAGCGGTCGACCGCAGCCTGGTCGCGGCGCGCTCGCAGCGCCGCCAGCGCGTCCACCCGGCTCTGCTCGACGGCTGGGTCCACGCGCATGAGCGAGGGCGGTTCGAGCTCCTCAGTCACGAAGTCGTTCACACCGACCACTATGCGGTCCCTCGTCTCAGCCTGGCGCTGCAATCGGAAGGCGCTCTCCTGGATCTCACGCTGCTGGAAGCCCTGCTCGATCCCCGTCAGCGCACCGCCCATGTCATCGATTCGAGCGATGTAGGCCATCGTCTCTTCCTCGACACGGTCTGTGAGCGACTCCATGTAGTACGAGCCTGCCAGCGGGTCGATCACGTCGGCGGCGCCGGACTCGAAGCCGATCACCTGCTGCGTGCGGAGCGCCAGTTCGACCGACTCCTCGGTCGGCAGCGCCAGCGCCTCGTCGTAGGAGTTCGTGTGCAGCGACTGCGTCCCGCCGAGGACGGCCGACATCGCCTGCAGTGTCGTCCGGATTACGTTGTTGAGCGGCTGCTGCGCCGTCAGCGTCGCGCCGCCCGTCTGGGTGTGGAAGCGCAGCATCTGCGAACGGGCACTCGTCGATCCGTACCGCTCAGTCGCGATGCGTGCCCACACACGCCGGCTGGCGCGGAATTTGGCAACCTCCTCGAGGAAGTTCGAGTGGCACGCCCAGAAGAACGCGAGCCGCGGTGCGAACTCGTCGAACTCCAAGCCCACCTCGATCGCCGCATCTACGTACTCGATCGCGTTCGCAAAGGTGAAGGCCAGCTCTTGCGCGGCCGTCGAGCCGGCTTCGCGCATGTGGTAGCCGCTGATCGAGATCGTGTTCCACGCCGGCAGGTTGTCCTTGCACCAGGCGAAGGAGTCCGTGACCAGTCGGAGCGATGGGCGCGGCGGGAAGATGTACGTCCCGCGAGCGATGTACTCCTTAAGGATGTCGTTCTGGATCGTGCCGCCGACCTTCGAGAGATCGGCGCTCTGCTTCTTCGCGGCCGCGACGTAGAACGCGAGGAGGATCGGCGCCGTGGCGTTGATCGTCATCGAGGTCGTGATCTGCTCGAGCGGGATGCCCTCGGTCAGGGTCTCCATATCAGCGAGCGAAGAGATCGCGACGCCGACCTTGCCGACCTCGCCGATCGACTCGCCAGCGTCGGAGTCGAAGCCGATCTGTGTTGGCAGGTCAAACGCGACCGAAAGACCCGTCTGCCCCTGCTCGAGCAGGAACTTGTAGCGCTTGTTGGATTCGGCAGCATCCGCGAACCCGGCGTACTGGCGCATCGTCCAGAGTCGCCCGCGGTACATCGTCGGCTGCACGCCGCGTGTAAACGGGAACTCACCCGGGTAGCCCAACTTGTCGTGGTAGTTCCACTCAGCGAGGTCTTCCGGCCCATACAGCGGATCGAGCTCGGCCCCGGACGACGATTCGAAGCGCTCACGCCGTTCGACGAACCGATCGGTCGCCTTCTTGTGTGTTGTCTCTTGCCACTCGTGCTTACTTTTGCTCGCCAAAGAAGACCCCCGCTGTGACCGCGAGTGTAGGTGAGCGTCGAACGCACGTTCAATTTAGCGACGATCGACCGTGGTCGACTCACACGAAGCGCGGCTCGCGCGGCCGCGTGTGTGAAGCGCGGCGCATCGTGATCACCCAGAGATCTGTAGGCTCAGCCTGCGATGGCGGAACGACAAACGATCGACCACATGCTTGAGGCCGCCCGCGCGCGGATCGGACGCCTCACGCCCGGGCAGGCCGCCGCGGCCCAGCACGCGGGTGCCGTCATCGTCGACACCAGGGACTCCGCAGACATCGCAGCCGAGGGTCGCATCCCCGGATCGGTCCGTGCTCACCGCAACGTCCTTGAGTGGCGCGTTGACCCTACCGCGGAGTTGCCGGACGAACGTCTCGCGGATCCGTTGCTGCAGATGATCGTCGTATGCAACGGCGGCTACTCGTCGAGTCTCGCCGCCGCTTCGCTTGTCGATCTCGGGTTCACGAGGACCGCCGACCTCATTGGTGGCTATCGCGCCTGGAAAGCGGCCGGGCTTCCAACGGAGTGAGGAAACGAGATGGTGGGCGATAGAGGGTTCGAACCTCTGACCTTCCGGGTGTAAACCGGACGCTCTGGCCAACTGAGCTAATCGCCCGCACGGGATGCCAGCACAGATCCAAACACAAACGCAGCGCGCTCGCGACGGGCCTCGACCCTACTCCCGACGATCGTCCTGCTGCTCCTCGTCCGGTCCGCGCCAGAACGCGACCGGAACGCGGACGCCGGACACGAACACGGCATACGCCAAGATCAGCAGCAGCTCGAATGCGTTGCGGGCACCGTGGCCAACCCACGCCTCCACGAAATGCCGACCCAGAGGTTGATCATCAGCGCGACCAGCGCCGCCGCATCCGTCCACAACAAGAAGCCGTTCATCGCTCTCCCCTAGCGTCCGCTCCACGATCGGGGCGACCAGGTAGGCAGGCGCGTCGCGATGACGGCAGCTTCGGTCTTCGACCAGCTCCTGCTCGAACAGATCGAGGAGACCTCGGGTGAGTTGCACCGTCGCGCTGGCGCCGCGCTGCGTCGCATCGGCGAGCAGGGTGCCGACGAACCAGACACCGAGGGCGTGACACCTCGCGAGCGAGTCGCTGACCGTCGCGATCGAGCTCGCCCGCGCAACGTTTGCGGCCACAGCCTCGGCGACCGAGTTGCCCCGCACCCGCACCGACCTGCAGCTGATCACCATCAGCACGGCGATGTACGGACCACCGACGCTCGCGGCGCAACTCACGAGGCTCGAACAGGACCGCCGTATCCTCGCGTCGCTCGCTCGCCAGCTCGAGAACCGGCTTGACGAGGCGGGCCATCCCCCACCCAATCGCTGGCGAAGTGTCGGCGGTCCTGCTAATCGCACCGGCCGTGCCTTCGATCGTGCTCATGCACCTCTCGTTGCGCGAGGTCGCAACGACAATCGCGTCGCGCGGGCAGGGACCCCGGACCTAAGCCGAAGCTGCCGAGGAGAAACCGCCGACGTCATGGGTCGGGGTTCGCCACCACCTGCTCGGTAATCGCGACGAAACGCGCGCCGTCCCACTGGTAGCTGGTCTCCCGTAGCTGTGACGGGCAGCACTGTGGGTCGTCGGCCCCCCAGACGCCCTCGATCGTCACCACGAGGCCGAGGCGAACCTCGATCCGCCCAGCAGTTCCAATGAACTGCACGAGTTCGGGCGCGTCTTCGATCAGCACGAAGACACCGACTCCAAGGTCACCGAGTGATCCGCCGGATTCGACGACGACGACCGCCTCCTCGATTCCGTCGCCGCCGAGGAGGTCGTGGAACTCAACGCGCTCGAGCGGGACCTCGCCACCACCAGCCGCGTCGATCAACGGACCGGCCAACCCCAGGTCGTCGAACGCGACGTCACGCAGCGAGGCGACCGGCGCGACCGGTGTCGCGGCTACGATGGCAGCAACTGTCGAGGTCGAAGCGATGGTCGATGAGGCAGTCGGAGTGCCGCCGTCGTCACCACCGCACGGAAGCACGAAGAGCGGGAGAGCGGCGATCAGCACAACTAGGGCACGACGCATTCGCACTCGCTCCAACGCCCCCGCCGTTTCATCGTCGAGGGCGCTCTCGCCTCGGTCAACGTGACCGGTCGCGGCTGGTACGATGCGGAGACCTCGGCCGTTCTCCGTCGATGCCGCCCCTGGCGGCCAGTTCCTCGTGAGGATGGCGATGCTCCAGGACCGCGCGGCCACACGCTCGCATGAATCGCGCGCCGCTTCGGCTCCGACACCGTGCTGCCCACCATCACCGCCCAAGAACGCGCGGGCCAGACGGACGACTCACTCGAAGGCACGGCACTGCCGGGCGACGAGCGCTCTCACGCCCGGATGCTGACCGTGCTGTCGGGGACCCCGGGCGGCCTCGAAGGCGGGATGATCGGACGCTTCGAAGGCCGGCACCGCCAGGGCGGCGGCAACCCACTCCGCGCCGCGGTGCTCGGTGCGAACGACGGGCGGGTCTCCAACCTCAGTCTGGTAATGGCCGTCGCCGGCGCTGACCTCGAGAACCGCACCGTCTTCATCACCGGCCTCACCGGACTGCTGGCCGGCACGATTCCGATGGCCCTCGGCGAATGGATCTCGGTCCAGAGTTCGCGCGGGCTGTACGAGCAGCAGATCGCCGTCGAGGCGGAGGAAATTCGGATCTTGCCAGAAGACGAGGCGGAGGAGCTCGCGCTGATCTATCAGGCGAAGTGGCTCCCCGAGGCGGACGCGCGACGCATCGCGAGCCAGTTCATAAAGAACCAAGCGACGGCGCTGGACGCGATGGTGCGAGAGGAACTCGGCGCCGAACCGGGTGACCTCAGCGGTTCGTCCTGGGTCGCCGCATCCACCTCGTTCGTCCTGTTCGCGATCGGTGCTATCGGCCCGGTCGCGCCGTTCGCCTTCTTCGAGGGGGCGACCGCCGTCATCGTGAGCCTCGTCGTGAGTTCAATCGCGCTGTTCACGATCGGCGCAGGGATCACGCTGATGACCGGGCGCGGTCTGTTCTACTCCGGCGGGCGCCAGTTACTGTTTGGCCTCGGGGCGGCAGGCGTCACCTACGCGATCGGCAGCGCAATCGGAGTGTCAGTCTGTGGTTGAGGCAACCTTGATTTGCCCGCGCTGC
>Ga0114999_10008672_pt1 | contig 11290 bp, 10 predicted proteins | sample ArcticOcean_MG_C_3_FD_89820 | JGI IMG/M metagenome (GOLD analysis project Ga0114999, IMG submission 89820) | Marine microbial communities from western Arctic Ocean - ArcticOcean_MG_CB8_126 | ecosystem: Environmental > Aquatic > Marine > Oceanic | place: Arctic Ocean: Canada Basin | collected...
CACGGTGCGCGCCGCAGAATGAAGGCAGCAATCTATCGAGAGTTTGGGTCGCCTGATGTACTCGGTTATGAGGACATCGACGATCCAATAGCGGGTCCCGGCGAAATCGTCGTCGAGGTTCACGCGGTAACGGTTAACCGTGTCCTCGACTGCGCCATTCGAGCCGGTGAACAAACCCAGCGCGGTGTTGTTCTGCCGCATATTGGTGGTGTGGACCCGGCTGGTATCGTCCGCGATGTCGGCGATGACGTATCTAATGTCGTTACCGGTGATCGGGTTGCTTTGCTCTCGCGGGCACCTTGCCTTGATTGTAAACACTGTACTGCTGGAGACTTTAAGAAATGTTTGGCGAGTACAATGCTCGGCGTTGGGCGTTGGGGCGGTGCGGCTGAGCTGGTGAAAGTTCCAGCTTCTGTCGCTGTGAAGTTGCCTGGCAATTTGGAGTTCGCAGAAGCTGCTGCTGTTCTTCGTCATGGTCCGATGGCACATCATCTGTTGTTTGATACGGGCGATTTACAGGCTGGGCAAACTGTTCTGGTGATGGGTGCCGCCGGCGGACTTGGTCTGACTGGTATTCAGATCGCCAAGGCGTCAGGCGCGACCGTAATTGCGGCGGCGGGGTCTGACGAGCGGGTCGCTGTTGGCTGTGAATACGGTGCGGATTTTGGCGTCAACTATGCAAAACAGGATTTAACCGAAGCGGTTCGGGGGTATATGGGCGGCGAGGGTATTGATTTGGTGTTTGAGAATATTTCAAATCCCAAAACCTGGCCCAAGGCGCTCAAATGTCTCCGCAAGCTTGGTACACTTGTGACAGCCGGTGCGCATGGTGGCGGTAAGGTCGAGCTCGATTGTGCGTTCCTGTATCAACAGAATATCCGCATATTCGGTAGCACTGGAAACACGGACAAGAATGTCAGCGATACCGTGTCGCTGGCGGGTGAGGGCAAGCTGAAGGCGAAGATCGAGAAAGTTTTCCCGCTGAGCGATGCCCCGGCAGCGCACCGTATGATGGAAGGTGATGTGCTTTCTGGAAAGATTGTCCTCGACCCAAAAGCGGGTTGATCATTAGTCGTTTGAGGTCGTTCGAGGACTTCTCATACAAGCCATAGCGCAAGAAGCAGCATAGAGCCCATGCTGAATGTGTCCGTTACGGTGGACAGAAGAATAGTTGAGGCTACTGCTGGATCGGCACCTAGCTTTCGGAGAGCTATTGGCAGAAGGCCGCCAATAAATCCGCTAACTAGGGAACTGAATGTCATTGCGATAAAGACGACGATTCCTAACGTCATCGCTAAGCTATTATTTTGCGTCGTGGCAATTGCCCACATCGCGCCACCGGCAAAGAGGCCGCCGATAGCGCCGTTGAGAATGCCGAGTAACGCTTCCTTTGTAGCTTGAGCGCGGGCGCCCTCATCGGATAGCCATCCCAGCGATACGGCTCGTAAGGTGACGGCGAGGGATTGCGCGCCGCTATTTCCCGTTTGGCCGGCGAGTACCGGTAGGAAAATGGCCAGGAGGACAATTCGGTCAATTAGATCCTGAAAGAAACCAACTACTCCGGCGGCGAGAAATGCTGTTAGCATGTTTGCTTGTAGCCAGGGTAATCGTAATCTCATGCTGCGCCAAAACGGCGTGTCCGGTCCGTCTTCGTCCGTTACACCCACCATTTCGCCCGCTTGGGCGGTCAGCGATACAACTTCAGCGGTGAACAAAGCTTCTCCGCGAACGACCCCGATTAGGTGCTGGTTCTCATCGCATATGGGATATTCCGGGTAATGCCGTGTCATAGTGCTTTTCATAGCGTCGAGGAACGTCATCTCCGGGGTTAGAAAGAACACGTCACCTTCCATAATATCGGCGATACAACTATCTGGATCGGCTGTTAGAAGGCGGCGCATTATCAGAACGCCCGAAAGTTGTTCGCTAGCATCTAAAACGTAGCCGTAGGTAAAAATTTGTTCCTGAGGAATTGTGCGTATTTTCTCAATCACATCTGATACGATCTTGTCGGTATAGAATACGGCGAGTGGCGGGCCTATTAGGGATCCTACAGTACCCGTATCGTCGACCTGTTCGTCGGTTTGGTCAGTCTCCGGAACTTCCGTGGATTTTTCTTTAGCTGACATGCTTAGGATATCTTTCTGGTTCGTAGCGTTTAGCTTTTTCCGTAATCCATGTCTTTGGCGCGGGCTTCAAAAGCAGCGGGGTCGGCATTGAGGCCATGTCCGAGTGATAGTCGGTTCATCATACTGAATCTGGCACTTATCCAGATTGCATCGGCGAGGCCTTGCTCGTCCCATCCTGCGGCATAGACCGCATCGGCGTCGGCCTGGACCATTTTATAAGGTTCCAGCGTGAGCTTGCGGACGAAACGCAATATCGGTTTGAGCTTGTCGTCGACTGGTGCCATGTCGATGTCGTCGACCAGTGACTCGAAGACACCTTCTTCTACACCGTGTTGCCGGGCGATAGCTGAATGGCCACCATAGCAATAGTCACAGCTATTTAAGGCGGACGTAAAAGCGGCGATCAATTCCCGTTCGGCGATGGAAAAGACCGAGTCGTCTCGCATGACGGCGTCAGAGAATTTTCCAAACCCTTCGCGGTGGCCGGGTTTGATCTTGAAAAGATGGCCGATACCCGCGTCATCGGGCAATGATGGAAAAAATGGCATGTCAGGTCCTTTCGATTTACGGATGCGAGTGTCGCGGTTAGGGTTATTAAAATCAATTCCTAGCGCTGATTAGACTCATGATTCAAATACTCTCCGTTTCTCTCGTTCTCCTGCTCAGTGCCGCGTCAATGGTTTGGGCCGGTGAGAACGTCGTTGCTGCACCGTCAGCCAATCTGGCAGCGCAGGCTGGTACACGGATACTTATTGATGTTCGTCATGTAACGGAGTGGCGGCAAACGGGAGTTCCGGCCGGGGCGAAAGAAATTTCTATCCATGACCGTGACGGGCCTGCCGGTTTTGTTGCAAAGGTCACGAAAGTCGTTGGCGGAAATATGAAGGCGCCGATCTCGTTGATCTGCGCACGTGGTGTTCGATCTTCCAAAGCCGCGGATATATTAGCCGCGGCAGGGTTCAGAAATATCAGCGACGTTCGTGAAGGCATGCTGGGCAATCAAAAAGATGGGCCGGGTTGGTTGAAGCGCAGGCTTCCGGTCCAACCATGTAAGAACTGTTGAGAATGGAGAGAGCATGAGTGGTCAGCTACAAGACAAGGTCGCAATTATAACCGGAGCAGGGCGTGGACTCGGCGCCGCATACGCGATGGCATTTGCCAATGAAGGGGCGAAGGTTTGCGTGTCCGATGTCCTCGATACCACCGAAACCGTAAAGGCCATTACTGATGCAGGTGGAGAGGCGATTGGTCTTTCCTGTGATGTCACTGATATAGCTGCCTGCGACTCGATGGTTCAGGCGACTGTAGACGCCTTCGGTGGCGTCGATACTTTGGTCAATAACGCAGCCCTGTTTGTCGATATTCCACGGCGGACGTTTATGGACATTGATTCTGAGGAATGGGACAAGGTCATGGCGGTTAATGTCCGCGGCAGTTTTAATTGTTCCAAGGCAGTTGTGCCCGCTCTTCGAAAGCGAGGCGCTGGCTCAATCGTCAATATTTCCTCCAGTACGGCTTTAAAGGGGATACCTTTTACGCTTCACTATGTGACGTCGAAGGGCGCGATTATTGCGATGACTCGAGCGATGGCGCGCGAACTCGGTGAAGAGAATATCCGGGTGAACTCATTGGCCCCGGGCCTCACCATGAGTGAAGCCGTTGCTGCTGCAGACAACACCTTTGCCCCTTATAACGAAGCCTCTATCCGCGGGCGGGCGTTGAAACGCGAGCAAGTGCCTGAAGATCTCGTTGGTGCGGCAATTTTTCTCGCTTCAGATGCGAGCGCCTTCATGACCGGGCAGACCATGGTCGTTGATGGCGGCGACGTTACTTACTAATTACAACAATCGCACGGACGGGGAAAAATATTATGAGCAGATGGGACACAATGAATGTTGGTGGCAGCGACATGCCAATCTATGTCGGTGAACCAGAGGGCGCAGGGCCGCACCCGGCCATTGTTTTGACTTTTCATCGCGGCGGCATGGACAGCTTTACGACTGAAAGCGTAGACCGCCTGGCGGCGGCAGGGTTTCTAACTCTGGCCCCTGATTTCTATCATCGCAAGAAAGGTATGGATTCCGAGGAAGCGGTTACCTTCCGGCTTGATGACGATGTTATCGCGGATATTTCAGCGGCTATTGACCATATCGGATCACTAACTAATGCCGATACCAGCCGGATGGCTATCATGGGGCACTGTATGGGAGGGCGGACAGCCTATCTCGGTGCCAGTGCGCTGCCGGATACTTTCAAACTATGCATCCCGTTTTATAGCGGCGGAGCTTTTTCTCCTTGGGGAGAAGGGCCGAGTGTCTTTGAGCGCTTTGATGATTTGAAATGTACCGTCTACGGGTTCTATGGCAACGATGACAAAAACCCGTCTCCTGAAGATGTCGACAAGTTCGACGCTCGACTGACGGAACTTGGCGTCGAGCACAATTTCTATCGTTATGAAGGGGCAGGCCATGCCTTCCAGAACACCGTCAATCAAGCCAACTTCCGGCCCGAACAATCTGAAGACGCCTGGGGCAAAGTTATGGGACATCTCAGCGATCACCTGCTGGGCTAGACAGATGAACATTTAGAATTAGGAGAAAGACATGGTTGCTTATTTTATTGCCGATCAACAGGAAGTTACTGACCCGGAAACGATGAAAACCTATTCTGCCGGTGTTGCGGCGACCATCGAACAATATGGTGGAAAGTTCGCAGTTCGCGGCGGTGACCCGGAAGTTCTGGAAGGTGATTGGGCTGTGAGGCGTGTTATCATCCTTGAATTTAAAGACCGTGCTGCTCTCAAGGCCTGGTATGATTCACCGGAATACGCTGATCTGTTAAAGATGCGCCTCGCGAGTTCGCGGTCCAACGCGATTATCGTTGATGGCGCCTGACAGGGTCTGATTTATGACGGCCTATTACATTACGCACCGGACATCGGAAGGTGATCCGGGGGTGATGGCGGTCTATTCGTCGAAGGTGAACGCGACTATAAAAAAATATGGTGGGACCAAGATCGTACGCTCGAGTGATATTAAGATCGTCGAGGGCGATTGGGACCCGGACCGTATGACGGTCATCGCCTTTCCCGATATGGCGTCGCTTGACCGCTGGTACGACAGCCCGGAATACGCCGAGTTAAAGGCGATGCGGCATGCCGTCATGACTTCCAACGCCATCGCTGTTGAGGGTATTTGAGCGTCAAGAGTGTCACCGTTTAGGCTTTTTGTTTGCGTCCACACCACCAGCGGATGATGTAGCCAAAGGCCGAGCCCATCGCCATTACTAGAAATGCGGCGGTCCAGGCATCAGCAGAATCTTTGCCGCCTGCGGCCTGCAAGGTGGCCCCAATCGCAAGTGAGCCAAGGACTCCGCCAGCAAACCCGACACTGGCGTGAACGGCCATCGTTGCACCGCGGACTTCTGCTTCTGCTAACGAGACCGTTCCGGTGTTGATGGTGCCTGTATCAGAATAGCTGGTCATGCCATAGGCGAGGGCAAGAGTGGCAATGAGCCACAGTGGCGCGCTGGTCGTAAAGGCGACCGCTACCCCGACAATAACTGCGCTAACCATACTGATGCGGATAATCGATTCTCGACCATGACGCGCCGCTAATTTGCCGCAATACATGGCAGCAGGGACACCAATTAGGGCGACCAGCGTCGCGAGCCACGTGGTCGAAATTATGAAACTGCCGGGCTGCGAGGTTTCGGCAAAAACTAGGAAGGTGACAATCCAGACGCGATTGGAAAAGACTTCCCACAAATGACCGAAGTAGGAGGTGATGTTGATCATCACCGGGCGATTATTGAAGACTCGTTTGAAATCGGCAATTTGGCTTTGCGTGCGGCGGGTAATCTTGCCAGGTGGCAACGCAAAGATCCCGATGATCAAGGCAATACAAATGCCAAAACCGGCGACAATAAAGGCGCTCTCCCATCCCCAATATTCAGTGACATAGCCCGCTGAGAGGATAGAGACGGCGGTGCCAACCGCATAAACCGACGTGTAATAACCTGATGCGCGACTTCGTTCGGGTTCCTCGAGACTATCAACTATGGCCTTGAGAGCAGGCATGTATGTTCCTGCAACGCCGACGCCGGTTAACATCCGGAAAATAACACCAGTCCACAAATCGTGGGCGAGATAAGCAAATCCGAAACACGAAGCGGCGCCAATAATACCGGCGAAAACATAAATCTTTTTCGGCATAATCCGGTCGGTCAGGGTGACCAGTATTGGCACAGAGGTGACGTAGCCGATGAAGAACGCGCCGCCCAGCAGTCCGGCTTCGGTTTCTGTCAGGTTCCATTCCGTAAATAGGATCGGCAATACTGGCGTGATGGTCATAAACGCCATGGTGTTGAGCACCAGTGACGTACAGCTCAGAAAGACTAGAAGGCGGAAGGACATGTGAACCCGGTTGGATGACAGCAGTTTAGCTATACAGGGGTGTGGCAGTTCCGTCATCCTGTCAAAAATGCGGATCAGGGGTCGATTTTGCGGCGCATTTGCTTTACATCACCAGCAGAAATTTTTCACGAAAACTCGAGTTGATATCGCAATGGCATTTCAAATACCTACTCCACGCGAAACCCTGGCATTGACGATGGGTGATGGCGCCAATATCCGCGTTCGTATGCATGGCAATCCCGATGGCCCCCGGATCATCCTGGGCAATGGCAACGGCTTTGCGGCGGATGGTTATTTCCCGTTCTGGAGCCTGTTCCTGGACCAGTTTGACCTAGCGATTTTTGATTTCCGCAATCATGGCCAGAATCCAACCGCAGTTTCAGGCTTGCCAGCGCATAACTATGCCCAAATGACGCTCGATCTCGATCGGGTATTCTGCGAAGTGAATGCGCGTTGTGGCGAAAAGACTAATATCGGTATTTTCCACTCGATGTCTGGGCGTACCGCGATGAAACATGCCTACGAACTCGGCTTTAAATGGGATGCGCTGATCCTGTTTGATCCGCCGAATGTGCCGCCACAGGGACACCGAGAATATGAACGCATGGATGTGTTTGAACAGCGGCTTTATGAATGGGCGATGGGCCGGCCAGACCGTTTCAAAGGCCCTGACGAGCTGGCGCAGCATTACAAGGATACCCGGGCGCATGCATCGTGGGTCGAAGGTGCCCACGAGTTGATGGCGCAGTCTGTTTTGAGAAAAGACGAAGAAGCTGGAGATTGGACTTTGTCCTGCCCTCGTGATTTTGAAGCCTCGATTTATATTCAGGCGATGACTCTCAATTTGTGGCCGAGCGCTGCGGATTTAGGAGGTGTCGTGAAGCTGTTCGGCTGCGATCCGGAGTCGAAGGGTGCACCGGGCCCCGCATTCGCCAACAAGGCTTTGGCGGAGGATGGCGGTTATGTCTATCAGACGGTACCAGGCACCGGGCATTTGATGCAGATTCAGAAACCCGAAGAATGCCGCGATGGAGTCTTGGCGTTTCTTGAGGAAAAAGGCATCCTTTAAGACACGCTTATTTTATGAACATACACGACGGGAGTAGTTGCGTTGGCGCAGCAGGCAGAGATTGAGAAATACGTAGGGCAGAGTGTTGAGCGGGTTGAGGATAGCCGTCTTTTAACCGGGCGCGCACGTTTTGCTGACCATTATCCCGTACCAAAGGGAACACTTCACGCTGCCGTTCTGCGGTCACCGCATGCTAGCGCGGAGATAGTCTCAATTGACGTCTCCAAAGCAGAGGCGTTGCCGGGTGTTCGTGCCGTTTATACCGGCGAAGATATCAAGGCTATTTCCGATCCGTTTTTGGTGATTGTGAAACAGCCGTTGAACGAATGGGCGTTGGCCGTAGAGCGTGTTCGCTTCGTTGGTGAAGCCGTGGCCGTTGTCGTCGCAAAGGATCGCTATATTGCCGAGGATGCTCTCGATCTTGTCGAGGTCAACTATAACGTTCTCAAACCCATCATCGATGCCCAAGAGGCAACGGCTGAAGGCGCGCCGCTAGTGCATGCTGATGCGGGCACCAATGTGATGTCTGATCGCAACTTCATCTATGGCGACCCTGAAAAGGCCTTCGCCGACGCTGATCAGACGGTTTCTCTCAAACTGGAATATCCGCGCAACTCGCTGACGCCGATTGAGGCCTTTGTGGCTATCGTCGAGTACATGCAAGACGATGATGTCTATGACGTTCTGTCCAACTTTCAGGGCCCCTACACCGGTCACCCCGTGATGGCGCGTTCCTTCCGGGTCGCCGAAAGTAATGTACGGCTTCGGACGCCAGCTAATTCCGGTGGCAGTTTCGGCGTCAAACAGGCTGTGCTGCCCTATATCGTCTTGATGGGGCTGTGTTCGAAACTTACAGGTAAGCCTGTGAAATGGGTTGAAGACCGCCTGGAGCATCTAACGGCTGCCTCTTCGGCGCCAAACCGTGTGGTGAGCATTGAAGCCGCTGTCAAAAATGATGGCGAAATGATCGGCATGCGGATCGATCAACTTGATGACTACGGCGCCTATCTGCGCTCGCCGATGCCAGGGCCGCTTTACCGGATGCATGGTGCGCTGAGTGGTGCTTATAAGGTCCAAAACCTTGATGTCACCAACCGGTTGGTCATGACCAACAAGATACCCGGTGGTCTGGTGCGCGGTTTTGGTGGCCCGCAGATGTATTTTGCCATTGAACGGCTAATGCATAAAGTTGCGGTAACACTGGGGCTTGATCCGCTGGATGTTATCCGTACCAACCTGTTAGACGCCGGCGTGTTTCCATATCAGGCTCCTGCAGGAGCGTTATACGATTCAGGTGATTACCCCAAGGCCGTTGAAATGGCGGTGGAGCAGGGTGGTCTAGCTGATCTGTTGAAACGTCGCGATAAAGCGCGCGCCGCTGGCAAGATTTACGGCATTGGTTATACCGCTTTGGTCGAGCCCGGCATGTCCAATATGGGCTATCTTAGTACCATCGTGCCGGTTGAAGAACGCCGCAAGCGCGGATCCCAAGACGGTGCAATTTCGATGGCGACTGTAAATGTCGACCCGCTCGGATCGGTCAGTGTTACCAGTGATACGACGCCACAAGGACAGGGCCATGGAACGGTTCTGTCGCAGATTGTTGCTGACCAACTCGGGCTGAAGCCTAATGACATCCGCGTCAATGTTGAACATGACACACATAAAGATCCTTGGTCGATTGCTGCGGGTACTTACTCTTGCCGCTTTTCGCCAGGAACCGCTGTTGCGGCGCAACTAGCGGGTAAGAAGGTGCGCGACAAGCTCGCGCGGATTTCGGCGCAGTTGCTGAACGTTCCAGCTGATCAGGTGGAGTTTGGCGGCGGACAGATATTCGATCGGGAAAACCCCGACAATACGTTGAGCTTCCGGCGCGTTGCCGGTGGCACTCATTGGTCGCCGGGGTTGCTACCCGATGGTATGGATCCGGCATTGCGGGAAACCGCGACCTGGGCACCTCAAGAACTAAAGACGCCGGATGAGCAGGATCGTGTCAACACATCTCTGACCTACGGGTTTGTCTTTGATTTTTGTGGCATCGAAATTGATCCGGATACGGCAGAAATTCGCATCGATAAGTATGTGACAATGCATGATGCCGGGACGTTGATGAATCCTATGATTGTCGAAGGCCAGATTTACGGCTCTTTCGGCCAGGGTGTCGGCGCTGCCATGTATGAAGAGTTCGTCACGGCGGAAGACGGTAGCTTCCTGTCCGGCACCTTTGCTGATTATCTGGTGCCGACGGCGATGGAGGTTCCCGAACCTGTGTTGTTGCATATGGAATCTCCATCACCGTTCACGCCACTTGGCGCGAAAGGTGCTGCCGAAGGTAATTGCATGTCGACGCCGGTATGCTTGGCGAACGCCGTATGCGATGCGCTGAGTATCGACGATATCGTGGTACCTCTGACACCCGCCAAGATCAGCGAATTCTTGCATGGTGAAGAGCCGGCTGCACCGGCAGGCAAGAGCCAACAGCCGAAACTGGAGGGTGCGGATGCTGCGCTGACAGGAGAAGGCGATACCTTTGTTCCGGCCGACCCCCAGAAAGTCTGGGATACGCTCCTTGACCCTGAAGCGCTGGCGGCTGTTATTCCGGGCTGTCACAAGCTCGATCTGGTTGCCGAAAATGAATACCAAGCCAAGGTTTCACTTGGTGTTGGGCCGGTTCGGGGCAAGTTTACGGCTGCAGTTAAACTCTCTGATCTCGATGCGCCGAAATCGGCGACGGTCTCTGGTGGTCTTGAAGGGCCGCTGGGGTCATCAGCTGGATCGGGCAGAGTGTCGCTGGAGGCACGGGATGGCGGTACGTTTGTTCAGTACAGCTATCGTGTTGAAATTGGCGGCAAGGTTGCCGCGATCGGTGGACGGATGCTGGAAGGCGCCGCGAAGATTGTGGTAGGGCAGTTCTTTGAAAGGCTTGTTGCGCAAGTCGGTGGCAAGCCAGTACCCGCATCGAACGGCCGTTGGTGGCAGAAATTTCTATCGGCGCTTGGGCTTGGAAAGTAATCAGTATGGCGTTGCCTGATCTTCAGGAAATCCAGACCAGCGAACATCGTATTTCCTATCGCGAACAGGGCGAGGGCGAAGTCCTTTTTTTTGTTCATGGCATGGGCTGTGGCTCTGTAAATTGGGAAACCCAGTACGAACAATTCAGCGACCGTTACCGGGTTATTGGCTGGGACGCCCCTGGCTATGGAAAATCATCTGACTTCGACACCGACCTTCCGTCGGTCGCTGACTATGCGATGGCGATGGCTGGTTTTCTCGACGCATTGAACATCGAAAAGGCGCATTTGATTGGCCATTCCTATGGCGGCATTATGGTGACCGCCTTTCATCGGGCCTTTCCCGATCGGGTTCTGTCATTGACGCTGGCGCAGCCAGTTGTTGGTGGCGGTGTCGATAAGCCGGGAGACCGTGAAAAAGATATCAAGGAACGGCTGGCGCAGGTCGAAAAGATGGGGATGAGTGATTACGCGGCGCACCACGTACCGCGTTCCTGCGCGCCCAACGTTGCCAAAGATGTCTTGGCCAAAGGAATAAAACTAACAGCAGCGATGCCACAGGCGGGATATTTAAGGCAGTTTCGATCCCTCAAACACGCCAATATCTTTGAGTGGACAAGTAAACCTAGGGTCCCTTCGATGATCATATCCGGAGAGCATGACCGGA
>Ga0114999_10008673_pt1 | contig 11289 bp, 10 predicted proteins | sample ArcticOcean_MG_C_3_FD_89820 | JGI IMG/M metagenome (GOLD analysis project Ga0114999, IMG submission 89820) | Marine microbial communities from western Arctic Ocean - ArcticOcean_MG_CB8_126 | ecosystem: Environmental > Aquatic > Marine > Oceanic | place: Arctic Ocean: Canada Basin | collected...
CGGGATCGTCGGCCTCGGGACGGGAACACTGCTTGCGAGGTCCGGATGGACGGTTCGTATCCACGAGCGTTCGAGTGAGATTCGAGAGGTTGGGGCTGCGGTCGGTATCCGCGGAGCCGGACTCGACGTGCTTCGCCGGATCGGAGTCGTCGAACAACTCGAGGGACGGGCGGTCGTACTCGACCGTGAGGAGAAACGCGATGCCAACGGCAAGATTCTTCTACAACGCGACCGGACCGCGGCAACCACGAGCTATAACCCGCTGCGCGACGACCTGATAGGCATCATGGCCGACGTCGCAGCAGAGTCGGGTGTCGATATCCAGACCGACTCCCTGGTCCGAGACGCGACGCCAGACGGGACACTCACCCTGGCCGACGGTACGGAGCTCAGCGCGGATCTGGTTGTCGCCGCCGACGGCTTCCGCTCCCGCATTCGCTACAACGCCGGGCTCGAAGAAAAGGCTGCCTTCTACCACTCAGGGACAACTCGGGTCCTAATGCCGCGCGAGGACGAGCCCAATGTTTCTCAAGAATGGTGGTCAGGTCGCCTCAGGATCGGCATCGCTCCGACAACGGACGACATCACCTACGTGTTCTTGAGCGCCCCTCAGAGCGATGCGAGAGCAGTCTCCGTACCCATAGACGCCGCCTATTGGGCCACCGCGTTCCCAGGCCTTCCGCGACGCTTCTTCGACCGCGTCCATGCCGGTGACGGCATCCGGCATCCCTATCCGTTGGTCATCTCGAAGTCGTGGGCCAAGGGAACACTCGCCCTCGTCGGCGATGCCGCGGCCGCGCTGCCTCCCACGCTCGGGCTCGGCGCCAGCCTCGGGCTGACCAACGCCTACAACCTGGTGTCTGCGGTAAATGTGCCCGACGTCCCCGTCGCCGCTGCCCTCAACACCTGGGACGAGATATGCCGTCCCATGGCGGAGCGAGTTCAGCGCAGGGCGGGGATGTACAACGCGCTGACGGTGCGGTGGCCGCAGCGGTTCGAGTCAACGCGCAACAGATTTATCAGACTGCTGCAGTCGCCGAAGATCCATACCCGAATGTTCAAACCCGGTGTGCTCCTGAGCCCGGAGAAGTTGATCCCTAAGGGCGACTGAGTGCGACCTCAGGCGGCCGGATCCGCCGGAGGTGCCTCTTGGGTGAGTGACGGCGCCAGGGCTAGCCGGCGGTGAAAGCCGGAATCACTTCTCTGCCATAGCCTTCGACCAGATTGTCCGGGTCGCTCGTGCTGAGGTATATGGCAACCTCGGTGACGCCGAGAGCCTCAAGTTCCCGGAGCTTCGAAACAGTCTGCTGCGCATCGCCCACGATTGTCAGTCGGTCGACTACTTCGTCGGGCACCTTGACTGCGTGCTCACCGGGCCGTCCCCGTTGGCGGTACTCCCCCGCCCCTCCAGATTCTACATAACTCCAAACCTCAGACTCACCGTCCGCCACCTCGTACCGTCGCAAGATGTTCGCGACGTGGGCGCCGATGAAGGCGGGATACCAGGCAACCTGGGAGCGCGCCTCGTCGAGGTCGCTGGACAGATACGCCGGGGCGGCGACCTGCACGCGGAACCCGCTCCCGTCGCGCCCGGCGTCCTCCCAACCCGCTTTCACCTGTTCGAGACACCAGCGGACGAAAACTGGATCAGCCGCGGTGAGGATCACACCATCAGCAATGCGACCCGCAAGCCGCAGCGACCTGGGTCCGGAAGCGGAGACGAGAACGGGCAATGGTCCTCCTGCCGCCCACTCGAGCTTGACCGGCATCCCACCGATCTCGACCTCTTCGCCCCTGGTCAGCTGTTGGATAAGACCCACCGCGACCTCCATATCCGCGAGGCTCCCGGGTTTGGCACCCCAGGCGCGGATTGCACTGCCCCCGGTGCCGATGCCACAGGTGAGTCGATCGCCTCCGATGAGGTTCGCCAAGGTGGCGAAGAGACTCGCGGTGACCGTCGGATGGCGTGTGACGTGGTTCGTCACACACAATCCGATGTTCACTCGATCGGTATTGGCGGCTAAAAGCGTCAGGAGAGCGGAAGACTCCTGCTTGTAGATGTGGCTGTCCCAGGCATAGATGTAATCAAAGCCGACCCGCTCGCCCAGCTTCGCTCGGTTGATCTGCGCCTGAAGTGGTGGATCACCCGTGAGCACCATGCCGAATTTCACAGTATTCCTGACCTACAAGTCACCCGATGACCGCCCATCTCTGTTCAGTATCGGCCGAACCTACATGGCCGGCTCAGACCAGACCAATGACTCCCGAGGTCGCTACCGCTCGGCTCCGACGAATTCGCACAGATATCCGAGTGCCGACCATCATGGGACACGGACCGCGCGCCGGAAGGATGCCGAGGACTTTCATGAAGCTGTACGAGTACAACTGGATGCAGGTCGAGGAGTATCTGAAGTCCGATGATCGGGTCGTGATCCCGCTCGGCTCCGTCGAACAGCACGCGTATTTGTCGTTGGGCACCGACGCCATCGTCGGCGAGGCATGCGCCATCGAAGCGGCCGAGGGGACGGATGTACCGGTCCTGCCGGTCATGCCGTTCGGACTCACCCCCCGGTTTACGGAGTTCGCAGGAACGATCACGCTCAGAGAGTCGGTGTTTCTCGACGTGGTGCGCGACATTCTCGATGCGTTGTTCTCGCATGGATTCCGCCGGTTCCTCATCGTGAGCGGTCATGCAGGAAACGTGCCCGCGAAAGGTGCCGCTGCCGAGTGGGAGGCACTCCACCCCGGAGCCCAGGTCATCTACCACGCCGGCGTCGTCGAGCCGGAGGTCTGGGATTTCGCCCTGTCGATCGACTCAGATACCGGGCATGCCTCGTGGGTCGAGAATTTCGCAGCCACCCGGGTCAGCGACGCGGTGATGCCCGAGGCGGCGAAAGCACCGGTCGATCCTGAGGCGCTGCGAACATTTGGTCCCGTGGAACTGAAGGAGCTTCTGGAAGATGGGAACTTCGGCGGCCCATACACACGACCTCAATCTGAAGCTGAGGCCGTGTGGCAAGCGACCGTCAACAGTATTCGCACCGCGCTGACCGACGGCTGGTCGACACCCTCCACACGGCGATGTACGTAGTTGATTTGGATGGGTCGGCCGCTGCGAGGATGTGGCTGGAGCAAAGGGATCTCACCAACGACACACGGTTCCGAGGGCTCGTCGAAGCGGCGCTTAATGCCGTGCCTCGGACGAAAGTGAAGGGCAAGGGCGTGATCGAAACGTGGTTTCTCGAGTCGGCTCGGTTCGCTGCGGGTACTTCCAGCTAGCTCCGGCCGAAATCTCAAGACGATGTCAGCAGTGACCGTATTGGCACCGACGCTCCACGCCCACGGTTGGATCCTTTGAGGCGGCCGCTACGCGGTGACGACGGTCACACTTGCCGTCAATACGGCAGCCTTGCCCAGCATCACCGAGGCGGGGCATTCCTTCTCGGTCAACGACAGCGCCCGCTCGGCCCGGTCCTGAGGCATTTTGCCTACGACCTCGAGGTCGTAGTGGATGCTTGACCAAACCTTCGGATAGGTGGAGGCGCGCTCCGCCGAAACTCGCACCCTGACCTCGTCTATTGGCAGGCGCATCTTGGCCACGATGGTGAAAAAGGTGCCGGCGGCGCACGCGGCCAAACCTGCAAGCAGCATGTCCATCGGCGCCGGGCCCGCGGCGTCATGGGGATCTTCCGGGCTGGCGTGCGCACTCAGCGAGTGGCCGTTCCAGCTCTCCATGAGTGTCACGCGATCTTTCGTTCGCACCCCGCTGAGCATCTCTCGCATGCGCGGATCGTAGTGACCTGGGGGACCCTCCCGAGCAGAGGTCGAGTCGCTGCATCCAACCGGCGTCCTGCGGTGTTCCTACCTTCGGGCAGCGAATCCAGGGTCGTCGATCTGGACGCTGCCCTTCGATGCGGTTCGGATTGGGAGAAAGACAGGAACCCCCACGGGAGTCGGTTCGTTTGAATCGACGGTGCCGCGGATATCCTCCGCGTAACAAGCGAAAGCAGATGGATGAGTCGATCTCTCGGTGAGCTGATTAGGGAGCGGCGCCTCGAGCGCGGCTATTCCCTAGGACAGCTCGCAGCGAAGGCCTCGACAACGGCAGCCGTCGTTCGCAGCTGGGAGAAGGACGAGGACTCGCCGGAAGAGGAAGTTCTGGCGATCCTTACCGACCTGCTGGGCTTCGACGCGCCGGGCATGGCTGTAGCCGCCAAGCCGGTACCAATACCGGGGGAACACCAGGGCGACGGCTCCGCTGTTGAGCCGCCGAGCACAACAAAGTCCGCCGGCGTGGCCAACCCACCAGAAGTGACGACGCCTGCCGAAATTGCGCCACCGCGGAGGCAAGTGCCTGCAGCAGCGGACACCGTCACGGCGCCGGCAATCGATACGACGGCCGATTCGGAATCGGCGCTCGGCGACGCCGACCTGCAGGAACTCTTCGCGGCGGTGGATCGTCCGGCGGTGCTGCCTGCGGAGGTCGAAGAGCCCGCGAGCTACCCGGCCGTCGAGCCAGCGCCGGTTGCTATCGAGGAGGTGTCGCCGACTTCCGCTCATGTCACGGTGCCGGAGGCCGAACCCGCTCCGGCGCTCGTTGAGCGGCCGGGTGCCGAACCCACCGCGCCAGGGGCTCCGCGGCCCGTTCCGTTGCGCTACCCGATGTCGGCGCCAACCGGCGTCGCCGTAGAGATAACCGAGACCGAGCCGAACGTTTGGAACCCTCTTCGTTACCTCTACGACCCGAACAAACCATGGCTCTACTGGATCCGCGCCGCCTTGACGGTGATCGTGCTGTTGGTTCTCATGAACATCCTGTTCGGATCGATCGGCGAACTGTTCGACAAGATCGGTGAGGTTATCGACTCGATCGGCACAGATACCGACTCCGGAGTAACGGAAACGACGGTGCCATAACGAGGCTCCTGCGGTGCCGCCCCCGGCCCAACGGAAACGCGGGTGGGTACCGCCGAACGGATTCTTCTATTGCGATCCGTTGTACCGTCGCGATGGTGTGGACGCGGCCTCTCTTCGCGGCAATCGGATTCGCTCTCCTGGCTACAGCTTGTGGGGGCGGCGACTCGTCGGGTTTCGAAGAAGGTGCCCTGCCGCAATGGGCCAACCGTGATCTCTCGGTGGGTCGAGAGCGGGTGCTCGTGGCGGTGGTTGGCGCGAACGGCAGGCGGCTGGCCTCGCCCGATATTCCAGCGGTACTCGAGGTAGCGCCGGCCGACGATCCCTCTGCCGTGCAATCGAGGGATGCGGGATTCACCTGGTCCGTTCCGGACGCGGTTGGCTTCTACCGGGCCGTGTTTGATTTCGATCGTCCCGGCATCTGGGAACTCACAGTGCGTTCGAAAGGAGGGGCTGCGCTGGAGACCGTCCTGATTCAGGTGCAAGATGATCAATGCCGTCGGCCGGGGGCCGACGCGCCGTGCGCTCCGCGGGTAGGTGAGCCAGCACCGAGTCTGGCAACGCCTACCAGCGGCGACACCAGCCTGGCCGCCCTCAGCTCTGACAGTGATCCCGACCCGCGGCTCTACGAACTGTCTCTCGACGAGTTGATCGCCAATGGACGCACCGGTGTCGTGATCTTCGCCACTCCAGCCTTCTGCCAGACGTCGGCCTGTGGCCCGATCGTCGACAACATCAAGCCGATCGTCGCCGATTACCCGGACGTGGACTTCCTCCACATCGAGGTCTATACGGGACTGCTCGACAGCGACTTCGTTCCCGACTTCAACCACCTCGCGCCCGCCATGATCGAATGGACCCTCGCCACCGAGCCGTGGGTGTTCGTCATTGATGGGCAGGGGTCAATCGTGGCGCGATTCGAGGGCGTCCTCGATCCGTCGGAGTTGTTTCCCCATCTTTGGTCGCTCTCGATGGGAGTGGATCCGACAATGATTTCACGGCTTCCAGAGCGCTGAGTACGATGCCTGCGACCTGAGTCGGTCGGGATAAATGCGGACCGGGAGCCAAGTGAGAAGAACCGACAAAAAGCGACCGTTCGCACTGCATCCCGGTCGCCGCCTCGCTGCGATCGCGGGGCTCGCGCTTCTTCTGGCCGCGTGCTCCGGGTCCGGCCCGCAGACTTCTCTGGAACCCGCAGGCCGGATAGCTGACGACATCAACAACCTTTGGTTGCTGGTTTTCTGGGTCGCAACCGCCGTGTTCGTCATCGTCGAAGCCGGACTTGTCTACGCAGTGTGGAAGTTCCGGGAGCGTAAAGACGACGATCGGCGCCCACGGCAAGTGCATGGCAACAACGCGATCGAGATCACTTGGACGATCGTGCCGGCGGTTCTCCTCGCTGTAATCACCGTTCCCATGCTTAGCGGTCTGTTCGAAATGCGAAAAGTCCCCACCGGAGACGTGCTTCAGATCAACGTGACCGGTCACCAGTGGTGGTGGGAGTTCGAATATGTCGACGAGACGGGTCCGGACGGCCGCTCGATCGTGACCGCCAATGAACTTCACATACCGGCCGACCGAGATGTCTACCTGTCGATGACCTCGGCCGATGTCATTCACAGCTTCTGGGTGCCGGCCCTCAACGGAAAACGCGATGTCGTGCCGGGCCGAATTACCAACCTCACCCTGAGCGCGTTCGCTCCTACACCGGACGGCCAGCCTCACCTCGGCCAGTGCGCTGAATTCTGCGGCTTGGCCCACGCCGACATGCGGGTCAAGGCATTCGTTCACGACGAAGCCGGCTTCGACCAGTGGGTAGCTGCTCAGCTCGAGCCGAACACGGCGGTGGGGGCGGGCTGGGATACGTTCACCACCTTTTGCACAGCGTGTCACCAGGTGACGGTCGAAGACGCTGACGGAGTGCGCACCGTGGGCCCCGAGCGGGTCATTGATGTGGATGGCGAACGCACATTCCGGTCATCCTTGGCGCCCAACCTGTCACATTTCGGGAGCCGCACCTCGATCGCCGGCGCTACTTTTGCCAACGATGTCGCTCACCTCAGCGCTTTCATCGACGACCCTTCCTCGCTCAAGCCGATGACACCGGAGCGCAATGACATAGCTGCTGGAATTATCCTCGGCATGCCCGACTATGGCCTGGACTCCGACGAGATCGCTGGCGTGGTGGCTCTGGTGCAGAGTTGGGAGTGACGATGGCCGTACCGATTCGACGAGGTGAGCGCCGATGGCGATGACCACAGAGGCACCCGCGATCGACACCTACACGGGTCGCAGGGGCATATGGGCTTGGATCACCACGGTCGATCACAAACGGATCGGCCTGCTGTACGGCGTCACAGCGCTGGTGTTCTTCGTAGTCGGAGGCATGGAGGCGCTGTTGATACGGCTGCAGCTTGCAGGTCCCAACCTCGAGCTGCTGAGCGCCGCGCAATATAACCAGCTGTTCACGATGCACGGGTTGACCATGGTGTTTCTCGTGATCATGCCGATCGCCGCGGCTTTCACGAACTACTTCCTCCCGATCCTTCTCGGTGCTCGAGACGTCGCTTTTCCCAGGCTGAACGCATTCAGCTACTGGCTGTTTCTTGGTGCCGGCCTCTTGATCTACTCGTCCTTCTTCCTCGGTGGTGCGCCGGACGGTGCGTGGGTGGGCTATGCACCGTTGTCGACGCAGTTGACCGAGGTCGTGCGTATGGACTTCTGGATAATCGGGCTACAGCTGCTCGGCATCGCCTCGATCGCGTCCTCGGCCAACTTCATCGCGACGGCCTTCACCATGAGAGCCCCGGGTATGACCATGATGCGCATGCCCGTATTCGCGTGGATGGCGCTCGTCGTTGCTTTCCTACTGATCTTCTCGCTGCCTGCAGTGTCGATCGGGCTGTTTCAAATGTTCCTCGACCGGAACCTCGGGTCGCTTTTTTACGAGGCCCAAGCGGGTGGAGATCCTCTGTTGTGGCAACACCTCTTCTGGATCTTCGGGCATCCGGAGGTGTACGTGCTGGTGCTCCCCGCCATGGGAATAGTGTCAGAGATACTCCCGACGTTCAGTCGCAAGCCTTTGTTCGGATACCCGTTCGTGGTGTTCTCGGGAGCCTCGATAGGCCTCGTCGGCTTCGGAGTGTGGTCCCATCACATGTTCACTTCGGGGATGGGTCCGATCGCGGAGGCCGGGTTCGGCATTGCGACGATGATCATTGCGGTGCCCACCGGAGTGAAGATATTCAACTGGATGGGCACGATCTGGGGCGGCCGTGTCCGCCTCCGGACGCCGATGCTGTTTTCGATTGGGTTTATCGCGATGTTCGTCATCGGAGGCCTGTCCGGCGTGACTCACGCGATCATCCCCGCAGACACCCAACAGCACGACACGTACTACGTCGTGGCCCACTTTCACTACGTCCTCTTCGGCGGCGCAGTGTTCGGATACGTCGCCGGTGTGTACTACTGGTTCCCGAAATGGACCGGAAGGATGCTCGATGAGGGGCTCGGCAAACTGCACTTTTGGCTGATGCTGATTGGCTTCAATCTCACATTTGCGCCCATGCACATCCTCGGGCTCAATGGGATGCCGCGACGCACCTACCGATACGGCGAAGGGCTCGGCTGGGATTTTTGGAACCTAGCGGCGACCGTTGGTGCGTTCACCATCGCACTCTCGATCCTGCTCTTCATCATCAACATCATCAAGAGCCGTAGGGGCGGCGAGCCGGCAGGCGACGACCCCTGGGACGGCCGCACCCTCGAGTGGAGCATTCCGTCGCCGCCGCCGGTACACAACTTCGACGAGGTGCCCGTAGTCCGCGGATTAGACGATTTCTGGTATCGGAAATACGGAGAGGACGACGAGGGTCGCCTGTTGGCCCTCGAGACGGCCGAGGCGGAAGCGGTCCCCCAGAGGGACGAGGAGCCGGAAGACATCCACATGCCGGATCCTTCGTACTACCCCTTTGTCACGTCTTTCGGTCTCGTCGTCGCCGGCTTCGGGCTCGTCTATCTCGGAGTTGGCGGCTGGATCGCGGTAGGCGTCGGAATGATGACGGCTTTGTGGGGATTCTTCGGCTGGTCGCTCGAACCAGTGACGAGGGAGCACTGATATGACGACGACGCCGGCGGCCGAGAATGTTCCCGTCGAGCACCACGACGCGGGCCATCACGATATCCATCCGATACGCAAGACGGCGATGTGGGTGTTTCTGGGGTCCGAGTGCGTGTTCTTCGGAGCGATGATCGCGACGTTCCTGCTTTATCGGAGCGAGTTTGCGGACGGCCCTCACGCCGAGGAGGTATTCAACATTCCGTTTACGTCTGCGAGCTCGTTCGTTCTCCTGATGAGCTCACTCACGATGGTGCTCGCCCATCACGCCTTCGAGCACAAGGACCTTCGCCGAGCCCGGATATGGCTGATGGCGACTGCGCTGCTCGGTGCAACATTTCTCGCTGGGCAGATCTTCGAGTTCACCGAGTTCGTCCGTGAGGGCCTCACGGTACGGGTGAGCCCGTTCGGATCTTCGTTCTTTATGCTGACAGGCTTCCACGGGGCCCACGTCATGATCGGCGTCGTGCTCCTTGCGGCCATGGTTGTTCTGTCGCTGTCTGGGCGTCTCTATTCGGACCGAGGCCTCAACATCGAGCTCGTCGGCCTTTACTGGCACTTCGTCGATATCGTCTGGATCATTATCTTCACCGTTGTCTACCTCCTACAGGTGTGAAGTGACCGCGTCTACGTATCACCCGACGCCGCGTTTCTACTGGCTGGTTGCTGGCGCGCTCGCCGTCGCCACAGCTGCCGAGGTCGCGATCGGCTCGATCGAGTTCTTCGATCCGATCAAGGTTGTAGGGCTCTTCGGGCTCGCTGCCGTGAAGTTCGCGGCGGTGGTTGCCCTCTTCATGCACTTGAAGTTCGATAAGCCGCTATATCGAGGCCTATTCCTTGTGGGGCTCTTGGTCGCTATCCCGGTGTTCATCGTCGTCCTCCTAACGTTCGAGAGGCTGACCTAGCTCATGTCGTCAGTGCTGGCCGTGGTTTCCGCGCCGGCTACGACCTCGGAGGTTCTCGCTTTTCACCTCCACGGCGACGTGCTGGGGATCATCGCGGCACTTGTGATCGCCTACGAGGCCGGGCTGCGCCTGTTCGGGCCAACGCTGGCTCCCCGCGGCGAGGTGGCAGTTTCGGTCCGGCAACGAGCAGCCTTCTACGGGGGCGTCGGCTCCCTTCTTGTCGTGTCGGCCTGGCCGGTGCACGACATCGCCGAGGGCAGTCTGTTCATGTTCCATATGGTCGAGCACATGGTGTTCGGTTTCATCGCTCCACCGCTGCTACTACTCGGCGTTCCGTGGTGGCTGTTGCGGGCGGCCGTGCGGCCGATCCTGCCGGCGCTAAAAGTCCTGACCAGGCCGTTCCTGGCGCTGTTCATGTTCAATGCGGTGCTTGCGCTGATTCATGTGCCCGAGGTAGTAGAGCTCATGGTTCGATCAGCACCTGCGCATTTGGGTTTCCACGTTCTGTTGTTCGCCACGGGTTTGCTCATGTGGTGGCGGATTATCGACCCAATCCCCGATCTGCCCGCAATGGCGCCGTTCTTCAAAATGGGTTACGTCTTCTTGCAGTCGCTTGTTCCAACTATTCCGGCTTCGTTTCTGACGCTGGGCGATTCAGCCCTGTATACGGTGTACGAAAGGATGCCTCGGCTGTGGGGAATCTCTGCACACTCCGACCAGGTGATCGCAGGGCTAATCATGAAGCTCGGCGGCGGACTGCTCTTGTGGGCGGTTATAGCCGGGATCTTCTTCCGGTGGTGGGCCGAGGAGCAGCGCCTCGACGCCCAGGAACGGATCGACGCCAGCGTTTAGAAGGCAGCGTTTAGACGGCGGCGTCAGGCGCCGTTGTTGTCCCACGGCCGGGCCGAGGCGATCGTAGCGACCCCGAGCACGACAGCTCCGACGACCGAGAACAAGATCACCGCCGCATTTCCGCTCAGTTCGATGAGGATCAACGACAGGGGAATGGTGAACGCCGCCGCAGTAATTGCAGCCACCAACGGGAGGCTCACGGCGCTCATCATGGCTGACATGATTTCTCGAGCGCCTGTGGGCATGGTCTCGTCACCGAATCCGTACAGCTCGGGTCGGGCAAGTGCGTCGACGACGGCAGAGGTCACGGCGCCCGCGACGCCGCCCATCACGAGCACCGTCACTGCGAGCGGAAGCGCGCCGATGGTTATCAGCCCGCCCTCGATATCGCCGAACCCGCCGACACCGACTCTCAGCAGGGCATAGCTCATCATGGTGGCGATGGCAGATGCGATCGGCAGCATGTAGCGAAGCGCAAAACGCGAAGCGTCCGGCTCCGTA
>Ga0114999_10008675_pt1 | contig 11289 bp, 4 predicted proteins | sample ArcticOcean_MG_C_3_FD_89820 | JGI IMG/M metagenome (GOLD analysis project Ga0114999, IMG submission 89820) | Marine microbial communities from western Arctic Ocean - ArcticOcean_MG_CB8_126 | ecosystem: Environmental > Aquatic > Marine > Oceanic | place: Arctic Ocean: Canada Basin | collected...
GTGAACCATCTAGAGACTGAAACTCTAAGGACTTACCCTCAACAGAAAACAAATCTCTGATAGCTTCTTCCTTACGGATTATAGCAGCCAGCCTAGCATTAGCAGCAACAGTCTCATCGGCAGGACTTCCAGATACAGTCCAGAATGTTCCATCTTTTGTAGGAGGGCCTTTAAAGGCTACTATAGTTCCGGTAATTGTTAGGGAAAACGTAGTACCCACACTCTCCCCATTCTCACTCTTCTGAAACTGTTTAGATACAGATACAAAAGGGCTTGGAATTAATTTCTTGCTATTATAGCTAACTATACTCATTTTTTACCTTAATAACCGTGAGTGTAAAATTCTATATTATTATTTGGAGTAATTTGAGAAGGAATAAACATTGTCAGGTTATCATTCACACTAGAGTTGCCACCTTCAATAAAGAAGGTCATCGTATCTGTTAGGCCCGATGGACCAGGAATGTAGAGACTCATATGGGCATCTGTTGATTCTATGTCTCTAGCCATAAACAATGGGGCCGCACCATTTACAGGTATGGCACCTAAAGTTCCCGATGGGGCACTCATATACATATCTAGACCAGAAGTTGAAGCTGTCCAGTCGTTAGACATATATAGGGTTGTTGTATTTGTTATTCCTAGCTCCCCATCAACACCTTCTAATCTCTGTAAGAATAGGGGTATTCCACCGTTTAGTGCTACGGGGTCTGCAAAGCCATGAATGTATAATGGATGATGACCACTTCCCACAGGTTCCGCACTCATGAATAAGTTCATGCTATCGAACAGGCCAGATTGACCAGTCTCACTAACATACATGAATAGGTTTAGATTATCGTTATCATCAAGAAGAGGGTCTGTTTGTAGGAATAGGGGTATGCTGTCTGTATCTGCTAGTACCCCATCAGTGAATAAACTTATACTACTATTACTAGGGAGGAATGATTCTGTGAATAGGGTTATTCCACTATTAGTTGGTAAATCACCTTCAACGAATAGGTCAGCAGTAAGTAATTCTAGGTCAGACTGTGTATACAAAGTCATAGCATTTGTATCAGTATCTATTGCATCTATATATAAACTCTGAAAATTAATATCAAAATTAGCTGACTGGGTATATAAATCCATCCCGCTATTATCAAGATGGGCACCAAATATATACAGGTCCAATTCTTTATCTTCTTTATTATTGAATAAGAATAGGTCTAGATTATCATTAGTCGCTCCTAGACCGTCAACGAATAAAGGCATTCCTGTAGGAGCATAAGAAAAAGCTGGTTGCTCACACAGTTCTAACTGAAGTAAAGAGAACTCCATGTTATTTATGCCGCTATCAGCTATTTCTGTTATATCAAGACGTACCTTATAGTTATCTAGTGAAAACGGAGGGTCTTCTATTACCGAATCAAACACAAACGGAATTTCATATGATTGAAATACGCTAGATTGAACTGGAACTGATACTACACTACTATATAAGACATTATTAGAATCATCTCTTAATAAGAAGTTATCTACATTAAAACCTTCTATACCAGTATCTATAGGGCTAACACCTATTTTATTTAATTTAAACCAACCAGGATGTGAGGTACTAGCAGGAGTAACCCCACTTCCATAAACATTGATAGCGTAAGTACCGGAGCCTGGAGTAATTTTACTAAAATCTGTTACAGGAACACTTAATCCGCTATAGCAAGACAGGGGCAAACGTGTTCGCAGGTTAGAAACAGAGTCTCCTGTTTGAAAATTGGGCACTTGAACTGAATTCCACGGACCCATACCACTAAATTCTGTATCCGAAACCCTCTTAACTATTCTACCAAATAAATGTGCTTCTCTATTATTAGAAGCAGCAAAGGTAGTCATGTCTTCAAAATTAGAATTTAATACAGTCAAGTCTAAATCAGTAAACGAATCACCGCTTGGAAATACATAATCACCGACTGCATCGTTCCAGTCTTCTAATATCAAACCTTCTGTAGTAGTGATATTAGTATAATAATAAATACTACCACTATTTATATGATTTAATCTATGAATAACTTGACCAGATGTAGCAGATAATGTACTAGTTAAAAAGCTACTATCTGTTTTCCATGCATTAGGAGCCGGACCATAAGGACCATTATCTAAGGTCATTTTAGGGTCAAGTTCTGTATCTGGTGGTCCTGTTACATTATCATCATATACTAAAGTATCTAATTGCACGCTGTTAAATTGAGAAGTATCAGTTAGTTCAATATAAGAATCACTAGTAGCTCTAGCTCTAAAGGTAAGAGTTCCACTACCAATCCTATCAATTTCCGTTAGTGCCGTGCCTCCATATATATGCTCAAAATATGTACTACTAGTATTCCAAGAATTATTAAACCACATACCATCAGAATCAACTACGTGATGGTCAGGGTTTTCTGCAAGACGAGGCCATAGGGGAGATGTTTGTAGATATTCAGAACCACTTACGGTCATGTCATATCCATACCATCCACTAACTAAAGTATCTTTTCCTGGTACATCATAGTCAGAATAAGGCCACACATTAGTGCATAGTTCAGGAACTTGTATAAATAATGATAATCCACTATGAGCTATAGGAACACCTGAAAAATGTAACTCTATAGCATGAAACTTCACCCCATCAATATAATTAGAATCAGAATCTATATCTGAGTTATCTACTACGGGAGCAATAGATATGCTCATATTTGTATAGTTATTAAAGTCCCAATTTGAATCGATATCAAGCGGTATTTTATATGTATCTATTAATGTATTATCACATAAGTATCTTCCGGTGCTACCTAATGTGTTACCGTCAACATCTTGTAATCCAATGTTTACTACTGGATAACTATAATTGTCAAAAGGTAGACTTCCATCATATCCAGGCTCAATCCTTAGATTAATAAAAGAATGTAGATTAGTTCCAGAACTAGTCAGGGCAACGCGATGGTCACTGTTTTGTAAAAGTAGATTACTAACATAGCTTGTAAAAAGGTTGTCATTTAAGGGGAACCCCTCATCGCCCCCTTTTAAAGCTAACCAGTCGCTATCGCTTGGACCAACCCCCTCATCTAATACTGTCCAATGGTCTAAATCATTCACTGGAAAAGTATTTATATTAGTGTTGCTTGTTCCTCCATTACTGGGATATAAAAATACATTATCTACCATTACAGGATACTCCTGTTACTAGGTGGGAAAGTTTGTTGGTATTTTTAAGTTTTAACATATTTATAATTATTAATTACCTACAGCCAAAGGTTGAGTCTGAGGAACAGGAACTTGTCCAGCATTTTGGAATTTCGACCGTAACATTGCATTTATCCCTATAGCAACTTTATTATTAATTAAAGACACAAAATGGGGCTGTAAACCAGCAAGAGCCTCTGCCCCATTAATAACAACTTCTACAGTACCATTTATTGTGTGAGATATATCTTTTGGGAAGTTATTTAGTACTCCAGCTAAATTACTAGTGGCACGACTTATATTTTGAGAAGCCTCTTCTAATACCCTACTGCCTTGACCAAAAGATTGACCTCCCTGATTAGAAGATGCTTGAGGGGTAATATTATTAGTAGCAGCAGAAGGCCCTCTTCGACCATGTGGACCTAAAGTGTGGATTAGATTAGGTCTTGGTCCAACCTGTAAAGAAGGGTTTCTTCTAGTAGGGCCATTGATAAATTGTATAGCACGCTGTCTTTTTTGGTTTGCCTCACTACGGTCTCTTTCTTCAGTAAATCTTCTAGCACTCACACTATTATTGTACCTATCCGCTATAGCCTTAACCCTTTTTAATGAAGGACTTGAATAGTCTAATTTCTTTTCCCTTTTTCTTAAGGGGTTTGGACCAACCTGTAAAGAAGGGTTTCTTCTAGTAGGGCCATTGATAAAGTCTATATTTCTTTGTCTTTGGAATTCATTTCTTCTATTAGCTATACGTTTTGAGTCTTGTTCTGCTGCTCCTGCATTACTTTGTTGTAAAGCAAAATCAAATTCTCCTCCTGTACGACCAGCTCTAGGGGTTTTTCTTATGGGGTTTTGTCCAGGTCTAGTATGTGATTGTGTCGCAAATTGTTGTGGAGGTGCAGTAGCTAAAGCTTGTGCCGGATTAGCTATCCCCTGACCACCTAAAGCCTTATCAATAGAACTAATTCCCGATTGAATGTTAGCCAAGAATAGGTTCGCCTTTTCTTGTACCTTCAACTGTTTTTTAGCTTCTTCTAATAGTAGTAGTTCTTTAGGACTAGCATCGATACCACCAACAGAAGTAACGGCAGATGGGTCTGCTATTTTAAGGAACTGTTTAGCGACTTCATTACCATTTTCAACCACTCCACCAGTTTTGATTATACCTAATAGACTACTTATTCTTTCAGGACTTAATCCTCTGGCTACACCAGTATTACCACCAGCGAAAGCTTGAGCGTCTTTAATATCACGTTCTAACTGACCTCTTTTCTTTCTGTCTGTAGTAGCAAGACGTTCGGCTAATCCGGTACGCTGACCTCTAAGCCCCAGTTCTTTTTGCAGTTCAGCTATAGCATTTGCAGCCAGTTTAGAACCGTCGGCTAAGAATTTAAGACCATTAGTTGCACGTTCTAGTGCCGCTTGCTCTTTAGCTCTCGCCGTTTCATCTATAATAGAAGTAGACTCTTGTTGTTTTGAGAAGTCAGCTAAACTTTCTTTAGCTCTAGCAGCAGCATCAGCTAGGGCACGTGGGTCATCTGCACCACCACCAATACCTCCCGTTATCTGTCTAAACTTAGATTTTTCAAAAGACTGTTTTACACCTGTTTTAACTGTAGTACCTAAAGTCTTAGCTATAAGTTCTTCACCAGCAAGGCGTATGTCTTTTACTTTGTTGATACGTCCGTTGAATACAGATTCGGCTTTTAGTCTTGCAGAGAATATTCCAGCTAAGGCATCTTGATGTGCCTGTTGTTGTTTTACTGCTTTTCCTAAAGCTGATATATTGTCAGTAAAGTTTTTTTGTATTTTTTCTATAGCAGCGGCACGTTCTCCTGGGCTACCACCAAGCTTTTTGTTAAGTTCTTCATCGCTTCCAAAAGTACTCAACAGTTTCGCTACCTGTTCATTAATAATATCAGTACTAACTCCTGCATCTTCTAATGAGTCCCGAATAGAACCTGCAACTTTATTAGCAAAATTCTCCCCACCACCACTCTGTCCTTGGGCTACTGCTGCTGAAAGATTCTTACTGATAATAGATTCTGCAATAGCTCCTTGACCGATTCTATCTCCACCAGGAAGACCTGATATCCCACCGGCTAAACGTTCAAACGTTTCGGTATTACCACCTAAATTACCTGATTCAGCTTGAGAAAATATAGCAGAGAAATCAAAACTTTTAGTAATCTGACCTTGAGCAACCTGTAATTCTCGGTTCATAGACTGAATCGCTAACTGACTATTACCTAATACTGCATTAAATTGGGCCAACTCTTTATTTTGTTGGGCCATTATAGCAGCTTGAAGTCTTTGAGCCTGAAGTAACTTTTCTAATGCTTCAACATCTAGGTCGGTAAACCCTGAACTTGCTTTTAAAGACTGAGAAGTTCTCCCCTTCAAATTAACCTTATTTCCTTTAGAAGTAAAATCGATAATACTTTTACTTAATTCTGGAGCTATGCTGTCTAACTGTTCTTGAGCAGAAGCTTGTACTTTATTTAAACGACCTTGTTCTACTTCCCTATCTGAAAGACTTCCAAATTTACCAAAAGTTATTGCGTCAATAAAACCTCTACTATCTGAAAGTTTATCAATACCTGGAGATATAAATTTCTTTCCCCCACTCACTACTTTACCATCTTTGTCGTATTTAATATCTGAAATAGACTCTATACCCTGTGCTCTTAATGATAGTTTATCAAATTCCTCAATTGCTCTTTGAATATCTTCACTTTTAGTTCCTCCGAACTGTTTGCTAGAAGTACTCAATATTTCTTTTACATTACCTGCGGTTTTATCGTTCTGATTTATATCTATTTGAGTTTGAATTTTAGAAGCAGCAGTCTCTAGTCCAAATAATCCACCAGTTAGAGCATTTATAGTATTTACCACACTATCATTAGCAAGAGCAAGCCCCCCTAGAGCACCAACTAAACCTCCAACAGCTATTCCAGCAGGACCAAAAGCGCTACCTAAAGCAGCCCCTGCTCCCGCTAATTTTAATACTTTATCAGCCGTATCTCCTGATTTTGCCGATTCTTTAGCCCCTGAAATATCATTAGATTCTAACTGTTTTTGAGCTTGAGAAGAATAAAAGCTTTTAGCAGCACTACCGGCTACGGCTAATCCAGCTCCTACTTTAAGACCTGTTCCTAGTCTTTGATTTTTAAATGCACCACTAAAGGGGGCTTTTCTTTCTTTTCCTAGAAAATCAAGACTACCACTTATTCCTCTTCTAGTCTTATCTACTCCCCCACTAAGCAGTCCTGTAGACCTATTTAAAAAGCTTTCTTTAGCAAACGGAACGCTAGATGGACCTCTTCCTTTTGCTCCAAAACGAAATCTTTTACTATTACCATCAAAATTATCAAACCCCTCGGTTCCTCTTACTGTTTTTAAAGGGAAAAAATCTGGTTTATTATCTCTATCAAACACATTATTAAATCCTGGGCTTCTACCAATAGTTTTTCCTACTTCTCTAACAGGAACAGGTACTCTTAATAGTTTTCTAGCTGTATCCTCAACACCTTTACCAAAATCAGTTAAGTTATCACCCATCTTAGATAAATTATTAGTACCTAAAACCTGATTCAAAATACCAAACTGAATCACCGCACCAGATAATTCTCCAATAAAGTCACTTATAGCACCACCTTCTCCAAAGCTTGAAGCAAAGGAACCGGCGATACCTAATCCAACGGCACCTCCTAGAACTCCTCCGCCACCTTGGAATTTCTTAGGACCAACAGCACCACCCTTAGCAAATCGCTGGGCATTCAAATCTTCTAGATTATTCATACCTATGCGTTTTACGGTGTCTTTATTGAATACAAACTCACCAGGAGTTAGAAGGGCGTTAACAGTGTCTGTTCCTACTCCTCCCCCTTGATTAAATGTAGAACTAGCAAAAGACGTAAATGCTCCTGATTTTGCGTCTTCTTGAACTTTATTTTTTATTTTTTTTACAAGAGACGCGATAGAATCACGATTAAATGTTCTTTTAGCATCCGTTGGTATACTGCTTAACCTACCTCCATTTTGAAATGCCCCGGCAGCTTTACCTAATCCGGTAGGAAAGTCAATAGGTCTATTGGCACCTCCGATAGTAGTATCAAAAGGTGCTCCAGAAGAAGCCAGGGCAGCTTCAAAAACATTTCCTGATATCTGGCTAAAATTAAATTTATTTCCATCTTTCATTATAGATTTAAATTTATCGGAACTAAAAGTACTACCAGCATCATTTAATGTTCTTTTTGCAAATCTATTAGATATAATAGTAATACCTTTAATTAAATCGTTTTCAAAAGCTTCTCCATGAGATTTGGATAAAGACCTAGATTCAATTCTAAAATTTACACCTCCTGAAGCTTTTCCTGCTTCTTTTGTGTTTGCTCCTGATAATGCTTTATGACTTAAATTTCTTGATATCAATCCCCGAATATCATTTTTTCCACCGGCTTTATCTCCACCTGATTTAGATTTTTGTGGAAATGCCTGAAGAGGTATAATACCGCTAACTGTTTCGTTCAATCCTTCTGGAAGTAAAAAGGCTGCACCTAAAGAAATTCCCTTTTTTCCTTTGGCTGCGCCTTTAGAGATATTTATTCCTGCTATACCAGTAGCTTTATTTTTTGCATTTTCTGAAGATATCTTAAATGTTGTTCTACCTTCTTCAAAAGGGCCACCTATATTTAGTTTCTGTAAATTCTGAACACCTATACCTTGAGTAGCCTTTTTACGTAGAACAAACTCCCCAGGCTCTAACATAGCAGGAACCGTATCCCCATTACCAGAACCAGGAACTATGCCCCCATTATTAAACCCTAAGATATTAGCAGAGAATCCATCACCACCCTTAGACTTGCCTTTTCCTAAGAATCGACTAGTCACACTCGTAGCAGATAATACCCCAAGTCCAGCAATCACAGGAACTAAAGGCTCAATAGCATCAGCCACCTTAATCAAAGCTCTCGCTAATCTCAAGGACAAATCTACCATACCTTGAAGTGCAGAGTTATCAGAGAACTTACGTATCAAAGCATTAAACTCTTCACGCACCTTCTTAATCTGAATAGCAAGAGCACCTTGAGCTGTCTCAGCATCTTTAGCAAGCGAACCACCACCAGCAAGAGCTACATTTAAAGCTCTCTGAGTTACATCATACTGCTTAATCAAAGGAATAACCTTAGACACCTGACGGAAACCACCAAGTTCTTCAATTATCTGAGCAAACCGAGGGTCTGTTCCTTTAAGTCCTTTAAGCCCCTTACTTAATGCTGCAATAGCTTTAATAGGACCAACAAACTGTCCGTCCATGTTCTGTAATTCTACACCAAAATCTCGTAAGAAGGAAATAGTACTTACACGTTGTAGTCTCGTAAAGATAGTTCTGAAACCCGTAGCAATACTCTCAGCACTTTCACGTGTGGTCGAACGCACAGAAGTAAAGAGCGCAATCAATTCTTCAAGTGAACCACCAGCAGAAGCGAACGCTCCACCAGTACGTCTCACAGCAGCAATGATATCGCCCGATTCAACAGCGAATTTCTTAGACACAGCATTGATAGCCCCTAACTTACCTTCTAACTCATCAGCACTAACACCAAACTGACGGAAGATGGCAATGGCACCTTCAGTCGTCTGTGTAATACTATCAAACGTAGGAGACAGGTCAGATTTGGCTAGGGCTTCTAAAGCCTTACGTGTGTCAGTAGCAGTTAAACCGGCCTGAGCTAACGTTCTAGACGCTAATACTAGCTCGGAAGAACTAACACCTAAAGTAGTGGAAAGTCGCGTAACTTCTTGTGTAAGGGCTTTTAGCTCTCCTACGGATTTTCCCGTAACCTGCGAAATCTTAACAACCTCACGTTGGAAATCAATAGCTTCGCCAATACCCTCTTTAATCTTAGAAATCAATGCTCTAAATGCAAAAGTGGCAGTTACGAACGCACCGTACCTACGAGCAGCAAGGGCAGCTTGCTTACCGAGATTCTCGATAGCGTCACCACTTTCCTTGGCTTCTTTTTTAGTGCCTTTCATAGCCTTATTCATTTGCGTCAAAGCTTTTTGGCTTCTAGGGTCAATCTGAATATCGACCACAGCCTTAATGCCTTTTAGCTGGCTATTGACACTCCTAAGAACGGCGTTAACATTTTTAGGAGCCTGTAACTGCATTTGTGCAGATAGAACAAATTTTGACATAGTTTATTAATCTTCGAATGGAGTAAATTTCTCGACCGGATTACCATCCTTATCTAAAGGTCTTCCTTCTGTATCTACCCTATTTCCCTTTTTATCAACACGATAACCCTCTTCATTGATAACATTCCCCTCAACATCAACAAGCTCTTTATCCTTATTGACAAGTCGCATATCTTCTCTAGCAAAACCGTATTCTACTAGGAACTTGTTTTCTGCCTTATTCTTCTCAAAGTCTGGGTCAAGACTGAAAAGGAGAGAACCAAGTTCTTGTGCAGCTTTAATAGCAAACTCTTCATCTGACTTGAGAACGTAGTCATCCACATCCTTAAAGACCTTATTTCCATTTGTGTAATATGTACACTGGGAAACCAGGAAGTCAAATTTGGCATTTTCAGCCTTACCTTCAACAGAGTGTTCATCTAGCTGATTCACATTCATTAAGAGTGTGGCTTGGTCAATACGCCAAACGCGCATATCAATAGCAAGACCCCTAGCGTCTGTCTTGGAGAACTTCTTACCGTCATCGGTACGTCCACCCCTAGCTAACTGACGTTCACCCTCATATATTTTCTTAGAAAGGTCGATGAGTTCCTGTTCTTTTTCATCACTCCAAAGACCATTTTCTCTCAGATATGCTTTAATTCTGGCACGTGGCAAATCTTTACGTTTCACCCCCTCGTTAAAAGACTTACCGGCTACTTCTTGAGCCTTAGAAAGCTGTTGTGGATTTGGTTTCTTAACGATATACTTCTTGTCTTCTACTTCGAATTGTTTTTTAGCCATTGTCCTGCTCCTTTAAAACTAGGTCCATATGATATCTATTCCAATGAATATCATACTGTGAAAATTCTTCATTAATATTACGTTTTTGCTTATTGCCTAAGTCTAGAATAACTGACCGTAACTCTTCATATAGTTCACGCATCACCTGTTCTGTCTCACTCAATTCTTCCCGACTCCCATGACACCACAGAAATCCCATTTTGTCTTCTAACGCACTAAGTGCCCCAATCATCGTAGTATCTATCTTTTTAGACACTATCTTTTCGAGACGGTCCTTAGAGCTATTATTGTATTTTTCTTCAGACTCTTTCTTTATCTTAGAAGATAAAGCTTTCATTTCATTAAAATCCATATCTAAACCTTTCTTGCTTCCATAGCCATTCTATTCTTTTCCATATTGTATCTCTGAACAACATCGGGCTGCTCAGTTACAGAGACAGTCCCTTTCTTATCCAGCTTATTAAGTAGCGACTTACGAGCCGCCTTTCCATATCCCGTGTTCATATCATCTATTCGTTCTGCATCTTCTGGTGAATCAGCAACTAAGAAAATCTCATCAGCATTAGCTATCTTAGGATTACTTAGCTTGTCTTCTCCCAGTTTTTGGTTCTTACCCTTTTCTCTTTCTTTTCTTTGAAGGATAAGCCATCCATCAAGCATGTCATCATCTTCCACAATACTGTCATGTGGGCAGTCGGGCGACTCATTGATGTTCTCGTACATGCTACTCCACATTATTAACTGTTGCTGCTCAATAGACATGGGTTCATCAAAGATGTGGCCGTTTTTCTTCTTTATTGAGTAAAGGTTACTCCAAGGGGTTGTCCTTGCTAATTCCCTAAACTGTTCTTCTCCCAGAGATTGATTATTAAACTTATTCAAAACCTGCAAGGTATTTAGGTCTGCCCAGTCATAGGGCTGATTATCATAGGTGAATGTTGTCTTTGAGATTATGAATTGCCACCTAGTAAAAGCGGCTATACCCTCACAAGACATATGTTCCCAGGAGTTCTTTATAACTTCTAATCTTAGTAGTTCTTCTTTGCTTACATCCAGGTATTTTCGCGTCTGTTCTAACATGTCACTTCTAAAAGCATTTTCATA
>Ga0114999_10008678_pt1 | contig 11286 bp, 13 predicted proteins | sample ArcticOcean_MG_C_3_FD_89820 | JGI IMG/M metagenome (GOLD analysis project Ga0114999, IMG submission 89820) | Marine microbial communities from western Arctic Ocean - ArcticOcean_MG_CB8_126 | ecosystem: Environmental > Aquatic > Marine > Oceanic | place: Arctic Ocean: Canada Basin | collected...
GACAGTTTTGAAGAGTTGAGAACAACGGTGCGCGAGTCGGGGCAACCCGCGGTTGTGATGGCGATTGTGAAGCGCAGTGGGGCCAATACGATTCAGGTGATGGAGGGGGTTGATGGGGTGTTGGAGGGGCTGCGCGAAGAGATGGCGGTGAAAGATATTGTGATCGTCAAGGCGATAGATGAAAGCGACTACATTTGGGATTCGATCAATCAGGTGGTGTCCAATCTACAAATTGGCGGTGTGTTGGCGTGTGTGATTTTGTTGTTGTTTTTGCGCAACTTTGTGAGCACGGCCATTATTTCATTTGCGATTCCGGTGTCTTTGGTTGCCACGTTTATCTTTTTATATAGTGCGGGATCGTCGCTTAATATTATTACGTTGGCTGGGTTGGCTTTTGCTGTGGGCATGGTGGTAGACAATGCCATTGTGGTGTTGGAAAATATTTATCGGCATGCAGAAATGGGTGTAAAAAAAGAACGCGCGGCATTTATGGGTGCCGAGGAAGTGTGGGGGGCTGTTTTGGCATCTACACTGACCACGCTGGCGGTGTTTTTGCCAATCATTTTTGTGAAAGAAGAAGTGGGTCAATTGTTTCGCGATATTGCACTTTCGATTTCATTTGCAATCGTGATGTCGTTGGTGGTGTCGATTACGTTGATTCCCATGTTGGCGTCTAAGTGGTTGGGTGGCGTGAAGAAGCGTGAAGGCCAGCACCATCGGGTGTTGGATGCGTTGACATTCACTTGGTTGGGTGGGTTTGTGAATCGGTTCTTTCTGGGGTCTGTGCGTTGGTTGTTAAAAGGGGTGGGCAGAAAGATTGTTTTCGTACTGGTTGTCTTAGGGTTGTTTGGCGGGAGTTTGAGTTTGTTGCCACCGGCTGAATATTTGCCCATTGGCAGTATGAATACCATTCGGGGCGGTATGCGTTTGCCACCAGGCAGCAATGTGGATCAGGCCAATTATTTGATGCGGCAAGTTGAGCAGCGTTTTATGGCCATTGAAGAGCGGAAGAACTTGTTTGTCATTTCGGGGTTGTTCAATTTGGTTTTTTTGGTTTGTAAAGACGAATACAAATCCAATTTGCAACCTGTGATTGCCAAGATGCGCAATTTGGTCAAAGACATTCCGGGCGTGCGTATTGGCATTTCACAGATGGGCATTTTTAGTCGAAGTAGCGGTGGCAAAACGGTGGAACTTCAGGTGCGTGGCAAAGATTTAGACGAGATTCAAAAACACGTGACCGTGTTGGAAGAAAAGCTAAATGGCATTGAAGGCGTGCTGGATGCAAGCACGAGTTTGGATATTCGCAACCCTGAATATCGCATTCAAATTGACAGAGAGCGAGCGGCTCAATTGGGTTTGTCGGTGCGTGCTGTGGCAGAAACGGTAGAAACATTGGTGGGTGGCAAATCGGTGTCGTTGTATCGCAGTGGGGGCGATGAAGTGGCCATTACATTGCGGGGTAACCCAGAGGCGTTTCACGATGTGGAAAACATTCGCGAAATTTTGGTGTATACACCGTCGGGCACGCCGGTGCGTTTGGGCAGTTTGATTCAGATCAATGAGGGCTTGGGTCCCACACAAATTCAGCACTTGAATATGGATCGGGTGATTTCTTTGACGATTCGCTTTGAAGAAGATGTGCCACTTGAGGTGATGTTGGGGCGCATTAAGTCAGGCGCTGTTAACCCGATGCTTGCGGCGATGCCATTGGGCTATACCATTGAGATGGGGGAAACGGCTGATAATTTGGCGCGCACAAAAACGGCGCTGGGCAGTGCATTTTTGTTGGCTGTGGTGATCATTTATTTGCTGATGGCGTCGTTGTTTGAATCGTTTCGGTATCCGTTGATTATCTTGGTTTCTGTGCCCCTTGCAATGACGGGTGCGATTTTGGGCATCATTGTAACAGGGTCTGAATTTAATGTGATTACGATGTTGGGGTTTATCATTTTGAGCGGGATTGTGGTGAACAATGCTATCTTGCTCATTCACCAAGCCTTGCGTGCCCAACGCGAAGGTGGGGCGCATTATAACGATGCGGTGATATCGAGTTGTCAAATGCGCATGCGGCCCATTTTTATGAGTACGATGACGAGTGTGTTGGGCATGTTGCCTTTGGCATTGGGCACGGGTGCGGGCAGTGAGTTGTACAGTGGATTGGGTGCGGCCATTGTGGGTGGGCTTTTGGTTTCGACGCTGTTTACGCTGATTTTGGTGCCGGTGTTGTTTTCGTTGTTTAATGATTTTGGACAACGGATGCGACGGATGCTGGGGCGAGAAGAGGCTTCGTTTGCGGTGCCGTTGTCACAAACAGGGTCAGATTGAGGCGCATTGGCTTATGTCGAATGGACGTTGGAAGGATGTGTTGACCGATGCGGATTTGGCATTGTATGAAACTGCGGTTCAGTGCGAACTTACGCCAGCGTGTAGGGCGTGGTTGGAAAATGGGGAGAGATGGGGTGGGTGGAGAGTGAGGTTGGGAAAGGCAGTGTGTTTACAGTGAGAATATCTGTGGTATATCATTCTTCTGGATCTGTTTTCAAGCTGTTGCGAATCTTTTCCACAAGGCTTTTAACTTGGTCCCGAGAATTTCGAATATCATCATCTGTAATTTCATTTTGCATATTAAAAGGGTAACGTTCTACAATATAATATGCCGTAATTTTCTGACAAGCTTCCTGAAAACTTCTCAGTGACGCATCATAGTGTATAGCATCTTCGAGAAGGGTGTCCAAATCGTGAATTCGACGAAGGTGCCATCCTTTTACCAGAAGATATGCTTTTAGGAATTTTTCGATCGCTTGTTGTAAACAGAACCCTGCCAATGCAGGGTCATCTTCATCCAGAAGCATTTGAACGCGTTTCCAATCTTTTTCGGCAATGCGTAACCAATCCTTAAAATAAGAAGCCTCATCAGGTGGCATAAAGAACCTCACCTGTATCTAAAACTTCTTTAATAAATTGATCCCCAATATTTATGCGTTGCTCAATTTCATCGGGGGTAAAAATAAATGTCTCTACTGGAATGGATGGATGGGTACCAGTCAGGATCTTTTGTACCATTGTCCATCGATCAATAAAGCGTTCGGGAGTTTCTTTGATAATTAAAAGATCGATATCGCTATCAGAACCAGAATTGCCATGAGCAAAAGAGCCAAATAAAATTATTTTTTGTGGCGTATATTCATCGATGATTTTTTGTAAAACACCCTGAATAACCCCAGGTAATTCCTTTGATAGTGTTGTCATTTCCAGAATCCTATGTGATCAACAGGAGCAACCTCTACGTCTGGGTGAAATGATTTCATTATGGAAGCAATATAGCCCAAATCCAAAAGGCTGTCAATGAACCGACCCATATCGTTCACCGTAAAGAACCAAACTGAACACATCGTACAAAAACATGCCATAAATTCCACGTTGCAGGTCATTTACGCAATCCTTATGCCAGAGGCATTCATTCACATTTTAAGTGAGGCATATTAGAAGAAGATAAAAATAGAAGATAGAAGGCAAGGTATATGGTTGTTGGTCAGATAGCTGAAGTCTCAACTTTGGGACGGCCTGTGGGATGTTTTTTGCGCCATTGTTCGATGGCCTGTACATCGGCATCATAGAGAATAATTGGATAAGTCGGACCCAGTTGTTTGCCTACGGTTTTGCCTGCTTGCGTCATTTTGGTGATGACGCGCTGGATGGTTCTGGGCGCAACAGCCCATTCTTTGGCCAGCTCAGTGACGGTTTGGGTCAGGATGGGTTTTGTAGATTCTTTCATGGTGATTTTGGGATTGTTTTTGATGTCTGTTAAATCGATCTTTTTGCTTGCAAATTCGAACTCAATACTCACCACCTTGTCCTTCTCGTCATAAAAGAACCAGACGCCTTCAGATATTTGAGATCCACCACCTGAAGCGGGTGTGGATGAAAGTGAGATGCTGAGTTGATCTGTTTCGGGAAAGTATTTGGCTTCCATATTTATCTCCTAAAGTCACGATCCCAGAATGCGTTGTGGATAGTTTCTCCATCGGCCATAACAACAATGCGCATGTATTTGTCTGCTTCGCCAATATAAATCCATCGCGCAGTTCGACCGCCTTGTTGTTTCTCTCTGGCGATGTATTGTGTAAGGGCCATATGAAGTTTGTGCCGATAACGATCTGCTTCAGGATGATTGACCGTAACAAATGTTTCAAAGTATTGCGTTGTTTTGAGCACCCGATCATCCCTTATATAAATTAACATTACGTATATGCGACATATTTAACAACCTATATTTTTTCACATAAACGACCTGAATCTCAGTCTATGTCGTTCACAAAAAACACACAACTTGAACGTGTCCCTCTGTGCCTATATTAAGTGAGACAGTTAGAGGTTGTAAATTACTGAGCAAATGATAGGGCGAAGGAGCAGGTAAAAAATGTCTCATACAACGCGTAACCGATCCAGTATCACTGGTGTGTCATCTGCCGAGTCAATGGGTCAAGTGCCCTCGTCCTCATCCCTGAGTAGCGAGGTGTTACCCCGTGCAACGCGTCGTCGGTTTAGCACCTCTTACAAGTTGCGTATTCTTGCTCAAGCAGATCGATGCACTCAAAAAGGTGAGATCGGTGCCCTGTTGCGTGGTGAAGGATTGTATTCCTCTCACCTATCCACCTGGCGCACTCTGCGAGATCGGGGTGAACTGGGTAGCAAAAAGCTGGGTCGTCCAGCAGGTGATCCCTCCGAGAAAGAGGTTGTCCGGTTGCGTCGAGAGAACGAACGTCTCAACGCCAAGTTAGACAAAGCCGAGATCATCATCGACGTCCAAAAAAAACTTTCCATTCTGCTTGGCCTGGACACCCCAGCGAGCGAGTAGGCCGTCATCAAATGAGACAAGCCGCCGATCACCTATCCGCAAAGGTGGGTGTTTCGACCGCTTGTCGGGTCTTAGGTGTCCCTCGATGTGGCGTATATAGAGAACGTAATCAGGATGTTCCTAAACGGGTTCCACTTTTAGACCCCCTTCAAAACGTGCTTTGAGTCAGGACGAGCGGGTCAAGGTCAAAAGCGTGCTCAATAGTGAACGGTTTCAAGATGCTTCACCGCGTCAAATATGGGCAACACTCTTAGATGAAGGCACTTATCTGTGTTCTTGGCGTACGATGTATCGCATTTTAGATGCGGATAAGCAGGTCAAAGAGCGGCGCAATCAGCTGCAACGTCCTGCTTACAAAAAGCCTGAACTCTTAGCAACGGAACCCAATCAACTTTGGTCTTGGGACATCACGAAGTTGAGAGGACCAGTCACTTGGACCTACAATTACTTATATGTGATTTTGGATGTGTTCAGTCGCTACGCCGTTGGCTGGATGATCGCGCGACAAGAATCGGCACAATTAGCACGGGATCTGATCCAGATGAGTTGCCAAAAACAAGAAATCGATAAAGATCAACTCACCATACACGCAGATCGAGGCGCTGCCATGATCTCCAAATCTGTAGCATTGCTTCTATCTGATTTGGGTGTCACTAAAACCCATTCCAGACCACACGTCTCTAATGACAACCCGTATTCTGAAGCACAGTTCAAAACATTGAAGTATCGACCCGATTACCCAGATCGGTTCGGAGCCGTGCAAGATGCCAGAGGTTGGGCACGAGGCTTTTTCGACTGGCGGTATGTGTCAATAGAAATGAGACAGTTTTCAAAAAGAATTAGTGAAGATTTTGTGTTGTTAAACCATCCTCATTTGGCTTGTTAATCCAGACCTCATCTTGTAGAGATGGCGGCCAAGGTAACCCAGCAACAAAGCGTTCAGGGTGTTCATCAAAAGCAGTGTGAAGAATACGTTGTCTGCCGATTTGCACATTTTTCGCCTGTCCATAATGCACTGTAGCAGGTGTCATTAATCCCAATCCAGTGTGATGATGTTGGAAGTTATACCAAGGGAAAAAGTCTTGTGCCCAGACTCTAAAATCTTGTATGGACCCGAACCGATCTGGGTAACCCCTCTGTGCCTATATTAAGTGAGACACATACCGCCGACCATATTAAGAGAAAGCGGCAATCGGTTTCAACAAACTGACTGCCGCTTTCTTTATTACTCATACCTCCCAACCTTGAACTTTACATGTAGGCCATCGTTTTGGCATTTTGAAGTTGAGGCTCCTGCAGTGTCTGTACATATAACATAAAGTAATGGCTGTGGACGATGCCTAAAGAACAAGGTGAAAAAACTTATAGGCAAAATAAGAATTATGATTTATCATAGGTTCTATAGGTTGTAAGTAGGCCTATTTATAGGCTTGCTATGCCTTATGGATCTCATTAATTACAGTTATGTAAGGAGTTTAAGATGGCCCAATCTGAAGCACACTTGAAGGCAAGTGGATTTGGTCAGACGATGCGTAGTGATGCGTGGTGGATCCAACCCATTGTTGTCTTCTTGGGTTTGTCTTCATTCATTGCTTATTCCACTTGGGCGGCCTTTCAAGCTGAGCATTACGCATTTGGACCCTATCTGTCGCCTTTTTATTCACCCGAGCTTTTTGGTGACACGCCACACAGTTGGTTTGGGCCAAAACCTGAGTGGTGGCCTTTAATTTTACCCTGGTCGCCAGCGTTTCTCATTTTGTGGGCACCGGGTGGATTTCGGTTTACCTGTTATTACTATCGGGGTGCTTATTACAAGGCCTTTTGGGCAGACCCGATTTCGTGCGCTGTAGGTGAGCCACGTAATGCCTATCGCGGGGAACGTTCATTCCCGCTCATCTTACAAAATGTGCATCGATATTTTCTTTACATAGCGCTCGTATTTCTGGTTTTTCTGGCACATGATGCTTGGAAGGCCATGTGGTTTGAGTCGCCTAAGGGGGATGTGTCTTTTGGCATAGGTGTTGGCACCATTGTGTTGACATTGAACGTCATCTTTTTAGGCGGTTATACTTTGGGTTGTCATTCGCTCAGGCATCTGGTTGGGGGTGTGTTAGATAGGCTTTCTGGTTCACCCGTTCGGCTTAAAGCCTATAACTGTGTCGGTTGTTTGAATCGCCGGCATATGTTGTTTGCTTGGATGAGTCTGGTATGGGTTGGTTTTACGGATCTGTACGTTCGTTTGTGTTCTATGGGCATTTTGACTGATTTAAGGATTTTATAAATGGCGACATACGAAACATTTGAATATGACGTGTTGGTGATCGGGGCTGGTGGCGCAGGCTTACGTGCAGCGATTGAAGCCTCTGGTACTGGTGCGACGGTCGGGTTGGTGTGTAAGAGTTTGTTGGGCAAAGCACACACCGTCATGGCAGAAGGCGGGGTTGCTGCTGCCCTTGCAAATGTCGATGACAGAGACAACTGGAAAGTACACTTTGCCGATACCATGCGGGGTGGGCAATATGTCAACAATTGGCGTATGGCAGAACTGCACGCCAAAGAAGCCCCAGATCGCGTAAGAGAGCTCGAGGAGTGGGGCGCACTTTTTGATCGCACAAAAGACGGGCGCATCTTGCAACGCAATTTTGGGGGGCATAGATATCCTAGACTTGCTCATGTGGGCGACCGCACAGGTTTGGAGATGATTCGTACACTGCAAGATCATGGCATTCATCAAGGTATTCAGGTTTACATGGAATACACAATTGTTGCTTTGCTCAAAGATGGTGAGCGTGTTGTGGGTGCTTTTGGTTTTGACCGGGAGCGAGGGCGTTTTAAACTTTTTAAGGCCAAAGCTGTTATCCTTGCTACGGGCGGCATTGGTCGTGCCTATAAAATTACGAGTAACAGTTGGGAATATACCGGTGATGGTCATTCGTTGGCCTATGATGCAGGTGCTGACCTGATTGATATGGAGTTTGTGCAATTTCACCCCACGGGTATGATTTGGCCACCGAGTGTGCGTGGGTTGTTGGTGACTGAAGGTGTAAGAGGTGAGGGTGGGGTGCTGCGCAACAAAGATGGCAAGCGCTTTATGTTTGACGATATCCCCGATCTTTACAAACCACAAACGGCGGATAATGAAGAAGAAGGTTGGCGCTATACCCAAGGCGACGTAAATGCGCGTAGGCCACCAGAACTGTTGACGCGAGATCATGTGGCTCGGTGCATTGTGCGCGAAAACAGAGAAGGCCGAGGCAGTCCTCACGGTGGGGTGTTTCTCGATATCGCTTGGATCAAGGAAAGATTGCCTGATGGCGAAGAGTTGATCAAGCGAAAATTGCCCAGTATGTATCATCAATTTAAACAATTGGCAGATATCGACATCACGAAGGAACCCATGGAAGTGGGCCCCACGACACACTACGTGATGGGTGGTATTCGGGTTGATGCAGATTCCCAGATGTCAACTGTACCGGGTCTGTTCGCCGCTGGTGAATGCGCTGCTGGTTTACACGGTGCCAATCGATTGGGGGGCAACTCTCTGTCTGATCTGCTGGTTTTTGGCAAAAGAGCCGGTGAATATGCAGCTGCTTTTGCAAAGGAAAACGGGCCCGGAACCATTGACGAGTCACAGATAGAAGAAGTCCAACGTTGGGCGCTCCAGTTTTTTGAGGAAAATGAACAAGGTGCTGAAAACCCCTACCACATTCAAGCAGATTTGCAAGATATGATGCAAGAGCTTGTTGGTATTGTGCGGACAGAATCAGAGCTTGTGCAGGCTGTAGGTGAGATTGAAAAACTTAGCGAACGTGCGGGGCGCTCTTTGGTGACGGGGCACAGAGAATACAATACAAGCTGGCATACAGCTCTTGATTTAAAGAATTTGATGACTGTGTCGGAAGCCGTCGCAAGGGCAGCAGCAGTTAGAAAAGAAAGCCGGGGCGGGCATTTTAGAGACGATTTCTCTGAAAAGGACGAAACTTTTGCAAATGTGAATACGGTTGTAAACAAAGGTCCCGACGGAAAGATGGAAATTCGATCAGAGACCATACCAGAAATGCGAGATGACCTCAAAAAAGTTATCGAGGAGATGGTTTAATGCCTACTGCTACATTCAAAATATGGCGCGGTGATTCTGATGGCGGCAAATTTGAAGCTTATGAAACCGAGATCTCCGAGGGTATGGTCGTTCTCGATGCCGTTCATCAAATTCAGAAAGATGACGCCAACGATCTGGCTGTTCGGTGGAATTGCAAAGCCGGAAAGTGTGGATCTTGTTCAGCTGAAGTAAATGGAAGTCCAAAGCTGATGTGCATGTCGCGTTTAAGCGATATTGATTTGGATAAACCCATCACCATCGAACCGATGAAAGCTTTTCCGCATATCCGTGATTTGGTAACCGACGTCTCTTGGAATTACCGGGTTAAGAAACGGATCAAAAAATTCAAACCTCGAAAGCCAGATAATGCGGATGGTTCTTGGACGATGTCGCAGACAGATATCGATCGGGTGCAAGAATTCCGAAAATGCATCGAGTGTTTTTTGTGCCAGGACGTGTGTCATGTGTTGCGTGAACACGAAAAGCATGACGAATTTATCGGTCCCCGGCTCTTTGTTTATGCTGCGCAATTAGAAATGCACCCACTGGATACGGAAAATCGCTTGGGTGATTTGAAAGATACCGATGGGATTGGGTTTTGTAACATCACCAAGTGTTGTACTAATGTGTGCCCAGAAGGCATTGCCATTACAGACAATGCGATCATCCCGCTTAAAGAACGGGTTGTGGATGAATTCTATGATCCGGTCAAAAAACTCCTGAAAATTTTCAAACCCAGCGATAAATAGGACGCTGTTGGTGATGGGGAATTCCGGTCAGTCTGTGTTTCTGCTAAGGAGATAGGACATGTTCGAGCTCAAACCACTTTCATCTGCTGGTATTCCTGCGGCACTTGCCCGTGTGGAAAGATATCGGTTGTTAAATGAACCCCGTGTGGCAGAAAGCATCTGCCTTGATATTCTTGCGGCAGATCCCGATAACAAAGAAGCTATCCCAATGCTCATATTGGCCATTACGGACCAATTTCGAACGGGATCTTCAGGAGACGAGAAACGGGCAAGAGATCTTATATCCCATCTCAAAGACGACTATGAACAGGCCTACTATGCAGGGATCATTTGTGAGCGTCTGGGCAAAGCGACCATTGACAAAGGTATTCCAGACAGCAAATATATCGCTTATGAATGGTTGAGAGACGCGATGGAGTATTTCGAAAAAGCAGAAGGTCTTCGCCCCAGTGGCAATGATGACTCGATATTACGTTGGAACACTTGTGTGCGTTCAATTGAGCGGTATCGGCTTGAACCAAAACACGAAGACTCTGTACATGCACTTTTAGAATAAGTTTGGCACATGATAAACGTCAAAAGGGGTTACATCTTTATGATGTAACCCCTTTTGACGTTTTGGTATTTGAGGGCTATTTTTCTAAACCCGTGTCGGAAAGGCCATTTAAGAGGGCTTGTTTGAGTGAAATGGCCTGGCTGAGTTGGTCGATTCGAGTTTGCAATGATACATCGCCTTGGGCAAGCTGTAGCCTTAGGCGCAGTAATTTGTGTGTGTCGGATACAATTTGTCGAAAGAGGTGCGTGTGGGCCATTTAGGTCGCATTCTTGAAAGTGATACTCAAATCGTTAGGCGAATATCAGCGTGGTCTCTGTCGCTGGTGATGGGCACTGGATTGCCATTGAGGAACGCCCATTTTCCAACGTCACAGGCACTGGCACGTACAAACCCATTGATATAGGACCGGCGTGGCAGATTGGTTTGGTTGGGTTTCGAGCCGTGTACTGTGTAAGAGCGAAACAACAACACATCGCCAGCTTTTGCAAGGCAAGGAACAGCTTTGGAGACATCGATGTGATCTTCAATTTGCCCAGATGCATAGCGTTTGACTTGGAGGTTACCCATTTTGTGGCTTTTGGGCACAATCCATAAACACCCGTTTTCTTCGGTTGCATCATCAACTGCAATAATGGTTTGAACATAGTTTTTCAGTTGGTCTTTGAATGCAGGGGTAGGACGAATGTCTTGGTGCCAAGGAAATTCAATGTTTCCGCCAGGCATTTTGAAATTGATTTGGTTGATATATTGTTTAAGCGACGTGCCTAATAAAGGTTCGAGCAATCTTAGAAATTTAGGGCTGTTGCGAATGCGTTCAAAGGTTGGATGAATCATAGCCGGCCATTGTACTTTACGAAGGTACTGTGCTTTGGACACATCTCCGATATCAGGAGGTGCTTGAATGTGAATATGAACACCACCAGAAATGCCTTTGAGATATTCAAGGGGAAGGTCTTCTTGCTCGGCCAAAGCCACAACATCATCATAGGCCGTTTGCAAGTCAGAGATTTCAGGTTGGGTA
>Ga0114999_10008679_pt1 | contig 11285 bp, 12 predicted proteins | sample ArcticOcean_MG_C_3_FD_89820 | JGI IMG/M metagenome (GOLD analysis project Ga0114999, IMG submission 89820) | Marine microbial communities from western Arctic Ocean - ArcticOcean_MG_CB8_126 | ecosystem: Environmental > Aquatic > Marine > Oceanic | place: Arctic Ocean: Canada Basin | collected...
ACCATGAGCCCTGGTCCTCGAAGCGCGCCCCATGACGGATGGCGAGGCGCATGATGTCATAGGCCTGTTCCTCATTGGGCTCACCTTTCCACCCTCCGGGCAAAACGCTGTTCGCCAGGGACTGATCCTGATTCAGCATCTCGGCAACGACATCGATGCGGTGCAACATGGCATACATCCTTATGCCACAGGTTCCGCCGGCGGCATACAGCAAGCTGACAATGCGATCAAAGCCGTGCTGCATTGCATGCTCGATAGGGTTGCCCATGCTGTCGGCGCCATGATCGGGCACGGCACCGAAATCCAACAGAAGCTTGGCAACATCGTAGTCGTTGCGTAGTGTCGCCGCGCGCGTCCATCCGGGGTGTTCAGGGTAGCTGTGATCGAGATCCCAGGCGGGACCAGATATCATCTCTGGAAATTGTTGTAGAAGGATCGTCACCTTTTCGAGATCACCCAGCGTCGCTGCTTCGATCAGCTTCTTGGCGTCGACGAGTCTCTCAAAGATGTCTGTCGTCTGTTGGGGCAGAGCCTGTTTGGCCAAGATCGTGATCCTCTCTGCGAGTTTGCGGCGCGAAGAGCGCAGGCCGTCGATCCCGACTCAGTCGATCTGGGCTACGTCTTCGGTCCGGCCAGACTGCGCGGATCGCTTGACAGCCGCCCGCAAAGCCTGAACGCGTACACCGTCTCGCAGACTCGGTTTTGAGGGCGTATCAGAGTGGATGTCATCGATGCAACCGACGAATACCCACAGGGCGTGACATATAGTAATCGATGAAGCGTTCCTGCCGATCCTGCGACCGGTCGATGCCGTCCCACAGATCATCAGTACCCGCGATGAGGCGCAGATTCTCGCCTGACTTGCCACCTTGTCGCTGCATACCCCCAGGGTCGTCGAGCGAGACCTGCAGGGTGCCCTTTTCTCCATGGATGATCACAAGTTGCTCCTGGCCGACTGGAGCGACACTTGCCTGCTTGAATCGAGCCGACGAAAGGATCCGGCCGACGTAAGCCTGGCTCAGTTGCTTGAGTCGCTGGTCGTGGGGCCCGTCAGCCATAGGTGGAGAAGGTCATGCCATTGCGACCTGCTGATTCGACGGCCTGCGCCATCTCCAGGGCCTGTTCGAGAGACTCGGCCAGAGGTCTTTCGCAGACCACTTACAGGCCCGCGGCAGCGACCCGCAGCATCATCTCGTGATGCAGAGGGCCAGGCGTGCCGATGAGGCCAAATCGCAGGGTTATTTTGGCCCTCCATGTTCGTTGTTCACCGCCTGCACCAGAGCGCGCATGTAGGCGATGGAATAGGCGACGCCCGCGTTGTGGCCGCCGTGTAGAGCAGGGATATGATCAGGAATGATGGCGCCATCGAATTCGACTTCGCGCAGAGCTCGCATAACCAAGTGCATATCCTGATAGCCATCATCCATCAGGGTCTCCGACCATGGTTCAGGCATGGGATTGCTGACATTGCGAAAGTGGATCTTGAAGAGTTTGCTGCGAGATCCGAAGTAATCAATGGCCTCCTCGATACTGGCTCCCATGCCCTGTTTGCCGCCTTCGAGCCAGCAGCCGACGCAGAGACAGACACCGATGTTGGGACTGTCGGCTATGTCCATCGCTTGCTTGTAGCCGGCGAAGTTGCCGAACATGCAGCGTGGGATGCCGCCCAGTGCATAGACAGGGGGGTCATCGGGATGAATGCCGATGAACACGCCCGCCTCTTCAGCGACGGGTGCGACGCGCCGAATCATGTATTCGTAATTAGCCCACAATTCATCTTCGGAGAATTTGCGCCCGTGGGTCAGTTCACCGCCCTCGTAGGTGGCCTGGCCCCAGCGGCCGGTGGCATCGTTGATGTCGAGACGTCGTGCATCCATGCCACCACGCCCTTTGGTGCGACCGCTGCTCCAGATGCCATTGCCCATGTGGGCGTACGTGTGATAGTGGATGCCGGCGGCGCCAATGTTGCGGATGAATTGACATAGATCTTCGACCTTCTCGTCACGTCCCGGCAGATTGAGGGTGATCTCGGGTACATTGTGGACGCGCTGATCGGAGATGCGATAGATCGCCAGGTCAAATGCGGCGAAACGCTGCACAAGTGCCTTGTAGTGCTCGACATGCTGGTTTGCATTGTCGCCAATCCCCACCATGACCCACTCAACACCGAGTTGCTGCAGAAATTGCAGATCCTCGTCGGTGGCGGTATCGCCGACCTGGGCAGCGATCTGGATTCCAGGGGAACTGGCATAGAAGCCGGGGACAGCTCGAAGAGCGAATGTTCGTTCAGACATGATGGACTGACCGTTCCGGCGTAGGTGGGGAGGGGATCGCCTAGCACCCATGTGCCAGACTGCATGTGCCAGACTGCATGTAGCCGTGAAGAAGCGTTGGTGCAGGTAGGTCCGTCAATGTGCATTGCCGGCCTGAGCCCAATCGGTAGAGACGGACCCGGCGTATGGGCCGGTCATCCATGCCATCATCCATCGCACACCTGAGGGGGATGTGTTAGTTTCCCCGCCTTCATGGAAACCGACTGAGGGTGATGATATGGCAAAATACCGTTTCGCCGAGATGATCTGGAATGAGATCCGTGACGCCGCCCAGGCGGGCAAGGTGGCCGTGCTGCCCGTGGCGACATACGAGGATCATGGCCCGCACCTGCCCGTAGACACAGATGTCGTGTTGTGCACGGGGATTTGCGAACGCGCAGTGGCGAGAATCGCTGACGAGGCGGTGCTGGCACCAGCGATTCCCCACGGCTACAGTCCACACCACATGGATTTTCACGGCACACTGACGATCGAGTGGGATACGTTCATCAAATATGTGAGGGATGTCTGCACGAGTCTGTTCCATCACGGTTTTGAGCGGATTCTGATCGTCAATGGTCATGGGTCCAATGCGTCCCCCCTGGATCTTGCGGCACGATTGACGGTGCTGGCCAGCGAAGGGAAGACGTACTGTGCGTCAGTGAGTCACTGGGATCTGCGCAAAGCGAAGACAGCGGGTGCCGAGTTGCGAGATTCCGACTATGGTGGGACATCGCATGGAGGCGAATACGAGACCGCCCTGTATCTGGCCCTCAAACCAGAGCGGGTCGAGATGGACAAGGCCGTGGACGAACGCTCGCCCATGCAGGACAGTTTCCGCACCGATCTACTTGCTGGCACACATCCGCAAGGCTCGGGTGCGCGGCTCGTGCCCTTCTGGAGTTCGCAGACGGCGAGTGGTGTGATGGGGGATGCAACAAAAGCGACACCCGAAAAAGGACAGGCGTGGTTGGAGGCGGCTGCTGATGGCCTCGTCGATCTGATTCGTGAACTCAAAGCACAGCCGATCCTGCCCCGGCGTGATCAACACTGAAACGATCAACATTGAAAGGTGCGTGATGGGAATTCTCGACCGTTTCTCCTTGCAGGGCCGTGTGGCCGTTGTCACAGGTGGTTCGGGGCCGCAGTTCGGCAGTAGTCTGAGCGAGGGCCTGGCGGAGGCGGGGGCGACGGTGATCTCCGCATCTCGCTCCCTTGAGCGCAATCAAGCATTTGCCAAGGGGCTGACGGACAAGGGGTATGCTGCCCACGCGATGACGGTGGATATCACCGATGCCGACTCGATTCAGCAATTGGGTGAACAGGTGCACGAGCGGTTCGGTGATGTCGATGTATTGGTGAACAGCGCCGTCGTTGCTCTAGGCGGCAGCTTTGAGGAGCAGACACCCGACTACTGGGAATTCAGTGCGTCGGGCAATATGGTCGGGCTCTTCGCCATGTCGAAGGCATTCCTGCCAGCCATGGCGGCGCGGGGCAGTGGTTCGATCATCAACATTTCCAGCATCTACGGTGTCGTCGCCAATGATCCCTCTCTGTATGAGGGGACGGACATGAAGCAGCCGCCGGACTACACCTTTGTGAAGGCGGGGATGATCAACTTCACGCGTTATCTGGCCAACTACTATGGCAAGCAGGGCGTGAGAGCGAACTGTATCTGCCCAGGCGGCTACGACAATGACCAGCCCGGTCCTTTCGTCGATCGCTACAAGAAGCGTGTCCCCGTGGGCCGGATGCTTGAAAACGACGATATCAAGGGCGCTGTCGTTTTTCTCGCATCGGATGCATCGGCCTATGTAACGGGGACGACACTGATGGTGGACGGCGGATTTACAACCGTATGACTCAGGCCATCGACTTTGCTCGGTCCTTTCTCTGGTGGAAGATCGATACGAGCAAGTTGCCACCCGGCACTGTCACTGTGCCGCCACCCTATCCGACCAACAATGCGCGTATGCCCCTCGACTGTCTGTGCACGGTGCGTGAGGGCGGGCGCCAGCGTCAATTCGCCCTGGGTAACAGCTGCAAGACGGAAGCCGTCGGGGCTGAGAAAGACATCTGGCCCCAGCCGAATGCAGATTTTATCCAGGTCCTGAGCGACGACGGGGAAGCGATCGGTATCAAAACGTACGAGATCGCTGGCAAGCAGATTCCCTTTCATCCACCTGAATTGGGTATGCAGCCAGAGCGCCAGGTCTGTCGCACGGCAGATGTCTACGAGAGCGCCCGCATCGATGTGACCCACGCCAAGGCTGATCTGCTCGATCGAGCCGGGTCACCGCAGGCTGTGTTGGACAACCGGGTGATCGTGGCGCGGACGCGGTACGAGGATGGACCCTACGAGATCACCCTTGAGTATCCGGTGAAAACGGTAAATGCCAACGATGATGAAGGATTCACCCAGCCAGATACGGGTCCCGTGCTGGTCGTAGATGCATCGCTGGCCTTCGAAGATCTGATTCAGGGACTGCAACTGGCCTTCATCGCCTTTCATCGCGACAGCTGGGCAGAGTTGCTGATTCGTGAACCCGTCCAGGTCGCTGACAATCTCTGTGTCTATCACTACAGCCGGTCACGGCGGATCGAGGCGCACAATGAGCTTCTGGCGTTGTAGGGTCGATCCAGTGAGTTCGGAAGAATCCGGATGAGTCATATCTGGGACCTTCACGTGGCCTTCTACCACCTGCCGCGCTTGTCACAGATGGTGGAGAGTCGTTTCCAACGGCGGCAGTTGCATTGGAATCTGCCGGCGGCGCATACGGCACTGATTCTCGTTGATGTCTGGAGCGAGCACTACATCACGACGCATCTGGCGAGAGGGGCGCAGATCACGGGAGAACGCATCGCGCCACTCATGCAGGCCTTTGCCAACAATGGTGCACAGGTCATCCATGCACCGAGTCCGAATTGCGAACCTCGCTACGCGCATCTAGTCCCTGAGGAGGCGGGACCGCGGCGGTCTGTGTCACCTGCAGATACGTGGCCGCCAAGTGACTTTCGTGCCAAGATCGGTGCGTATGCTGACCTGGCCCGACCTCAGGATCCACGGGACGAGGAGTTCGAGCGCATCATCGACGAGCGTCGAGTGATTGGGGCAGTAGAGCCCGGTGATGGCGATCAGGTCATCTTCGACGGCGATCAACTCCATCGGTTGCTCAGCGTCCGCGAGGTGCACACGTTGTTCTACGTCGGTTTCGCTGCCAACATGTGCGTGCTTCATCGTGACTACGGTATGCGGGCCATGGCGGCACGTGGTTACGATGTTGTACTCGTGCGAGACGCGACGACGGCGATCGAGATGGCGGACACGGTGGATGATTTCAGTATTACGGACGCCACGGTTCGTGACGTCGAAGTGGGTGTCGGCTATACGCTCACCACGGCTGACTTGCTGAGCGCTGGGGAGTCCGCCTGAGAGGGACTGGCAGTCTACACCCTACACGCCCTTTCTACTGATCAGGTCCTTCGCTGTCTGGTGCTGACGGTCTTCGTCTTCCTGTCTGGGACGGACCTCCACCCGTAGAAACGACCACGGTGGAAGCTGTCCCGGATGAGCATGAGGGTCGGCGGATTCTGATCGCAGAAGACGAAGGAATCGTTGCGATGGTACTGGAGGATTGTGTTAGTTGTCTGGGATTTCCCGATGTCATCGATCGTGGCGATCTGGCCCTGCAGAAATCCTTTGACGGGCGCGAGGCGGAAGCTATGATTGCTCGTGCCATTGACCTACAACAGGGTAAAAATAAAGCCCATGACCCACACGAAGCGCTGGAAAGTGCATGCCCGATACCATCGCTGGCACGTCGATCCCGGTGTCGATTGGCTCGACGCGAATACGACCACGGCGCATCTCGATTGGGCAGTGCCGTTCTCACAAGTCGCTGTCGTGCTGTTGGACGTGTGGGATCGCCATTACTTGCAAGACACGCATGCGCGGGCGGAGCAGATCATCCAGCAGAATCTGCTGCCTTTGGTGCAGGCCTGTCGGGACGCGGGAGTTCGCCTTGTGCACGCGCCGTCTCCGGAACAAGCCGAAGGGCACCCGAACTGGCTACAGCTGGATGGATGGGACAAACAGACGTGGCCTGACGAGGCGGCCTGGCCGCCAGCGGATTTTCGCCGACGACAGGGCGAGTATGCCGCCTACGCGCTGCCCCAAGAGCCGAGAGATGCCGAGCGCGAGGGGATTCGGGCAAAGAAGGGCTTACATCCCGATATCCAACCACTCGGGCCTGAACCCGTCATCGCGACAGGTGAGGAACTGCATCTATGGTGCAAGCGCGAAGGAGTGATGACACTCATCTATGCAGGCTTCAATACGAATGCTTGCATTTTGCACCGCGACTATGGTACTCTCGACATGTCTCGCCGTGGATATGATATCGTCCTTGTCCGAGATTGTACGACGGGCATGGAGTCATCTGAAACCCACGCTGAGCTGTGGCAGACTCGGGGGGCGGTGAAGATTCTCGAGATGTTTGGAAAGTATTCCGTCACGTCCGACGAGCTGATCGCCGGTCTGCCTGCTGGATAGACACAACAGCGTCAGCGAAAGGTCGGGCAGTCGACGAGTAGGGGTTTGGTGCCTTCTGGCAGGGGGACCTGAAATGCATTCAGGGTCATGGCGACCATCGAGTAGTAGCCGACCAATCCCGTGAGATCGACAACACCCGCATCGCCGATGATGTCGATGGCATTGGCAAAAGTGCGTTCCTGGACGAAGCGATTGTAGACCATCTCAGCGGCAAAGTCGTAGATGCTTTGCTCGTCTTCACGCTCGAATTCGGGATACTGAGACAGACGAACCGCCTCGACCAGTTCCGGTGCAAGGCCTGCCTCGATGGCATGTGGTTCATGCAGTGACCACTCGGTCTGGCAATCCCAGGCGCGAGATGTGACGAGGATGGCCAGTTCGCTGAAACGGGGTTCCAGCCGTGAACGGTAGCGAACGTATTCTCCCAGCTGTTGAGCGAGATCGGCCATCTCCGGGCTGTGGAGCCAGATGCGAAAGGGGCCGTGGGCATTTCCGCGGCTGGCGACGATCTTGTCGTATACGCGACGCTGATCTTCATCAAGTGCGTCGGTGTCGAGCTGGCGAATGCGACTCTTGCTCATCGAGATTCTTGGCCCGGGCCAGTGTGTAGAGTATCAGCATGGAGGATCAAACGCGTGGTTGAAGATCAAGAAGGACTGGTCGGCTTCATCGGACTTGGCTCAATGGGCAGCGGCATGGCGGCACGTTTGCTGGCCAACGATGTGGATCTACAGGTCTACGACATTCACCCCGACGCTTGTCAGAAACTGGCAGATGACGGCGCCGTGGTGGCAGAGAATGTGGCGAGCCTGGGTCGATCCTGCAAACGGGTGATTCTGTCGCTGCCTGACGTGCATGTAGTCGAACAGGTTCTGTTCGGCGCTGAGGGGCTTGTGTCGGCGCTGGCACCGGGGTCCATCGTCATCGATTGCGGTACGACTCATCCCGACAAGACACACCAGATGGCGGCGCTGCTGGCAGACGTCTCTATGGCGCTGCTCGATGCGCCGGTCAGCGGCATGGAGACCCGGGCAGCAGAAGGGACTCTGACGATCATGGTTGGTGGCGCTGAGCAGGCATTCGCCGCGTGCGAGCCCTTATTCGATGTGCTGGGCGAGCTGGTTCTGCACATGGGCCCGTCTGGTGCAGGTCAGTTGATGAAGATGACGAACAATGTCCTCTACAATATCTCCATTGCAGCGATGGCAGAGATGCTGCCTCTGGCTGTGCGACTCGGTCTGGACCCAGAGAAGGTCTGTCAGGTTGTCTCCACCGGTTCGGGGCAGAGCTTTGGCTTTGACTATCACTCGCAACGTGCTTTACTGGGGCAATACGATCAGGGCTATCCCATGGCCAGTGCGTACAAGGACATGACCACGCTCTTTGAACGGGCCAATGAACAACATGCACCGATGCCGGTCGCGTCAGGGGCGATGCAGACATATCGCATGGCTCTGGCGGCAGGATTCGGAGACGAAGCGAAGGTGGCAATGATCAAGGTGTGGGAGCGTCTGCTGGATGTGAAAGTTCGAGGAGAGGAGCCGTCCGCATGACGAATGTCTTGCCGAGTATGCGATTGGATGGGAAACGGGCCATCGTCACGGGGGCCGGTTCGGGGATCGGACGTGCCGTCGCCATCGCCCTGTCCGAATCGGGCGCTGACGTGGCCTTGAGTGAATTGCCGGATCGGCTCGACTCGCTGCAGGAAGTCTGCGAAGCCATCGAGTCGAATGGTCAGAGGGCTGTGCCTTTGCCATTGGCCCTGCCGCAAACGGACAGCATCGACACCTTCGTCGCAGGGGCGATCGAGGGTCTGGGAGGACTCGACATCCTCGTGAACAATGCGGGGGTCAATATTCCTGTAGATGCCTTCGATCTGACGGAGCAGGACTGGGATCACGTGCAGGATGTGAATCTCAAGGGGCTGTTTTTTCTGTCACAGCGATGTGGTCGACACATGCGCGATCATAGCGGTGGGCGCATCGTCAACATGGCGTCGATCAATGGCGTCGTCGGTTACTACAAACGTGCAGCCTATTGCTCGAGCAAGGCGGGTGTCGTCAACCTGACACGTGTCTTGGCGCTGGAATGGGCCGAGCACGATATCAATGTGAACGCGATTGGACCTACCTTCATCCTTACACCCCTGACCCAAGCGACCTTCGATGACCCTGTCATGCGAGAGGATCTATTGAAGAGGATTCCCAAGGGTCGCGTGGGGCAGCCGGAGGATATTGTCGGCGCTGTCGTTTTCCTGGCAAGCGATGCGGCGGCGATGATCACGGGCCACACGTTGCTGGTTGATGGAGGGTGGACGGCAATTTGAGTATCGGCGCCAAACTGACGGCGCCGATACTCAAATTGCTTGGGCCAATCAAGATCGGCCAGGCAATACATCAGAACTCGGTGAATACATCAGATAGCGTGTAACGGTTGGTTCGAAAGGGAGTCGAGATGGCGACGATCTATGAGACGTATGATGATTTACTGGCGGATGTTCTGCGCCGGTCGCAGGATGTCACGACGCTGGGAAATACGGTCGATGGGGCACCCCTCGTGGTGGCCCGGGGTGGTGGCGACAAGACGCCGGGGATCTTCATCACCGCCGGCAGTCACTCTACTGAGCACGCTGGCGTTTCGGCGGCAGTGCAACTGATCGATGAACTGGACACGGAGCATCAGGTGTTTGTTGTGCCCACGCGGGATCCTGTGGGGCACGATGGGTTCGCCCACGCCTTGAGCCTGGGGCTGGGTGAGTTGCCCTCCTTCGATGATTTCGAGCAGTTGGAGGAACTCATGCGCAGCACGGGGCAGATTCTGTTCGAGGACGATGACTTTCTCCTCGTACTGATTGGCGACTATGGCTATGCCAGCGCCCGCCCTGAGACGAAGGGAGAGGTCGTCGAAGACGGTGAGACCCGGTTTCGGGCGGGGCCGAAGCGTAAGAACCCGCAGGGGTACGGATATGGCCGGATGAAGGCCATCTATCGAGACCAACCAGAAATTCTGGCCCCCTTGCTTGGCAGGCGGGTCTATCAGCCCGCGGGGCAGATCGGTGTGGAGGGCACGAATCTCTTCGATCGTGCCTACACGCTGATTGTCTCTCTGGAAGGCGAAATTCTGCACATCAATCGCTTTCACGATACTGCGTGGGCACCTGTTGAACCACGCGTGACACGGCAGTTGCTGGATGAGGTGCGACCCGGGATCAGTTTTGACCTGCACGAGTCCGCAGGGATGGACGATCGGTTCTGGCTTTCAGCACGAACCCAGCCCGATCCCGAGAATCAATCCTGGGAGCAGAAAGCCGCGACAGCGACGATCCAGGCAATCGAAGCATCCGGAGCGACACTGGCGACAGATAAGGATGCGCCGTCGAAATGGTTCGACATGTCCGAACAGGCCGTTTTCTGGCTCGACGCGTCCCGTCGAGGCGAGGGATTCAATCTGATGGACTTCTGTTCGCGTGAATACGGTTTGGCCTTCGGTACCGAGATGGGCATGTTCGGCACCTTCGACGGCAGAGTCGACATGGCGCTGACCACGGTGCGCACCGCTGTTTCCGTTTTCGAAGAGCGCTATCGCTGAGGCGTCCGGCGACGCGTCACCTGATCTGTCGCCACCAGAGTGGTGGCTGTATACTCGGGCCGTTGAGTCCAGGTACATCCATCCAATCGGAGCCGACTTCATGCGTGTTGCTCTCGGTGCGATCAGCCACGAATGGGTGGCTTGCAACGGGACAAGAGATGATCGACACGGACTGTCCTGATCGGACGCGAGACGGCCTTTGCGCCCACCCTGAAGCTCGATCCACGCGAGATGTCGACGACTGCCGTGAGTCTGTCGCTCACTTTCGCGCCGGTTTCGAGTCGTGGGCGGGTGCGATACACAGGGTGTCTGAGCCTTGTGTGCACAGCGAATGGAATCTAGTCTATTCGAACACGGGTCGGTCGTTGTATCCACTGGACGAAAACGGTCGCTACCCGACCGAAACCCCCTGGCAATCGCTCCGCTGAGGCCATCGATGATCAACACACCCACTGCAGCACACTCTGTCGCTCGATCCCTTGAGATCTACGAACGTGCGCGGCAATTGATCCCCGGCACGACACAATTGATTAGTCGGCGACCGACGCGGGGAGCCCTGGGGGTGAGCCCTATCTATGCTGAACGGGCCAAGGGATGCCGTATCTGGGATGTGGATGGCAATGAATATGTCGACTGGATGAGTGCTGTGGGTCCCATCGTTATCGGCTATGCAGACGATGTTGTCGACACGGCGGTAAAAGAGCAGATCGACAGGGGCTCAGTCTACAGCATCGTGCACGAGAACTCCCTGGCTCTGGCTGAGACCCTCGTACGCTTGATCCCCTCGGCAGAGATGGTCCGCTACTGCAAGGGAGGCGGGGAAGCATGTACGA
>Ga0114999_10008681_pt1 | contig 11285 bp, 12 predicted proteins | sample ArcticOcean_MG_C_3_FD_89820 | JGI IMG/M metagenome (GOLD analysis project Ga0114999, IMG submission 89820) | Marine microbial communities from western Arctic Ocean - ArcticOcean_MG_CB8_126 | ecosystem: Environmental > Aquatic > Marine > Oceanic | place: Arctic Ocean: Canada Basin | collected...
AGGCAGGCTCATGCTCGTAGGCATAAGACATAGGGCTGTACTAGCACTGGGATGCACGCTGGTGGCGGTGGCGTGTGGCGGTGGCCTATGGACTGAAATGGGTCTTCCCGCTCGGGGGCATCCTCCTCGCCGTCGCGTTCCCGTTGGCGTACCTCGGCTATCGCTCCGCTAAATCGACGGCAGCGGGCGATCCGCGAGCGGGCCATCGCTAAGAGACGACAAGATTGTGCTTTCGTGCACTATTTCGACAATCATCCAACGCGAAGTTAAGTTGCCCGTGACGGTCATCTAAGTGCCACAACGTCTCCAGCGAATACGGATCACGACCAGTTGACTTAGACTTGTAGTTACCGGCAGGTAATTGCCAAGGTGAGGGTCGGGAGTTCGAATCTCCTCTTCCGCTCCAGGTCTCCCCTCGGTATTAGATGGCTCGCTTCGTGCGGGCCGTTTTCTTTTGCCCCGGCGAGTCCGCGATCAATCCTGAAAGGCTTTAAAATAGGCTCATAAGCCCTTTGTAATTATCGAAATGCTCAGCGTATCTAACATAAGCAAATCCTACGGAGACCGGACTCTGTTCGGTGGTTTGACCATAAACATAGCGGCTGGCGAGCGTATTGCTCTAATTGGATCAAACGGCTCTGGAAAGTCCACTCTCTTGGACATTCTTGCCGGCGAAACTTCTCCAGACTCTGGCACCGTATCGTGGGCGCGTCACGTAGTAACAGGCTATCTAAAACAAGACCTGGTTCGGGGTGCTGGGACAACGCCCTTAGAGGAAGTGCTTGAAGAGTCTCCAGAGGTAAAGGCTCTTCGAAACAAGGTCGTTGACACCTATGAAGCCCTTTCGTCCAAGCCTGGTAAGGACAAGCAGAACGAGCTGATACGACAGCTCGGTCAGTTTGAGGAATCTCTGGAAGCGGCAGATGGACGCTCCAGCGATCATGAGGCCAAAACCATCCTCTCCGGGCTAGGCTTCGACCAAAGCGAATTCTCGAAACCTCTCGACGAGTTCAGTGGTGGCTGGCTAATGCGCGTTTCGCTGGGAAAGATGCTTTTCAGCAACCCGGATCTTTTGCTCTTAGACGAACCAACCAACCATCTGGACCTCGACGCAAACCTGTGGTTCGAGAGCTTCCTAAAATCCTTCCCTGGAGGAGTGATCTTCACCTCGCACGACCGCGCTTTCCTGAACCAGGTTTCAACCATGGTGCTGGCAATCGAGCCAGGCGAGGTAGTGCACTACAGGGGCAATTACGACGACTACATCGTTGCGCGCGAGCATTCGCTGGAGGCCAAACAGTCGGCCGCTGCCAGGCAGCAACGCGAAGTCCAAAAGCAGATGCGCTTTGTAGAGCGTTTTCGCTCGAAAGCCAAGAAGGCCACCCAGGTACAGAGCCGCTTGAAGCAGCTAGAGAAGGTAAAAATCATCGAGCTACCTCGGGCGACCAAGAAGGTTCACTACACCTTCCCTGAGCCACCCAGAAGCGGCGCAGAGGTAATGACCCTTACCAACGTGAGTAAGGCCTACGGTGACCACACCGTATACAGCGGCCTGAACCTCATCCTCGAGCGTGGTGACCGGGTTGCCCTGGTTGGGCCCAACGGTGCCGGAAAATCTACCATGCTAAAAATGCTCGCAGGGGTAATCCCCTGCGATGAAGGTGAGCGACGGACCGGGCACAACGTGATAACAACTTATTACGCCCAGCACTTACTCGACCTTCTCACGCCTGGAAATACCGTACTCAAAGAACTCCAGCAGACCGCACCACAGGAACCCGAGCAAAACCTGCGACACATCCTTGGTGGGTTCCTGTTCAGTGGCGACGACGTCCGCAAGCCAATATCCGTATTGTCAGGCGGGGAAAAGGCGCGGGTTGCGTTGGCCAAGCAGCTGGTTCTACGAAGCAACGTGCTGTTCATGGACGAACCGACCAACCATTTGGACATAGCGTCAAGGGAAGTTCTCGCAGACGCCCTCAGCGATTACCGAGGGACCATTTGCGTCATCACCCACGACCGCACCGTCATACGGCAGGTCGCCAATAAAATCATTGAGATAAACAACGGCAAGGCAACCATCTTCCCAGGGGACTACGATGGTTACCTGCATAAAAAACAGTTACAAGCCGCCGAAGCCAAATCTAATTTACCTGCCGATGGCGCCGGGAAGGCCAAATCCAAGGCCGGCCCTGTGCGCAAGCGTTCTACCAAAGGACGCCGGGAACCAACTCGGAGCCAGGAAGGCAAGACGCGTCGCGGTCTCGAAAAAGAGGCCCGGACTCTAAAAACTCGTATAGAGAAAATCGATGCCACCCTGGCCGGTTACGAGGCTCAGATTACTAAGATGGAGAAGCTATTCTCCGACCCGGACCAAATCAGCGACTCAACAAAGCTGCTCGAATTGGGAAAACAATACGAGGTCGTCAAAAGCGAATCGCAAAGTCTCTGGAAGGAATGGGAGCAGTTATCGTCAGACGCCCAGAGAGTTGAAACCCAACTCAAGGCCATTGGTGCGACTGAATAGCCATTAGTAGCCAGGGCACGTCGTTTCTTTCTGGGCCTCGCACAATATTCGCCCCTATGTCCTGGCCCAACCCCGTCCTGGGCGGCCGTTCGTCTCTAGCGAAGAATTGTTACTTCGCACCCTAAGACCCACACACGTCGGCCCGTATCACCTTCACACCCACCAGGGTCCACTCGCCACCGCGCGAGTGGCGTCTCCCCTGACCGAAGCCATCTGCCACTGCGGGGGGCTCGGGTTCATAGCAGAAACCTTTGTGGCTATCAGGACCGCGTCGTCCCGCAATTCAGTCGCCTCATAGAACTCCGTCCATGCCGCATGTGACACGGCGGCGTCATCCGGAGGGACGAGCCAGCGCCACCGTTGCAGTGCAGTGCGGGCGTTTTCAAAACGGGCTAATTCAAAAGGGACCATGCGACCCGCGTACTGTTTTTCCTCAGCGGAATTTACCCGGACCGTGCCCGCCGCCGTCGCCTCTTCCAACTCCTGCAGCAACGCAGCGACCTCCTGCCGGGCTTCTTCGTCCACCCTCTCCCATTCCCTGTGAATCACCGAGGCCAGCGTGCAGTACTCCTCCAGGGTGGTCGGGAGCGCAAGCTCCGGGGTTGCCACGACCGCATCAGACGCAACCAAGTCCGACGAATTCGTACCGGGAACTGTTCCTTCTCCGCACGCTGCTACGGCAAGGGCGACCAGCCCCAAAACAAGCAATACCCCAGGCCCCTCTGGGACGGGCGGCGACTCTGGCTCCTTGCCCACGTTCGACCGCAGCACGGCCACATATCCGTGGGGCACATCGGCCACGGAATGCTTTTGTATCTCGAACAGCAGCGGGTTTTTGTAGTAGTCGCCCGGCTGCAACGTGTCCAACTGCGGCCCCCGGTAGCCGCCGCTGTCTATGAACGCCTGGCCGTCCTGGAAGAACCGGTGCGGCCTGGCCACGTCGCCCCCGGCACTTGCAGCGCCAGTCGGGGCGTCATTAGACGACTCGGGCGGCTTGGGCACAACAATGTACCCCGGCGGCAGCGGCTTGCCATCCAGCGCAACGGCCACCCCCAGGCGACCGGCCTTAACCGTAGTCGCCGAGCGCATCTTCACCCGGAACAGCTCGGTATTTATCCGGTAAACGCCGGGGCGCAGTATCTCTACCTGGGGTCCCTTGCAGCCGCCATTCATCAAGAAAGCGCGGCCATCCTGGTACGAGTCGCAGTCGGCCGCGTCGCCTAGTAGGCGTCCGTTGGTAAGCGCCAGGCCGTCTATAGACTCCACCACACCAACCTGGTCTGGCTCGACAATCGTCACGTGCACCCGCTCAATTCGCCACACGAACGGGAGCCGCCAGTACAGCCCCGGCCTCAGAATTTCGGCCTGAATGCCCACCTCCTGGTCCCTGGCGATGATGTGCCCATGGGGAAGCGGCCGCCCGCCCAGCTTTCGGGTGAGAATCCCGACCTGGTCGTCGCGTACCATTCGCAGCCCACTCAGGTATGTGAAACATGCCACAATGAATAACGCTACAATAGTGAAGAACATCACGATATCGCTCATCTGTTTCTCCTCGCTGGCTTGAAATAACTCGGACCTATCGAAAAAGGGAACGACGTCGTCTATATCTAACCCGGCATCAGGTATTAAAGATACCCCTGTTCAACTATCTACGTGGTCAACATTGGCTATATCTCTTGCCAACAACCCTGGCCGGTCCCGGTGGAAACCGGAGAGAATATTTGGCACTATCTCTGGTAACCCCGCTACCTAATTGAGGCAAAACTACAGCAGCAAAAACATGACAAACCACAAGCCCATAATCCAGAGCGGTAATTTCGCCGGCCAGCGCTACGCCTACCTCGACACCGAAAAACACCTGAGTATGGTGTCCGAGCTAGCAGACTGGCCCGACGACTGGGCCCGTCCCGAACCCGACGGCATCTGGCCGCCACAGGACTAGGAACACTTATTGAGCGCAAACTTCGAAGAACTCGACTACCGGGCAACGCCTATGGGCCTACTCAGCCTGCGCCGACGCAAAGAAACGACCACCGGTGCGATTGTCTATGAGATAAAGCTGGACGAGGACTTTCTCATGTCCAGCTTCTTCACCGTCGCCGAAATCGCGCTGTCGAACCTCGGTCTGGCGGCTAGTTCGCAACCGGCATTGGACGTCGTAGTCGGTGGGCTCGGCCTCGGCTACACCGCCGTCGCCGCGCTAGAGCACGCTCAGGTGCGCGAGCTGCTGGTCATCGACGCCTTGCCAGAGGTCATCGAGTGGCACGAAGAGGGCCTGCTGCCACTGGGTAAAAAGCTCACGGCCGACCCGCGCTGCCGCCTAATTCACGGCGACTTTTTCGCCATGGCCGCATCACCGCGCAAAGGCTTCGACCCCGACGCCAAGGGCCGCAAGTTCCATGCCATATTGCTTGACGTCGACCACTCGCCCCGAGCCGTACTGCACCCCAGGCACGCCCCGTTCTACACCACCAACGGGCTGGCCAAGCTGGCGTCCCAATTGCTACCCGGCGGCGTATTCGCGCTGTGGTCCGACGACCCGCCAGACGAAGAGTTCGAAATGGCGCTGGGCGAAGTCTTCGCCGACCAGCGCACCCACGTCGTCAGCTTCTCGAACCCTCTTCAGCCAGAAGACTCGGGCGACGACGGCGAGGACTCCAACACCGTCTACGTCGCCCGCGTGCCCTAACCCGTCACCCCATCTGTTTGTGTGGCCAGACGGCCTCTTCGGGCACGCCGAACAGGGTGGCTATCTCTTGCGCCGTCTCCGCGCCGGACCTGAAGGTCTCCAAGAGGTCGACCAAAAATCCGTAGACGAACTCCTCAGCCTCGCGCTCGAAGGTCGAGGCCAGGTTGGTGCGTGACCGTAGCCACAGGTGGTTGCTATGGTGCAAACAGTGGCGGCCTAAGGCATGCACCACCGACCAGATGCCGGGCCACCGGGCCAGGGGATGTATGACCAGCGGATGCACTGGTCAATCTTGTTACTTAACGCGAGACCGCACTAATGCGAAGCCAGGTCCGCCATTACGCTTCGCCACACGTCGATATTGCCGCTGCCGTACCCTTCGCGGTAGACGATTACGCCGTCTGAGTCGAAGGCGATTTTGAATGACTGGCTGGTTATTCGCAGTTCGGCGAGCATGCCCCGGCCGGGTAGCGCAACCGGCCACGGGTGGCCCTGGGCGTCGCGAAACGCGATGAGTTCGGTGAAGGACTCGGTGGGGTCCTGGCCGATGGCGATGAACTGGAAATTGTCGGCGAACTCGGGGTAGATGTCTTTTAGCTGGGTCATTTCCCGGCGGCACACAGGGCACCAAGTCGCGAAGAAGAACATGAACACGGGCTTGCCAGCGCTGATTAGCTGGGCGGTGCTGCGGGTCGTCCCGTCGTCGAAGGCGAGGTTGAAGTCGACGACCCGCTCCCCGACGTTGCGGCCGATTCTTCTTGAGTCGGCTTGCGCCTCTCCCGTCAAGTCGGCTGACGCCTCCTGATTGTTTCCCGACAGCGTTGAGTCTGGGTCTGTTGAGTCGGTGACTGGCGTGGGCGGGATGGCCGTGCCGCCTCCTATGCCGCCACCAGAGGAGTCGTCGGAGCCGCAGGCAGTTCCTAGCGCTGCGATGAGCAGGCCCGCCGCGATGAGCCTAGCTGCCGCGATGGGCGGGAGAGGGAGTAGCGTGAGCAGGGACAGTTTGGTGAAGGGTCGGGTAGTCATGGTATCCAGTTTAAGGGTTGTGGCTATGGGTCCGTACCTTATTTCACTGCCTGCCTTCTCTTTGCTTCAATAGCCGCTGGCCGGGGGGTTAGACTGTATTTTGGCCCTATTTTGGAGAAGAGTGCCCCCCTGGAACCTGATGAAGAGAACGATCTGATGGACGAGAAAAAACCGATGGACCCAGTGGAACCGAAGAGCGGAGAAGAACAACAGCATCAACTGATCTGGTGGAACCGGCTACGTCGTCGGGCGATTGTCGCCACCTCGATTCTCGTGGTGCTGGCCGCGCTACTGGCATTGCTGGGCTGGGGGCTGGCCAACCGTGAGCCGGTGACGGGCCGGTCGGGCATTACCCGCATCGACAAGCCGGTACCCGAGTTCGTGTTGACGACGTTCGACGGCCGTGAAGTGGATATTGCGGTGAGCGCCGGCCGACCAATGGTCATCAATTTCTGGGCGTCGTGGTGCTTGCCGTGCCGCAGGGAGGCCGGGACGCTGGAGGCGGCGTGGCAGGCGTACGGGGGTACGGATGTGCTGTTCATCGGCGTGGACACCGACGACATTGAGGCGGACGCACGGGCGTTCGTGACGGCGTTCGGGGTGACGTACCCCAACGGGCTGGATCCGGACGGGGAGATAACGGTGGACTATGGCGTGATCGGGCTGCCGGTGACGTACTTCGTTAGCCGGGAAGGGCTGATCGTGAGGCGCTGGGTGGGGGAGATAGGCCCCGAGCAGCTGGCGCTGTGGGTGGACGACCTGGTCGCCGACCGCGCGCCCGAAGAGGCGCTGGGAGAAAACCCGGACGCGTTCTTCGAGATTGGGGAGCCGACTGGGGAGTAGGGGGGCCCATCGGCGGCCAGGGGAGTGGGTGAGTGGGGGCGCAGGTGCGCCCGCTCTCGGAAGCCTGAATGGGCCGTTACTTTGTCCCTTCCCTCTTTACCGCTTACAGAGGCATCAGATAAAACTTCCTGGTTGCTTTGGCCCCGGTTGCCCGAGCAGGCTGCTTGGGGTCGTATCTGACTCTGGCGAAGATTTCCCCACGCCGGGGGGCAAGCGAACTGCCGGTGTGTTAGTTGAACTACGGTGTAGTTACGTGAAACCCGCCCTCCCCTTATAGGACCACACCGATTGTGCCGATGACGGTCATAGCGATGGCGACGCCCTTTACGGCGAGCGTTTTGCGGTCGATGGTCTCGCTCAAGATGGGCAGGAACCGGGTGGATAGGAGCGTGCCGAGCACGAATATCCATGCCGGGGGCGTGGATGCGATTGCCGACACGAGCGGGGCAGGGCCTTTTCCCAGCGCTCCCAGCAGCGCCAGCTGTGCCACGACCATGAGGCCGAAAGTGGACGCCAATATCAGCGTCATCCCCATCGGGCTTTTCAGGGAGGTCCGCATGTTGCCAAAGGTCTTTTTGTTCACCCACATGACCAGCGTCAGGAAGGCACCGGCCCTTTGCAGCCACAAGCCCTGGTACCGGTCGACCTCCTCCAGCCCCCAGTCTGAGATGATGAAGTTGATGGCTACCAAAACGGCGGCGAGGATGAGCAAGAAAAAGCTCCGGTCGAGCCGGAACCGCCCGCCGTACCGGGAGTCGATGGAGATGAGGATGGCGCCGAGCAGCGTGAGGACTATCGCCCCCCATTTAATGGCGTCTAAATGTTGGCCGAGTATGACCACCGAGATTAGCGCCACGAAGATGGGCGATGTGTTGAAGACGGGGTAGGCCCGCGTGGCCTCTGACGTTCGTACCACGTAGATAACGATGCTAAAGCCCATACCGAACAATGCCCCGGAGCCGACGACGGCGAAGACGTTGAGCAGCGGCGTGCCCGCCTCGATGGGGAACGCGATGGCGAATGGGATGCCGACCGCGACCTGGGCGATGGCGAACCAGGCGATGAGCGTGGAGTGGTCCGGCAGGTACCGCGTCAGCAATACCTTTTCCACGATGTTGTTTACGCCGTATGAACCGGCGAAGATGATGGCCAACAGTGCCCAGGGCATCTAGTTGCCCCAGATAAGCAGGCGGACGAATGGGCGAGTTGGGCGGCGAGCGTTGTTCAAGACGATCTCTCTAACAAGGGAGTGGGGGAGCAGCGCCGTCGCGACGACTCCCAGGGATTGCTTATGGGACCGGTGTGCCGACGAGCCGACAGACCTGTAATGAAAGGTATGCCGCCGCCCGGCCCAGCGCAAGAGGGACGGGACGAGGCGTGCGGAGGTGCGTGTAGGCTGTCCGGCGGATGCTTATGCCCGACCGACGCCGAGGTGTACAGGCCCTAGGCCCCTGCGCTTCCTGTTCGCCGGGTTCCTACTGGCAGCGCTCCACGAAGGCCAGGTGTAAGCCCCGGGGCGCTAAACCCCTAGTCCTGGTACTTCCCGTTACGCCTGGTATTCGCGAATGTCGGGCCGGTAGGCGCTGGCAAGTACTTCTTTCTTGAAGCCCAGCGGCACTTCGCCCCTGGCGTACTCGTAGAGCGCGGCCTTGAAGATGCCCTCCAGCGCCATTACGGCACCGATGGCGAACCCGACGGTGACGAAGCCGACTCCGATGCCCACTATGGGCGATATCTGGTAGGCGATGAACGCCGGAATGACACCGATGACGGCGCCGATTATGTACACGAGCATGAAGCCGAAGGACGCGGTGAACTGCCTGCCCCAGGTCTTGCCGAGCAGGCCTTTGGAGCGCTTGATGGCGGTGAACGGACCGACGCCCTCGGTGACGATTATGGGCACGACGAAGAACGTTATGAGTTCCCAGATGCCGCCGATGATAGATATGACGAACCGGCCCATGCCGTTCTGGCGGCTCTTGAGCAGCATTAGCACCAGGCCGACGGTGCCGGAGATGACGGCCCAGCCGAAGATGGGGCCTATGTGCTTGGCGGCGTGGCTCAACCCCGAACCGACGTTGGGGTCGCCGCCTCGCAAACGCTCCAAAGCGGCAGACACAAGGGCCGCGTTGAAGAAGATGATGACGAAGTAGGCCGATATGTAGCCAAGCAGCAATAAGACGTAGTCGCCAGCCACAGGTCCGGTCTGCACGCCGGCCACCGCAGCTGAGTTCATTTCGTTGAGGCGGTCCAACGACCCGGTAGTCTGGGCGATGAGCCCGAAGAGAGCCATGACCCCGACCAGTCCGATGATGCCCATGATGGGAAAGAAGACCAGCTCGCGGTCCATGTTGAAGACCCGCCAGCTCATCTTCATTAGTTCAAAAGTGTGTCCGAATGTCGCAAACATGATCTCAAGTATAAACGCGCCTTGCACGCCCGTGGATTGCACCGGCAAGCCGTCACTCCACTTTACTCTCGCGCTACGGCTCTCGGGGTGGTACAAAGACCGGCGGCAATTCAACACATCCACTCAATTGGGAGACCATCTTATTTATGTCATTTGTACTTTTAACCGGCTCCAGCCAGGGCATCGGCCTGGCAACTGCTCTCGTCCTCGCCCGCGCCGGACACACGGTGCACGCGACAATGCGCAACCCGGTGCGAGCGCCGGAGCTTGGCGAGATTGCAGCGAAAGAGTCGCTGCCGATTCACGTGTCGGTGATGGACGTGGACTCGGACGACTCGGTTACTGATGCGATAAGCGCCGTGCAGCGCGACCACGGCCCCATAGACGTGCTGGTGAACAACGCTGGCATCGAGATTATGGGCTCGGTGGAGGAGCTGGAGATCTCTCGCATTCGCGCGGCGATGGAGACGAACTTCTTCGGCACCCTGCGCACCATGCAGGCGGTGCTGCCGTCGATGCGGGAGCGCAAGTCCGGGTCGATCATCAACATCGGGTCGGTGTCGGGGCTCATGGCCATTTCCCCTGCCGGTGCCTATAGCGCGACCAAGTGGGCGGGCGAGGCGCTGACCGAGGCGCTGGCGCAGGAGACCAAGGGCTTCAACATTCGCGTGGCCGTGATCGAGCCGGGCGCGATAGCAACAGAAATGGCAGTACGGCTGGGTAAGGGCACGCCGCCGTCGCTGTACCCGAACATCAACCGCATGAACCGCCTCACGAAGGGCGCGTTCGCCAACGCCTCGTCGCCCTATCTGGTGGCGGACAAGGTGCTGGAGATCATGGACACCGGCACCTGGGTCATTCGGCACAGGGTCGGCCCGGACGTGGACGCGTTTATGGACTGGCGCGACTCGGTGACCGACGAAGAGTGGGCCGACTGGGGCGCGCTGGACGACGAGGCCTGGTACGAAAACGTCGAGACTCGCTTCGGCGCTAATCTGCGTCCCGGCGCAAATTAGCCCTGCGTTACTATTAGCGCCACTAATAAGAGGAGACCTCTTCTGTGTTCACAGCGATAGCCGCCGTCAAAATTAAGCCGGGGATGCGGGACGAATGGGTCCGCCTCATCGAATCCAACGCCCGCGGCGCAGCGGCCGAGTCGGGCTGCCTGGGCTTTCACCTGATGCAGGACCGCGAGGACGAAAACACGGTGTGGTTCGTGGAAATGTACAAGTCCGAGCAGGACTTTAAGGACCACCAGCAGACCAAACACTTCCTCGACTGGATGCCCCATTTGGAGCGCATGATCGACGGCGTGGTGCCCAACACCGCCGCCTTCGCCGACGGTATCTACCCGCCCGCCGGGGGCTGGAGCTAGTCAACCAGCGACCGGCCGTCGGCCGGTCGCCCTGACAAGGCTCCCAGGTTCTTGAAACACCTGCCGAAAATCTTCACCCTCGGGCTGCTCGCCCTGGTGGTGTTCATCGTCTTCATCGGCTCGTACGCGGTGGCGGAGAAGGCCATCGTAGCCGTGCCATCGGCCGAGGCCGCAGAAAGCGGCGACTTGGGCGACGACCACTACGACTGGTACGAAGACACGGCCATCTTTATATGCCCCCTGCACTGATGAAAGTGACTAACCACCAGGACTGAAGCCATGCCACCGACCGAGACCAACAACCCGAACCGGTACCGTGACCAGGTCGCCATCGTCACCGGCGGGGCCACCGGTATTGGCTACGGCGTGTGCCGCAGACTCGGCGCAGAGGGCGCCAGCATCGTGCTGGTCG
>Ga0114999_10008687_pt1 | contig 11279 bp, 15 predicted proteins | sample ArcticOcean_MG_C_3_FD_89820 | JGI IMG/M metagenome (GOLD analysis project Ga0114999, IMG submission 89820) | Marine microbial communities from western Arctic Ocean - ArcticOcean_MG_CB8_126 | ecosystem: Environmental > Aquatic > Marine > Oceanic | place: Arctic Ocean: Canada Basin | collected...
TATTTATTTTTTTTTATTTTGAAAAAAATAAAAAGAGAGCTTTTAACATTATCTTAATTTTTTCTTTAGGGGGTTATATTTTTGATTCTTTTTTGAGCTATTTGTATTTATATAAAATTAATGCAGATATAAATTTTTTATTCTTACCTATTTGGTTTCTGGTTTTGTGGCCAAGCTTCTCTTCTTTATTGGTTAATTTACTTTCATTCCTGAAAAACAATTTAATAATTTCAATTTTATTAGGCGCTATTTTTGGACCTATTAGTTATTATGCGGGGATAACACTAGGTTTAGTTACTTTTCTCAACTATGAAATCTTTATATTAATCTCTTTTTTCTGGGGACTTTTAATGTTTCTTTATTGTAATTATATTTTAAATAAAAATTTATTATAAGATTTCGTCAGATTCTACGTTTTTTTTTCGAGATTTATTAATAGTTTTTTCTAAATCTTCAAAAGAACATAGACCTACATCCATTGGGCTTTTAGTTTCCAAAACAGCTTCACGATATGTGCCTGTTCGAATCGCATCAACAGTATTTTTTGTAGAGCCAGTCAATTTTGCAATTTGTGAGCTGGTAAGCTCTGTTGGATATCGTTTTATAAGCCAAAGAATCGCATAAGGCTTTTCCTGTCTAAGGGAAATGGGTGTGTACTTAGTGTCCTTTTTTCTAGGAGGAAGATTTTCTATAGTTTTAGAAGCTATTAATCTTAATTTTTCAGTTGAATCATTTTCACATCGAGTGATTTCTTCTTTTGTCAATTGCTTGTTGTCTATAGGATCATATCCCTGCATTCCAGTAGCAACATCTCCGTCAGCAATGCCCTCAACTTCTAATTCATGTAAACCGCAAAATTCAGCAAACTGATTGAATGTTAAACCTGTATTTTCAATTAACCAAACTGCAGTTGCTTTTGGCATTAATGGTAAAGTCATATTTATTTGCCTAATTTAAGACCTTTAAATCTTTTTTCAAAACGAGCAACTTGACCTTCTGAGTCATTAATACCCGCTTTTCCACCAGTCCAGGCTGGGTGAGATTTTGGGTCAATTTCTAATTTTAAAGTATCTGAAACTTTTCCCCATGTAGAACGAGTTTTAAAAGTAGATCCATCAGTCATTACTACTTCAATTTCATGATAATCTGGATGTATATCTTTTTTCATTATTTGGATCTTATAGTGATTAATTATTTAAAGTAAAGTTAGATTATACTGAGTTTTTCCTTGATTACTTCATGAATATTTAAATTGGAGGCAAGAATATCTTTTGATTCTGTATTCCATTCATCCCCATTTGGTTGTGTTATTTTTCCTCCAGCTTCTTTTACCAAAATTACTCCTGCAGAAACATCCCACAGATTAAGATTTCTTTCCCAGTATGCGTCTAATTTTCCAGCAGCCACAAAAGCTAAATCAATAGATGCAGCACCCATTCTTCTTAATCCTGAGCAATTTTTTGAAATGTTATCAATTTCTTGCAGATAATTTGAATATGAGCGGTTTGCATGTGGGATTCCTGCTCCTACAATACAGTCCATAAAATTTTGTCTCTTGGATACACGTAATCTTTTATTGTTACACCAAGCTCCCATACCTTTTGAAGCCCAGTAAAACTCATTTAAAATAGGGTTAAAAATAACCCCGTCTGTAATTTCATTGTTAAATATGCGTCCTATTACTATTCCAAAAAGAGGTATTCCGTGTATAAAATTAGTTGTTCCATCAATCGGGTCTATTACTATAGTTTCATCGCTTCCTTTTATACCATCAGATTCTTCAGTTATGTAAGTTGCATTAGGATAATAATATTGGAGAGTTTCTAGTAAGATTTTTTCTGTTTTTATATCTGATGAAGTCACAAAGTCTCCTAAACTTTTTGATTGAATTTGTAAGTTTTCGACTTCACCAAAATCTCTTATTAAGGATTTTCCAGCCTTTCTTACAGCTTTTTCAAAAATATTTATAACCGGAGGTTGGATTTGCATTATTGTTTTTTTGATTTTTCAACGTAACTGGAATCATTCGTGTTTATTACTACTAAATCCCCAACTTCTATAAAAGGTGGAACGGATGTTGTAATTCCCCTTTCAAGAATAGCTGGTTTGTATGATGATGCTGCAGTTTGTCCTTTGACCACTGCATCAGCTTCAACAACTTTGAAACTGACATGGGCAGGAAGAATAATTGATACTGGTTGAGATTCATAAAATAGAATAATATTAATTTCATTTTCTTTTAAAAACTTAGATTCCGCATCGGCAATAATATCTTTGCCAATCTCTATTTGTTCATAATTGGTATTATCCATAAAATAGTATTTATCATCAGCAGAATACAAATATTGACATTTTTTTTCATCAAGAATTGCTCTTTCAACACTTTCTGAAGATCTAAAACGTTCATTCATTTTAATACCGTCAATAAGCTCTTTCATTTCAGCCTGAAGATAAGCGCCTCCTTTGCCAGGTTGGGTATGCTGAGTTTTAATGACTCGCCATAGTTTATTATTTATTTCTAAAATATTGCCTACTTTTATTTGATTGCCATCAATTTTCATTGCCTACCTTTTTAATAAGTGCTGAGTTTTAATTTTTATTATAAATATTTGTTAATTTTAAGTTTATGTTTTTTGATTTTGAAAGATCTACTACACTAAAAGATGGGTTAATTACAACTTTATTTAATTTAGCAATCTGAGTTAATCTTTTAAGTGTCTCCTCATTCCCTTTAACAGAAATATAATTAATTTTTTCTTCAATTAGACCTATAAATAAGCCGTAATTTTTTTCAACCTCAGCAAATATTTTAAAATCCTGAGGTTTAAATTCATTTTCCAGCATAGATTTAAATTCGCTTAACCAACTAATGCCAAGTCCATCAATTAAATAATATTTAATTAAAAGTATTGGGATTATTTTATTTTTTTTAGATATTGATATGATTTCAACTGCTTGATGATAAGAATTTATTGTTAAGCAATTTTTTTTTGAATTCACTTATAATAATTTTTTAAAATTCAACAGTGTGTCAATCATTCGATTTGAAAAACCCCATTCGTTATCGTACCAAGATAGCACTCTGCAGAATTTTTTATTTAGTACATGAGTCTGTGTGAGATCGAAAATTGAACTATTTGGGTTATGATTAAAATCAATTGAGACAAGGGGTAAATTATTTACTGACAATATATTCTTAAAGTTAGAAGATTTTGATGCGCTGATCATCGCTTTATTAATTTTTTCAATACTTGCTTCTTTTTTAGAAATAAAAGTAAAATCAATTAAAGAAACATTTGGGGTTGGAACTCTAATTGCAGTCCCATCAAGTTTGCCTTTAAGTTTTGGCAAAACTAAACTTAAGGCTTTGGCAGCACCTGTAGAAGTTGGGATCATGGAGCTTGATGCAGCTCTAGCCCTTCTTAGGTCACTATGGTTCTGATCAACAGTTCGTTGATCTCCGGTAAAGCTGTGAATAGTAGTCATAAAACCTGATTCAATCCCCAAAATATTATCTAAAACCATGGCAACAGGCGCTAAGCAATTAGTAGTACATGAGCCATTTGAAATAATAGTATGATTTTTTTTTAAGATATTATTGTTCACTCCTTGCACTATAGTAGCATCGACATCTGCTGCAGGTGCTGAAATTATTACTTTCTTTGCTCCTGCTTTAATGTGAGCGTAAGATTTTTCTTTTGAAGCAAAGAAACCACTGCATTCCAGAACGATATCTATTTTAAGTTTGCCCCAAGGTAAATTTTTTGGATCTTTTTCAGAAAAAAAAGCAATATTTTTATTTTTTATTTTTAAGCTATTTTTTGTTTTTGATATTTTGAAAGGTAATTTTCCATGAGTACTATCAAATTGCATTAAGTGATAATTTGAGTCTAGAGAACCCATATCATTAATAGCAACTATTTTTATATTTTTTAAATTTTTTTCTAAAAAAGCTCTTAATACAAGTTTTCCTATTCTTCCAAACCCATTTATAGCTACTCTCATTATGTTACTTCCCCTTTTTTTTGATTAATTTGACTAAGCATTCTGCTGTAATTCCAAAATGTTCATAAAGTTTTTTATATGGACCACTCGCACCAAAAGATTTCATTCCTATAAAGTTTTCTGTAGGAACATATTTTTCCCAACCATTGATAACACCTGCTTCAATTGCAAATATTGGCATATTTCCTAAAATATTTTTTTTATCTTCTTCTGATTTTTTATCAAAAATTTCCCAACTTGGTAAGGAAACAACTCTTACATTTATTTTTTCCTCAGATAGTTTTTTAGAAGCATCCCATGCTATTTCAACTTCTGACCCTGTAGCTAAAATAGTAGCATCATAATTTTTATAATCTATAATAGGAAAACCACCATTTTGAATAATATTTATTTGATTGTTTTCCCTAAGCATTGGTAAATTTTGTCTTGTTAGAACTAAAATAGTTGGAGAATCTGAGTTAAGTGCGTACTCCCACGCCTCCATTGTTTCAATGATATCTGCTGGACGAATAACTGTAAGATTAGGAATTGCCCTAAGAGATGCGAGATGCTCTACTGGCTGATGTGTAGGCCCATCCTCTCCAAGACCTATAGAATCATGAGTCATAACGTATATTACTGGCAAGCGCATTAAAGCTGCCAATCTAATTGATGGTCTACAATAATCTGTAAAAACTAAAAAAGTTCCTCCATAAGGTCGAATTCCTCCATGCAAAGCTAAGCCATTCATTATTCCTGCCATCCCATGTTCTCTAATCCCATAATATATGTATGAGCCTTTAAAGTTCCCTTTGCTTATAGGCATCATATTTTTGGTTTTAGTATTATTCGAACCAGTTAAATCTGCTGATCCTCCAACTAAATTTTTAATTTCACTTGTGAATATTTCCAATGAAAGTTCACTAGCTTTTCTAGTTGCGCAATTAGTTCCATCAAGAAAATGCTTATTTTTAAACTCTTGAATTTTTAAATTAAGTTCTTTAGAAAAAGTCGCTGAAAAATAATCATTAAAATCACTGGAATTAATTATTTGTTTATTATTTGAAGTCCATTCTTTTTTAATATTATTGTTTCTATCTGAAAATGATCTCCAAGATTGAAGAAGTTCATCAGGAATTTCAAAATTTTTGTGCGGCCAATTTAAATTTTCTTTAGTTAATTTTATTTCATCTTCGCCTAATGGAGATCCATGAGAAGATGATTTAGATTCTTTATTTGGAGATCCAAATCCTATTTTTGTTTTGCAAGCTATTAAAGTGGGGGAAGAATTATTTTTAGCAATTGTAATAGCTTTTGAAATTTCTTCATGATTATGCCCATCTATACTTAAGGTGTTCCATCCGTAAGCCTCATATCTTTTAATTGTATCCTCTGATGCAGATAAGCTTATTGAGCCATCTATAGAAATTGAATTATCATCAAAAAATACAATTAATTTAGACAATCCTAAGTGCCCTGCTAAACTTGAAGCCTCATGACTTAAACCCTCCATTAAGCAGCCATCTCCAGCAAAAACATATGTGTGGTGATTAAAAGTATTAATGGTAAATTTATCACTTAAAATTTGTTCAGCAATAGCAAAGCCTACGCTGTTTGCGAGTCCCTGAGATAAAGGGCCAGTTGTAGTTTCTATGCCAGAAAATTCACCATATTCAGGGTGTCCAGCAGTAGGGGAACCTAGTTGTCGAAAATTTTTTAGATTCTCTAATGTGATATCTTTATATCCTGTGAGATATAATGCTGCATATAAAAGCATTGAACCATGACCATTTGAAATGATTAGCCTATCTCTGTCTATCCAGCGAGGGTCAGACGGATCAAATTTAAGATGATCCTTAAATAGAACGGTAGCAATATCAGCCATGCCCATCGGCATTCCGGGGTGGCCAGAGTTAGCTTGTTGAACTGCATCAATTGCCAGAAATCTGATACAATTAGCTAATTGCTTTAAACTTGTTGATTTTTTATGATTTTTTATCAATTTTTTCCTATGAGTTGTTCTAATATACTAATATTTAATTTCAATAAAGTGACAATTTCATAAAATAAAACTATAAATAACTATGAGCATCATGGATAAAATTACTGAGTTAGAAACATCTATCAAAAAAACAGATGTATTAGTAGATGAGTTAGCATTATATCTGAAAGAGCTAAAAATTAAAACTAGACTTAAAGAGGAGAAAATTTTAAAATTAAAAGAAGAAGTCACTATTAATGTTGAGAAAATTGATGAGATCATAGAAAATTATCATGCCAATACTTAAAGTTGAAATATTAGGCTCGCAAATTGAAATAAATTATGAAGTCAATGAAGAAGAAAAATTAGCAAGTTTAATTGAGAATTTTAAAAGGCGTTTAAGCGACTTTCCTCACAGTGAGAGAGTTAGCAATTATACAATAATTTTTTTAGCAGCATTAAAAGCTGAAGATCAGTTGGCAGAATTGAAAATTGTATCAGATAATAATAAATATAATCTAGAAAAAATTGATAAACAAGTTGTTATTATTGAGAAATTAAATAACGAAGTTGTTTTATTGCAAGATCAATTAAAAGAATTAAATTTATCAAATATATATGAAAAAAATATTAATTCTAATGCGGTAGAAGCAATAGAGAAATTGGAAAATATGTTAGAAGCAATTCAAAGAAAAATAAAAAACTCTATTCAATGACTGATGAAAATATAGGTTTGTTAAAAAAAAATCAAAGATATCAATTATCCCAAAAAAGATTAATTTTAAATAAATCGATAAATATTAATAGCTTATTTTTTGATAATATCTTGTGTAGTAGAGATTGGTTTAAAAAAAGTAAAATAATAGCAAGCTTTTTATCTATAAAGTCTGAAATTCCAACTGCCCCCCTTAATCAAGTTATAGAAAAATACGGGAAAGTGTTATGCTTGCCTAAAATGCCTAAAAATGATTCTGGTATACTTTTTTTTAACAAATATGTTCATGGAGATAAACTGTCCGAAGGTTCTTATGCCGTTAAAGAGCCATTAAATAATGATGCTTATTTGCCAGATATAATTTTTACTCCTTGTTTAGCTTTTGACATGCGTGGTTTCCGATTAGGATATGGAGGAGGATTCTATGATAAAACAATATCTCATTTAAATATTATTAAACATAATTTTCTGACTGTTGGTCTTGCGTACGACGATCAGAAAGTTAATAATGTTGCTCATGATGATTTAGATCAAAAATTAAACTATGTTTTAACTGAAAAACAATTATACAAAATTTTGTGAAAATTATTTTTATTGGAGACGTGGTAGGAAAGTCTGGAAGAGATGCGATTGCAAATAATATTTCTGCAATAAACAATAAATTTAATCCTGACGCTATAATTGTAAATGCTGAAAATGCCGCTTCTGGATATGGTCTTACAAAAAAAATAGCCTTAGAATTACTTGCTTTAGGAGTAGATGTAATTACCCTTGGTAACCATGCGTGGGATCAGAGAGAGATGCTTTCTTATATTGAAGAACAGCCAAAAATTATAAGAGCACTCAATTACCCTAAAGGAGTTCCAGGTAAGGGAGATTATAAATTAATTTTGAATGATGGGAGAACCCTAATAGTTATGCAAGTAATGTTAAGATTGTTTCTTAGCATATCTCTTGACGATCCATTTTATTTAATAAAAGAAAGATTGAAATCTGAATATTTAGGTACTACTTGTAATGCCATTCTTGTTGATATGCATGGTGAAACAACTTCTGAAAAAAATGCGTTTGGCCATTATGTTGATGGTAAGGTTACTGCTGTTTTGGGAACACATACTCATATTCCTACATCTGATGAAAGAATATTAGATAATGGCACAGCTTATCAAACGGATGTAGGCATGTCAGGGGACTATAACTCTGTAATTGGGATGGATAAAGATAATCCAATACATGGTTTTACAAAAGGATATAGATCTAATGGCCGTTTTACTACAGCAAATGGAATTGGCAAAGTATGTGGAACCTATATAGAAAGTGATGATAAGTCAGGTTTAGCAATAAAAATAAGTACATTTCAGATATAAGTACATATATTGGACACAATATAAGTGTAATTAAATAAAATTAAATTCTTTACTAATAACGAACAAAATATTTATATATGAAATATGGCAGGTCACTCTAAATTTAAGAATATTATGCATCGCAAAGGTGCGCAAGACAAGAAGAGGGCAAAAACTTTTTCTCGTCTTGGGAGAGAAGTTTCCGTTGCAGTGAAAGTGGCTGGAAACGATCCTGAGAGTAATATTCGATTACGCTCTGCAATTAGTGCTGCAAAGGCACTTAATATGCCAAAAGACAATATAGATAGAGCGGTGAAGAAGGGGGAAGGTAATGATCCGGATTCTAATTATGAGGAAGTAAGGTATGAAGGCTATGGACCAGAAGGTATTCCTATAATTATTGAGGCGTTGACAAATAATAAAAATCGAACGGCCGCAGAAATAAGATCAATATTTAGTAAATCTGGAGGAAATTTAGGAGAGAGTGGAAGTGTTAGTTTTGGTTTCAGGAGACTGGGAGAAATTTTAATAGAAAAAAAATTAGCTTCAGAAGATGATCTGTTTGAATTTTTAGTTGAAAATAACTCAAATGATTTAGAGTCTAATGAAGATGAATATATAATTTATTGCGATCCTTCAGCTTTACACGAGTTAAATGAAAAAGTTATTTCTGAATTTGGACAAACTACATCTGTTCAGTTAGTGTGGAAAGGGGATACAACAATACAAGTTGATAAAGAATCTGCAGAAAAACTATTTAAATTATTAAATATTTTAGAAGACAACGAAGATGTGCAGGTGGTATCATCAAATTTCGAAGTAAGTGAGGAAATTTTATTATCTTTAACATGATAGAAAGGGATTATTGATGGCTGATAAAGCTTGGAAAAAACGAGAGAGAGATGTAGCAGGTTATTTCAATGGGCAGAGAACGCCTCTTAGCGGAGGTAATGGAAAAATTACTAGAGCTGATGTAATTCATGATTCTTTATTTATTGAATGTAAATTGAGGGCTAAACATACAGTTGTTTCTCTGTGGGATCAAACTGCAAAATTAGCAAAACTTGAAAGTAAGACGCCGGTTATAGCTTTGTGTGAAAAGAATAGACCTGGCTTTTGGGTAATGGTTCACAGTAGCGATCTTGATAAGCTTAAAGAAATTAAAACTGATGAGGAATAATATATTATGGAAGAACTAACAATTAATGCCAACTTGGCATCTCAAGCAATAGATTTCTCTCTTCTTTCTCTTTTTTTAAGAGCCGATTTTATTGTAAAATCTGTAATAATTATTCTCATAATATCTTCTGTTTATTCTTGGACTATTATTATTGGCAAGCTTATTAAAATTAATAGATTGAAACAATTAGATAAAGAATTTGATGAAATTTTCTGGTCTGGAAATTCCTTTGAAGATTTGTATGAAACATTTAATCATAATCAAAACGATTCAAAGACGAAAATTTTTTGTTCTGCGATAGAGGAGTGGAGAAAGAGCAATAGAGAAGTAAGTACACTTGATTTAAATGGATTAAACTCCCTAAAAGAGAGAATGTCACGATCTATGCAAGTTACTTTTAATAAGGAATCTGAGATTATTGAAAAAAATCTTACATTTTTAGCTACTGCAGGTTCCACAGCTCCATTTATAGGTTTGTTTGGAACTGTTTGGGGAATCATGAATAGTTTTAAATCTATTGCTATTGCACAAAATACAAATTTATCAGTAGTTGCTCCTGGAATTGCTGAAGCTTTATTCGCAACAGCTTTAGGGCTATTTGTGGCAATACCAGCGGTTGTTGCTTATAATAAAATTACTAATGATCTATCTAAATATTTTATTTCAATGGAAACTTTTATGGATGAATTTACAACTATTTTTTTTCGCCAGTTAGAAGAAAAATAAATTGCAAAATTCTAATCAACAAAAGAGAAGAAGTAATAAACGTTTTACTCAAATAAGCGATATTAATGTAACGCCATTTGTTGATGTAATGTTGGTTTTATTAATAGTTTTTATGGTAACGGCGCCATTATTAACGGTAGGGATACCAGTTGATTTGCCAGAAATTAAAGCGAGTGCACTAACAGATCAAAAAGATCCAATAGAGATTACAGTAAAACTTGATGGATCAGTGTATTTAAGTGAATCAGTTGTTGAAGTTAAAAATTTAATTCCTAGGTTAAATGCAATTACAGATCAAAATAATCAGGCCAGGATATATGTGCGAGGGGATAGGGCAGTCTCTTATGGAAGGGTGATAGAAATAATGTCAATAATTAATTCGGCAGGATACTCTAAGGTAGCCTTAATAACCTTAAACCCATCTGATTAAATACATGAACTTTCTAGTTCTAAAAAAAAATAAATTTTTTGAATATTTAGAAACAATTGCAAGTGAAAATTTAGGTGTTTACGCATCTTTTTCTCTGCATTTTTTAGCTTTACTTTTTCTTATAGGTCTACCTGATTTTTTTCAATCGAAGCCAGTTAACGTCCCCACCATTATACCGATTGAAATCATTAATATAACAGATATAACATCAATTTCTACAAACGTTAGTGACAAAAAAACTGAGCAAAAAAAAGAGGTAGTTCTTAAAGAAAAAAAATTTAATTCATCAAATAATCAAGAAATTAAAAAACTTACTATCAAAGATAAACCTGAACTTAAAAGCAAGGTAGTTGAAAAAAATTTTATTTCAAAAAACAATTTCATTGTAAAAGAAAAAAAAATTATACCTACAGAATTAGAGAAAAAAAAAATAGTTGTTAATGAAAAAAAAATTGAAAGTTTGAAAGCTAAAAAAATTAAACCAAAACCAGTATCAAAACCTTTATCGGATACTCTAGAATTGAATAAAGAAATTGCTCTTGAAGTGAAGCAAAAACCAAAATCATTAGTAAATAATAAAGAAATTGCTCTTGAAGTGAAGCAAAAACCAAAATTCTTAGTAAATAATAAAGAAATTGCTCTTGAAGTGAAGCAAAAACCAAAATCCTTAGTAAATAATAAAGAAATTGCTCTTGAAGTGAAGAAAAAACAAGAATCAGAAATTGAATTTAATATAGCATCTTTATTGAAAGATATTCGTAATGATCAGATTAATCCTAAAACTGATATGCAGAAGGAGGCTGAGGAAGAAAAAGTAAAAAAAACTAACACGTCGAAAGACAAGGTTAGTGAAGAGAGTACAAGCCTTTCAATAAGTGAGATTGATTTAGTTCTTCAGCAATTATCAAGATGTTTCA
>Ga0114999_10008688_pt1 | contig 11276 bp, 11 predicted proteins | sample ArcticOcean_MG_C_3_FD_89820 | JGI IMG/M metagenome (GOLD analysis project Ga0114999, IMG submission 89820) | Marine microbial communities from western Arctic Ocean - ArcticOcean_MG_CB8_126 | ecosystem: Environmental > Aquatic > Marine > Oceanic | place: Arctic Ocean: Canada Basin | collected...
GACCGCCAGCCTGAGTTCACCCAGCTTGACTTGGAGATGTCCTTTGTTGAAGTGGAGGACGTGCTCACCCTGTTGGAGAAGCTCTACACAGATATCGTGCGGGCCGTTGCGCCTCACAAGAAAATCACCACGCCATTCCCACGCATCAACTACGCAGACGCAGTTGAGCGATACGGCAGCGACAAGCCAGACCTGCGCTTTGGCCTGGAGCTTGCGGAGTTCACTGACATAGTTGCGACGTCTGAATTCAAGGTGTTCAGCGGCGTGGTCGCCTCCGGCGGCTCGGTAAAGGGCATAGCCGCGCCTGGGATGGCGGGTATATCCCGCCGCCAAAGCGACGAGCTTATCAATCTGGCTCGTGGCTTTGGCGCTGGCGGATTGGTGACGCTGGCCATAAGCGCTGAGGCCGCATCCGTGGACGCGTTGACCGTTGAGGACGTACGCTCTTCAGCAGGCCGCGCCATCGCCATTGATGAGATTAAGGCCATCGCCCAGCGAGCCGGGGCCAAGCCCGGAGACATGGTGCTGATAGCCGCAGGTGGGCGAGACATGGTGAACGCGGTGCTAGGCCAGGTGCGAGTGCATGTGGCCCAGAGCCTGGGCCTTGCCGACCCTAACGAACTGGCCTTTACGCTTGTGGTGGACTTCCCGCTGTTCACCTGGAACAAAGATGAGGACCGATGGGACTCCGTCCACCACCCATTCACGTCGCCCATAGACGAACACTGGGACATATTGGCAACTGACCCTGGCGCTGTACGTGCCAAGGCCTACGACCTTGCGTGCAATGGCAGTGAGCTTGCGGGAGGCAGCATCAGAGTCCACAGGCGGGACCTCCAGGAGCGCATCTTTTCAACACTCGGCTACTCAAAGGAGTCCGTGGGTGACCTGTTTGGACATCTGCTGGAGGCCTTTGAGCACGGCGCGCCGCCCCACGGAGGATTTGCCGGCGGCATTGAGCGACTGGTGGTGCTGTTATCAGACGGTGCGGAGTCCATCAGAGACGCCATGGCCTTCCCCAAGACCCAAGCGGCGGTGGACCCGCTGTTCGGAGCGCCATCACCAGTGTCTGACAGCCAGCTCAAAGACCTCCACCTCCGGTTGTCTGAGGAAGCGCTGGCCCAGGCCAATAATGCGGGAGGCGGAGCATAGTCATGGCAGCGCCTTACTATCAGAGTAGCAGCAAGTCCAAGGGGCGTCCGTCTGACAATATAATCATTGCGGGTTTCCGGTTCATGATTTTAGCTATCGCCGTCGTTGCGTGGCCCCTCGCCCTGCTCCCACTCTCACCTCTGTTGGCGATGACCTCCACGATCACCATTGCCTTTACCTATGTTTTCTTCACCACGCCGGAAGACGTCAAACGGGTATTTTTGGCCACTCCCGGACCCGTCCGTGCAGGGATTGAAGTTTTGGTCCACATAGCGGCACTGGGAGGGGCGGTGCTGGGCCAATGGCCTCCAATCGCAGGGCTGGCCGTGGCCGTAGTGTTCCTCACTTCGCTCTTGATAAATTCCCCAAGATTGCTCTGGCTGCTACGGGGTGCGCCGGAAGCTGAGCAGCCAGTACCGTTGCCTGACCGTTACGACTATCTATTAGATGGTGAGAATGAGGCCTAGCCTCTCTGGTACACAATCGCATAATTCCACGAAGGAGCGTCGCTGATGGCATCAACACCTGAAGAACAGTTACAAGGATTGGGAATCACACTGCCTGAACCGGCTGCCCCCGTGGCCAATTACGTGCCTTACGTTCAGACAGGGAACCTGCTGTTCATCGCAGGCCAGATATCTCGCACACCTGATGGTGCGAACATGCAGGGTAAGCTGGGCGACACCATGACGGTGGAGCAGGGATACGTGGCCGCGCGGTCAGCCGCAATTTTTGCCATCGCAGCTATCAAGTCTGCCGTTGGTGACTTGGACAGGGTGTCGCGCATCGTGCGGGTGTTCAGTATGGTGAACTGCGCGCCAGATTTTGGCGACCAGCCTAACGTGGCCGATGGTGCGTCCGATCTGTTCGTGGGCGTGTTCGGCGACAAGGGACGTCACGCGCGCTGCGCCATTGGCCATGCATCACTGCCCGGTGGCGCGGCCATTGAATTGGAAATCATTGTGGAAGTAGCGAGCTAGTCGCCTACGACACCCGTCGCTAGCTGCGCTGACAGCAATGTGTTGGAGAGCAGCATGGCTATGGTCATGGGCCCCACGCCTCCTGGCACAGGGGTAATGGCCTCTGCCTTGGCCGCCACTGACTCATAGTCCACGTCACCAGCCAACCGATAACCGGACTTCTTGGTGGCGTCCTCCACCCTGTTGGTGCCAACGTCTATGACAATCACACCTTCACGCACCATGTCCGCCGTTATTGCTCCGGGGCGGCCCATGGCCGCCACCAGAATGTCCGCCTGACGGGTTATGGCAGCGAGGTCTGGCGTGCCCGTGTGACAGATGGTAACTGTTGCGTTGGCCCCTGGAGCCTTCTGTACAAAGAGCGCCGCCAGCGGCTTGCCCACAATATTGCTGCGGCCGCAGATGACCACATGCTTGCCGGAAGGGTCGTAACCGCTCCGTAGCAACAGTTGCTGCACGCCGGCGGGAGTCGCGGAGATGAACCGTGGGCGGCCCTCCATGAGCAGCCCCGTGTTGAAGGGGTGAAAGCCGTCCACGTCTTTGGCAGGGTCAATGGCCAACATGATGACTCGTTCATTTATGTGGGGCGGCAGTGGTAGCTGCACCAGGATGCCGTGAAATTTGGGGTCTGCGTTCAGCCGCAGCACCAGCTCCAAAAGCTCCTCTTGGGTGGTCTCAGCACTGAGGTTATACGTCTCACTGTAGATGCCCACCTCTTCACAGGCCCGGCCCTTGTTCCGCACGTAAATGGCTGACGCAGGGTCATCTCCCACAAGTACAGCGGCCAGGCCCGGCGTAACGCCCTGCCCGTCCTTCAGCGCACGAACGCCCTCCGCCACCTCAGCGCGCACCTGGGCTGAAATCTCCCGGCCATCAATGATTTTTGCCACCATTCTGTCCTCCCAGGTGCATACGACGGCATGATAGCACGCTGCACCTGTCCTGAAATCCACGCGCTTAACCATCTGTTAAAGGCTTGACAGAAAGCCAGTCAGATGTATGATTCCCGACATCTATCCATTCATTTTGGATAGATGTCACTTAGTCATGGACTGGGCGGACAGCATCAGACTACCCAAGTACCAGACATCCAAACGAAGGAGCAAGTGGTAGATATGATTAAGAGGTTGGTGAATACGAAATTGGCATTCCTGGCCATGGCCCTTGTAGCGGTCATGGCTCTGGGCGCATGTGGGGAAGATGAGCCTACAGGGCCTATCAAAATTGGAGTTGGGCTTGGCCTGACCGGAGCGGTGGCCTATATTCACGTGCCATGGCTTGAAGGCGCACAGTTGGCCGTTGATGAAGTCAACGCCGCAGGTGGCGTTAACGGCCGGTTGATAGAGCTATCAGCCCTAGACAACAAGGGAGCCACTGAAGACGGGTTGTCCGTCACACGAGAGCTAATCCACGACCAGCAGGTGGATTTCCTGATGTCAGGTTGGATGAGCAACATCTGTATGGCCTCCACACCAGAGGCTGAAGATGCACAGATCATCTACATGGCTGGATGTATGACAGACGCCTTCACCACCTCTGGTGGTCACGACTACTCCTTCCGGGCCACCGGAAACGCTCTGATGCAGGGCTACGTGGGTGCGGAGTACATGGCGGCCCGGTTCCCGGACAAGAAAACGTTTTACGTCATTACCGCAAACTATGAATTTGGCGCTTCCATCCGTAAGTTCTTCCTTGAGCACCTGAAAGAGTTGGTTCCAGACGCTGAAATTGTGGGTGAAGCCCAGCCGGCCTTCATTGAGTCTGACTTTGGGCCAATCATCAGTGACATTCAGGCCAAGGACCCGGACGTGGTGGTATATGCCCTGGCCGTGGCGCCTCCGTTCCTGCAGCAGGCCATTGCACTTGGCATGTTCCAAGACCGCATCGTCTTCTCCGTGAGTGGTCACATTGACCAGGACCTCATTAACTACACTGAGGAAGACGGCGCTCCCGTTGGCATGCACGGCGCGGTTACCCGTTCATATGCGATTAATGACCCCGCCGCTGAGGCCTTTGACGCCAAGATTCAAGAGAAATACGAACGCGTAGCTATCAGCAGTCACTATTATGGCTACAACAGCGCCCGCGCCCTGATAGAGGGCATCGAAGAAGCTGGCAGCACGGACACTGACAAGGTGAGGGAAGCCTTAGAGGGACTGGTAATAGAAGGATCTCCCTTCGGTCCAGTAACCATCCGCGCTTGTGACCACCAGGTCATCCTGCCCATGTGGGTTGGGGAGGCGGTATGGGACAGCGCGAACAGTGAGCCGAGGGTAACGAATCTGGTGGAATTCAACGCCGCCGACTTCTACCCGAGCTGTGATGAGGTTGCCGCGATGAGAGAGGCGTCCTAAAGAAGATATGGAGACATTCCTGCTCCAATTGAGCAGCGGCCTTATTAAGGCCATGCTCCTTTTTCTCATCGCCTCAGGACTATCGTTGATTTGGGGCATGGGCCGCGTTATAAACGTGGCCCATGCTTCGTTCTATGTGCTGGGAGCCTTTATTGTCCTCAGCATGATGCAGTTGCCCTTTGATGCAGCCATTAATTACGCCCTTGCACTGGTCCTTGCGCCCATCATTGTCGCGCTGGTTGCCGCTGTCATTGAACTAGGGCTACTGCGACGGGTATACCATCGCGGTATTTTGCCCGTGGTGATGGTCACCTTTGGACTGGTGTTCGTCTTCCAAGGCCTGGTCAGGATTATCTGGGGTGATGAGCTTCACGTGGTGAACACTCCAGCTTTTATGCGAGGCGCTGTCTCCTTGGGTGTGGTGACCATAGCCAAAAACCAACTCCCCATCATCATCGTGGCCCCTCTGACCGCCATAGGCATCTGGGCGGTGTTCTACCGCACACGGTGGGGCACCTTGGTCCGCGCCGCAACGCAAGATAGAGAAATGCTTAACGCACTAGGTACCAACGTACCCCGGTTGTTCACTGTCACCTTCATGATGGCGGCCTCCCTGGCCGCGCTGGGTGGCGTTCTGGTGGCCCCCACCATTGGCCTCTTCCCCGCCATGGACGGCCCGCTGATAGTGGACGCCTTTGCAGTGGTGGTCATTGGTGGCCTGGGAAGCATCCTGGGCAGCCTGCTGGCCGCCATTATCATTGGCCTGGTATTTGCCTTTTCCCTTTTGATTGCCCCGGAACTGGGAACGGTCCTCACGTTCCTCATCATGGCTGTGGTGCTCTCCTTCAGGCCATGGGGGCTCCGGGGGTCTCCTGAGTAGGTCATATGTGTGGAATACGGGTTGCAGTAGCAAAGAGACTCGCACGCCGTAAGCGCCAATCGAGGGATAATGCTGTCAGCGACTAAAAAACGATTCGCAGCAGCGAAGCAGAATGCTTCGTGGTTGCAACCTGCGCTTTTAGCGGGGCTGGCCATTTTCAGCCTGATAGTCCCTCTCATTCTGGGTACGTTCAACGTCTTCCTGGCCACTGAGATATTGATACTGGCCCTCTTTTCCGTCAGCTTTAACATGCTGTTGGGTTATACCGGAATGGTCTCCTTTGGCCAGGCCGCATACTACGGGCTGGGGGCCTACGCTGCGGGATTGTTCGTCACACGCATGGGACTTCCCATGCCCCTGGCCTTTGCCCTTGCCCCGTTTGTTGCGGCAGTAGGCGCGGCCTTAGTGGGGGCCATTGCCGTAAGGCGCGCCCATGCTTACTTCATCATGCTGACGCTGGCCTTTGGGCAAATTGTCTACGCCATTGCGTTGAGCTGGTACTCCGTCACCGGAGGCGACAACGGCCTATTGGGCGTGCGCCCTATACCCCTCCTAAGTTCACCCACTAACTACTACTACTTTGTTCTGGTGGTGGTTGTGATCTGCCTCTATGCAATGTACAGGCTGGTGAACTCTCCCTTTGGCAGTGGGCTCAAGGCCATACGTGAAAACCCACTCCGTGCCGAGGCCATTGGCATCAACGTGTTGCTGCACCGGTGGGTCATTTTCATAATAGCGGGCTTTTTTTCCGGGGTAGCTGGAGCGCTCCTGGCCTTCTTTCAGCGGAGCATATTCCCAGACGCGGCGCTGTTTACCAAATCCTTTGATCCCCTGGTGACCACGGTACTGGGGGGAGTGGGGAATTTTTTCGGCCCGGTGGTTGGGTCCATATTCCTGGTCCTGCTTGAACGCTTTGTTGTGCGGTTCACTGAACACTGGCTCTTGGTGGTGGGCGGACTGGTGATTATCGTGGTCATTGGCTTCTCCCGGGGCATCACGGGCTTTGATATTTCCCGGTTCTTTGGGAGGCGGAGGTAACAATGACAACCGACTCAGAAATACTCAAAGTCCAATCCCTCCAGAAGCACTTCGGTGGTCTGAAGGCGGTGGATGGCGTTGACCTCAACGTCCCCAAGGGTGAGATTCGTGCCATCATTGGCCCCACCGGGGCGGTTAAGACCACGCTATTCAATCTCATAACCGGCCAGATCAAGCCTGATTCAGGCAACGTGAGCTTCCATGGCAACGACATCTTTGCCAAGCCTGCCTACGCCCTCTGTCGCATGGGGCTAGCCAGAACGTTCCAGATAACCAGCGTATTCCTTGACCTAACCGCCTTTGAGAACGTGCAGACAGCCTGGTTTGCGCGGCATGGGAACATCTCCAATTTCTTCTCCAAGGCCAAGGGTCTTTTATCGGATGATGTAGACAGCATCCTTGAGAGCGTTGGACTGCAGGAGCACGCCCACCGACAGGCCAAGGTGCTGCCCTATGGAGACCGTCGTCGGCTGGAGGTGGCAATCGCCCTGGCCGCGGAGCCCAGTCTCCTTTTCCTGGATGAGCCCACGGCGGGCATGTCCATCCAGGAACGCATGAACATGATGGCCATGGTCAAGGACATAGCAAAGGCCCGCGGGCTATCTGTGGTATTCACAGAGCATGATATGGACGTGGTCTTTGGCACGGCTGAAAAGATTACGGTGATGCATCAAGGAACGGTCCTGATAGAGGGCGACCCTGATGATGTACGGGCCAATGAGGACGTCCGGCGGGTATACCTGGGGTCACGGGGATAGCCATGCTTGAAGTCAGTAGCATAAATACCTATTACGGGCTGAGTCATGTGCTCTTTGACGTTTCCCTTGAGGTGACTGAGGGAGAGGTGGTCTTCTTGCTGGGCAGGAACGGCGTGGGGAAGACCACCACCATGCGCAGCATCATGGGCCTCACTCCCCCGCAATCAGGGGGAATCACGTTCAAAGGAAAAGAGATTGCCGGAGTACCTCCCTACAAATTGGCGCAAATGGGGCTTGGATATGTGCCGGAGGACCGGCGGATATTTGCGCAGTTGACGGTGCAGGAAAACCTGGAAGTAGCCCGGAAGCAAGGGAGCAAAGACAAGGAAAACTGGACACTGGAGCGGGTCTACTCACTCTTTCCCGCTCTGGAGCGTTTCAAGGGCCGCCAGGGAGGCAGCCTGAGCGGCGGGGAGCAACAGATGCTCACCATTGCGCGCACGCTCATGGGAAACCCAGACCTCCTCATCCTGGACGAACCTGGAGAGGGCCTTGCCCCCGTGGTGGTGGAGCAGTTGCTGGGGCAGCTCAAGGAATTGAAGCAGCAGAATTTGACCATGCTCATCTCAGAGCAGAACCTATGGTTTGCCGGTGAACTGGCTGATGTTGTCTACGTCATTGACCGCGGCCAGACCCAGTACAGAGGGACCGCAGCGGAGTTTGAGGCCAACCAGGAAATTAAGGACGCCTACCTGGCAGTGTAACTGTACGAGTAGGTGTCTCTTTCGCCAGTCAGCGCAGACCGTGATCTTCACAAACCGTTATCACCTCAGAGAGGGAACATGAGCATTTGGACTGAATTACTAGGCATGGAAATTAAACAGACGTACTACGATGCTGGCGGCGTCATGACCCGTGCCGTAGAAGCCGGAGACGGGCCTCCCCTGCTCTTGCTCCACGGCACCGGCGGACACGCTGAGGCGTATGCGCGCAACATGGCCGCCCACGCTGAGCACTTCCACGTCTACGCCATAGACATGGTGGGCCACGGCTATACTGACAAGCCTGACGTGGGATTCTACATCCCTGACTTTGCCAGCCACGTCCTGGCCTTCATAGACGCCATTGGCGCAAAGAAGGTGAGCATCAGTGGTGAGTCCCTGGGCGCAATGGTAGGCGCGTGGATTGCCGCAGAGCATCCAGACAGGGTGGAACGGCTGGTAATGAACACCGGCATGCTCATGCCCCTGGATGACCGTCAGAGCATGATTGACGTGCTGGAACGGAGCCGGCAGGCCACTGGCGGACTCACACTAGAGTCCGTGCGGAAGCGCATGGAGTGGCTGATGTACGACGTGAAGAACGTACCGGATGAGATTGTGGACGTGCGCTACAAGATCTACTCCGAGCCTGGCATGCTTGATGTCATGAGCCGCGTCAGTGAAAGCGTGCTGGCTGGTGTGGTTGACGACGACTACACGGCCAAGTGGCTGAACCCTGAGAAGATGCGGGACATCCAGTGCCCCGTGCTGATTCTTTGGGGCAAGCACAACCCCGGCCAGACGTTGGAGTGCGCCCAGGAAGGCATGACGTATATCAAAGACGCTCGCCTGGTGGTCATGCAAGAGAGCGCGCACTGGCCTCAGTGGGAGGAAGCAGACGTGTTCAACAAGGCGCACATCGCCTTCCTACGAGGCGAGTAACTTTCTGCGACTATAGTGCCTTACAGAAGAAGGGCTGAGGTTTAAACCTCAGCCCTTCTTGCGTCCTCCGCGTTATCATGTAACCAGCAGCTAGTGGGGGTGGCCTATGAAATGGGTCTTCCGTTTCTTCATGGCTCTGGTAATTGTTTTTGGGGTCATCCAACTGGTCCCTTACGGGTGGGACAGATCAAACCCCGCAGTGGCTGCTGACACTCCGTGGAACAGTCCACGAACGGCCGCGTTGGTACACGCTGCCTGCTACGACTGCCATAGCAACGAAACCGTATGGCCCTGGTACTCCACCGTAGCCCCTTTGTCCTGGCTCTCCGTGTACGACGTCAAAAAAGGCCGCGATGAGTTGAACTTCTCACGGTGGCCCAGGATTGGAGAGACCCGTGAAGTGGTTGAGTCCGTCCGTGAGGGTGAGATGCCGCCCCTTCAGTACGTACTTTTGCACCCGGAAGCGCGCCTGTCAGACTCTGAAATTCAGGAACTTGTAGTGGGCTTACGGGCCACACTCTCTCAATGAGCGCAAAATAGCCTTCACACCTCAGCCACCTACAAACGCAGGCATGACCTCGCGCTCGAAAAGCTCCAGCGTCTCTTGGTCGTTGTTGGGAACCATGATGAAGAGCGTATGCACTCCCGCGTCTTGGAACGCCTTTATGGCAACGACAATCTCGCGGGGGGTGCCGGTGAGGCTGGCATAACCCGTCCGTCCACCAAGTTTGCCCACGGCTTGCTCACGCGTTGGCGCAAGCAACAGTCGCTGCAACGACGTCACCTCCACGTCACCCACGTCACGCCCCGCCTCTCGTAGATGACCGTGAAGCGCAGTCAGCTTATCCGTCACCGCTTCAGACGGGATCATATTGAAGTCGCACAGATCCGCTTCTTGAGCGGCCACACGCAGCGTATGCTGCCCACTACCCCCAATCAGCACGCGCGGCGTATGGAGAGGTTTCGGTTCCACCACGGCGTCTCGCAATTGCCAGAACGCGCCTTCATAGGTGACCCGCGGCTCCCGCCAAAGGGCTTTGATAATTCGCAATGCCTCATGTAGCCGTTCAGCAAGCATCGCATTGGAGGGTAGGTCAAACCCATAGTCCTCCTGCTCGCCGCGCATACCGCCTGCGCCAATGCCAAGGACCAGCCTGCCACCGCTGATCACGTCCAATGTGGCTCCCATCTTGGCTAGAAGCGCCGGACTGCGATAGCTCACGTTGGAAACCAGTGTAAGAAGTTGGATGGTGCTTGTAGCCTCCGCCAAAGCGGCAAGCGTCACCCACGGCTCCAGAATGGGGTCTTCCTGCGCACCGCTGCGGGAGAACTGCCGGAGGTGGTCTTGAAAGCTGAGGTACTGGAACCCTGCGGTCTCAGCCCAGAGGGCGCGCTGCCGTAACTCAGGAAACAGGTCAGCAGCCTGGCCGGTGGAGGGCTGGAACGCCGTGATGTGCAACCCAAACTGCATGGAGACCTCCAAAGCTCATAGGCCCACTGTACCAGACCATGCCCATGGTAGACTCGATGAATTGAGTCTCAACGTTCAGCTACGTCCTAGCTAACGCACCATCACAGCCGGGAGTCGCTTGTGCATGTCCCCGCCAGCGGACGCCGCCGTGGCCTCAGTCTCATTGGGGCAGCGTTTGGCGTCAGCCAATACCCCAAGTTGTGGCTCAACTCCTTCATCTGGGGCCTCAACTTCCTGACCTACGGCATGGCCCAGGGATGGCTCATCCTGGAATTGACCGACTCCCCAGCCATGGTGGGCGTGGCGCCTGGAATCATGGGCGTGACAGTGCTTGTGCTTGGCCCTTTCGGCGGGCTGTTGGCTGATAGGTTTGACCGCCGATTGCTGCTACTCATCACTCAGGTTTTTGGCGCATCAATGGTCTTTGGACTTGGTTTGCTGGTGGTGCTGGACATGGTCCAACTATGGCACGTGTTCACCGTGGCGGCATTTCAGGGCGTTGGGCGTGCCGTCCAGTTCCCCGCGCGTGGCGGCTACACCTATGATCTTGTGGGACGCTCCCTCATCACCAACGCGTTGGCTTTGCAGTTTTTGGCCATCTACCTAGCAGCCATCGGCGGGCCGCTGCTGGGAGGTTTCATACTGGACCAGTTGAACGCGGGTGTCCTTTTCATGATTCTAGGTGCCTTAGTATTCCTGGGCAGCATGCTGCTGCTCACCATGCCTTCCCCGCCCAAGAGAGAGCAACTCTACGGCAATTTTCTCCGCAACCTGACTGAAGGCATAACCTTTGCAATGCGAGACCGCCAGATGCGGACGGTCTTCTGGGTGGTGCTCTTCACGGAACTCCTTGGCTTTTCATTCCTCTTCATGCTGCCGGTCATGGTGAGAGACGTCCTTCACCAGGATGCGACGGCCCTCGGTTACCTGTCAGCCGCATGGGGTACGGGCGGCGTGCTGACCACCCTTGTCATATCCATGCGTGGTGACCTTAAAGCGC
>Ga0114999_10008689_pt1 | contig 11276 bp, 10 predicted proteins | sample ArcticOcean_MG_C_3_FD_89820 | JGI IMG/M metagenome (GOLD analysis project Ga0114999, IMG submission 89820) | Marine microbial communities from western Arctic Ocean - ArcticOcean_MG_CB8_126 | ecosystem: Environmental > Aquatic > Marine > Oceanic | place: Arctic Ocean: Canada Basin | collected...
ACCTAAATTTACTGCTGTTGGTCTAGTTGCAAAAAGAATTTTTCTTGCTTCCTCTAAATCTAAAAGCAAGTTTTCTTTTGTTGTTGCTTTACTTTGTAAAACAGCTAAACCCAATCCAAATGCTCCAGAAACTCCAATGGCAGGTGCACCTCTAACTATCAAAGTTCTGATGGCATTTGCAACTTGGTTAAAATCATCATATTCTACAAATACTAGTTCATTTGGTAATTTAGTTTGTTCAATCATTATTACTTTATTATTTTTCCATTCAACAGTTCGTAAACCAGTGAAATTCTCCATAATTTATCAAAAAAAGAGGTTTTTAAAAATGAATTGGAGTAAAATAGGATCAAATTATTTATAAATAATATTCAAATTAGGAGACAATTTTGTAGATAGATATTTTATTGTATTTATTAAAACATAAATTAATGGATTTTTCTAAATTAAAAAAATATGACTCTGAAAAAATGTATGAAATATATGATAAATGGCCAGAAATTGCAGAAAAATCATTTCATGCAGAACAAAAAATTTTAAATTTTGAAAATATCAATCACATAGTTTTTGCAGGTATGGGTGGTTCAGGATCTATTGGAGATGTATTTGCTTCAATATTATCAAAAACTAATATTCATGTATCAGTTGTTAAAGGATATCTATTACCAAATACAGTTGATGAAAATTCTTTAGTTATTGTAACAAGTATTTCAGGAAACACTATAGAAACATTAACCATTTTACATACAGCTAAAGAAAAAAATTGTGAAATTATTGCAATTTCATCAGGAGGAAAAATGGAAAAATATTGTGAAGAAAATAATATTGATTTCAGAAAAATTACAAAAAATCATTCACCTAGAGCATCATTTTCAGGTTTTTTATATTCTTTAATTAAAATTCTATCAAGTTTAATAGATATTACAGATAATGATGTTTATCAATCAATTAATGAATTAAAAAAAACAAGAGAACTAATATCTACAACAAATCTAACATTATCAAATCCTGCTTTACAACTAGCAAAATGGATTACAGGAATTCCATTAATTTATTATCCTGCAGGTCTAAATGCAGTAGCAATAAGATTCAAAAATTCATTACAAGAAAACTCAAAGTTACATGTAATGATAGAAGATGTTATAGAAGCATGTCATAATCAAATTGTTTCATGGGAAAAAAAATCAGCAGTTCAACCAATTTTACTTCAAGGAACAGATGATTATGTAAAAACAAAGGATAGATGGAATATAATTCAAGAATATTTAGAGATAAATAATATTGATTATAAGAATATTTTATCAATTGAAGGAAATATATTATCAAAAGTAATGAATTTAATTTATTTTTTAGATTATACTTCAATTTATCATGCAGTTTTAAATGAAAAAGATCCATCACCAGTTGATTCAATAAATTTTGTTAAAAAAAGACTTTAGCTTTTTAGTGTAATAAATTATTTAGTTTTGGATTTGGATATGGAGCATCAAAGATAATATTTTTTTTATGTAATAAATTAATAAAATTCATCAAGAGTTTATCATTATATTTTCTTGCAATAACTTGTATTCCAACAGGTAATTCATTCTCACTAAATAAAATAGGTATGTTAATTGCAGGTACACCACACATTGTCCAAATTAAACTTGGATCATCCTTTTCAGGATCATTTCTTAAAGGAGCATGATCCACTGTTGAAAGAGATAAAATAATATCAAAATTTCTAAAAGAATCATCTAATTGATTAGTTATATGTGATTGATAAGAAATTGATTTATTAAAATCATCCAAAGAAATATTTTTTGAATAATTTGAAAAATCATAAAAAATTTCACTAACTAAGCTTTTTTGTTTTAATTCTTCTTTAAAATAATAGGACAATGATTTTGTATAAATGGTTTTATGATTTTCATGTGCTAATTCAAAATTTGAAGGTAATTCTAATTCATCAATTTCAAATTCTTGATGTGTTGATAATGTTTGAATAAAATTTGTGACTAATTTTTGTATAGAATCTGTACAATTTTTCCAAGTATGTGTTTTTACAAATTTTATCTTCCAAGGCCTGTGAGATACAGTTTGTCTTGATTCATCATTTAATGCAGAATGACTTAGAGGATAATTTTTTCCTTTTACATGTGTAGAATTAAATATTAATTCTAAATCTTTGGGAGTTCGTGCAAAAAATCCAATTTGATCTAATGAATCAGTTGTTTTGAGCATTCCAGTTCGGGGCAATAAACCAAAACTAGGTTTGAATCCAAATACTCCACAATAGCTAGCTGGTCTAATAATTGAACCAGCTGTTTGGGTTCCAATAGATAATGGAACCATAAATGTAGCAACTGCAATTGCAGATCCACTTGAACTTGTTCCAGGACTACGTTGAAAATCATAAGGGTTTTGTGATTTTCCCAATGCATGAACTGCAAATTCAGCAGTTTCAGTTTTCCCCATGATTATTGCATCAGATTGTCTAAGATAGTGTACTACCCTTGAATCATTTCCAGGAGTGAAATCTTTCCAAATATTACTTCCCATTTCAGTTGGAAAATCATCAGTGTTAAAAATATCCTTAATACCAATAGGTATACCACATAAAGTTCCAGTTTCAATTCCAAATTGAATTGATGTATCTAAATTTTTTGCTTGTTTTAACGTTTGTTCAAAATTAAGATGGGACCAAACAAAAGTCTGTGGATTTATTTGATTAATACGAGATATGAGGGATTCAATGTATTGAGTAACAGATATTTCATTAGATTTAATTTTTGAAAGTGCTTCATTTGCTGAAAGAAGATATAATGCATCATCAGGCATAACACAAATCTAATTACTTTACTAAAAAATCTATGGTAAATTTTTAGCTTTTCCTTCACGTTGACTTTTTAATATATTATGAAATTCTTCCTCAGTATATCCACTAGTTTTTAAATAATTATCTAATTCATCAGGTCTTTGAGTATCAAATTTTTTTGCAAGTTCAAATCCTTCTTCCCTAGTTAGGATGCCAGATCTTATATCTTGAGATGCATGATCAGTTCCTCTACCGAATCCTCTTTTAACAAATTTAGCATAATCATGAACACCTACCATTTTACAACCTGCACTTTTGTAATGTTTGTATGTACCTTCTGCAGAATGTTCTTTCCATCCATATACATCACATACAAACTCAGTTTGTCTTTCATCATCCCAAAATATATAATCACTTAGAAAAATACCCTGAATTCCAACTTCATCATATTCTTTTTGGGATGGAGGAATATAGGCATTCATATGTTTCATTTCAATACCATCACCAATCATTTTTTCAGCTTTAACTTTACTAGAATTATTAAGAAAATAATTTCTATCAAATTTAAGAGGTTCATAATGAGTTGCTCGTCCAGAAAATTCTGCAGCTGATTCCCCATAAACAATTAAAGGAATTTTATATCTTACAGCAGTTTGCATTACAAAGTTATCAATACCAGCATGACAATGCCAACAAACATCTCCAATAATAGATAAAGATTTTTTTGATAATTTATCTACAGTTGCTTTTCTGGGTGTAAACATTAAATGATCCACATTAAATTTTTCAATTGAATTTTTAATATTATATTCTCCTGCATCGTTTAACCAAGTATGATTAAAAGTAACAACAAGTGGATTTAATTTATAAACTTTAGTGATTATATGGAGTTGAAAAGTACTATCTTTTCCACCGCTTATTCCCATTATACAATCATAGTTATTTCCACTTTCATTTTTCCTTTTTTCAAAAATTTTTTGTAATTCCTTTTCTCGTTCTTGCCAATTAATATGAATTTTTTGTTCAGATGATTGACAAGCTTGACAAATTCCCATTTCATCAAATTTTATACCCATATTAGTTTCAGGCATACAACATCTTTTACAATAATGTAAATCAGAATAGAGAGGTTTTCCATAATCAGACAAGAAATAATCAATATGAATATCTCAGCATGTTATTTATTTTGATGGATAATATTGAAAAAGAGTAAATTTTAATTTACTTATTTATACCAAATTCATGTTTATTTTCTATTATTTTATGTATGGCTGAAACAACATCTTTCATATCATCAATTGTGGCAGGAGGCCTACAAACTACAGTTAAAATCATTTTATTTTCAAATAAATTTTCAGCATTAGGACAAATTCCTTTTTCATATTTTACATTTCCATTATAATGCTTAAAAGCAAAAGATCGTCGTTGGAGATATAATGGATTCAAATAGAGAGGTTTAACGTATCCTTCAGAAAAAGGAATTCCTTCTGCAGATAATGCTTTACAAAATTCATTTCTAGATATTCCAATTGTTTTTTCATCATAAGATAACCCATATACATAGTAAACATGATCTACAAAATCATATTTTGTATGAGTTAAACCATCAATAGATTTTAGATTATCTGTTAAATAATTAGCTAATTTAATTCTCTCAGCATTGAATTTATCTAATTTAGATAATTGTACTATTCCAATTGCAGCCTCTAATTCAGTCATTCTGTATCCCCATCCTAATATTTCAGAAACATAGGTACGTTTTTTTTGTGAATCAGAAGTTACTTCACCATGATTTCTAATCATCTGAGCAACTTTAGCTATTTGTTCATCATTAGTTACTAACATTCCACCTTCACCAGTCATAATATTTTTAGTTTCTTGAAATGAAAAAATACCACAATCACCTATAGTTCCAATATTTTTTCCTCTATATTTTGCCCCAGGGGCTTGAGCACAATCTTCTATCACTTTTAATCTATTTTTTTTTGCAATAGACATTATTTCATCCATATCACAAGGATGACCAAATAGATGAACTGCAGTTATTCCTTTTGTTAATTTAGTAATATTTTTTTCAATTGATTTAGGATCAATACAATAAGTGTCATTTTTGACATCTGCAAAAACAGGAATTGCATTATGCATTAAAACAGATGTCGCAGTTGATGTAAAAGTATAAGGTGGTACAATAACTTCCTCACCAGGTTTAACATCAATTGCAACTACGGCAGCATGTAAAGCAGATGTAGCAGAATTAAAGGCAACAGCAAATTTAGTTCCAATTTTTTGAGCAAATTTTTTCTCAAATTCTTTAATTTTTTTCCCTCCAAGAAAAAATTCTCCAGAAGAAGCAATAAACGTAGAAAGATTTCCACTATCTAAAACTTCAAGAACAGCAGTTTTCTCATCAGAAGTAATTATAGGATGTTTAGAAAAAGGAACGTTTCTTACGGGTTCGCCGCCAAAAAGAGCTAATTCTGCCATTATGTGAGTTACTTTGAATGGATTTTATACATTTTTGTATTAATTGGTAGATTTATTCTACTTTTAGATTTGGTTGACACTAATAAAGAAACAATAATTTCTAAAGAAGAATAACCATTGTCTCCAGAACATAAGAGAAGTTCATTATCACGAATTGAATTACATAAATTATCTAAACCTAATAAAATTAAATTTTTACTTTGTGGAATATTTTTTTTCATAGGAATAAGAAGTGGATAAGATAAATTTGATTGTCTTGGTGCAACAGTAAAAAGTTTACAAGTAGATTTTGTTAAATCTATTATTATTCGACCTTTTTCAAATAAAATATCAAATTCGGCTAATCCATAATTTTTTAAATTAATACTATGTAAATGACAAATTATACCTGATTTTGTGTGAATAATTCCATCAAGATTAGGATCAGATAAATTATTTGATAAATTAAGACTTTTCTTTCCTTGTACCCAAGATATATTTCCAAAAAGGAATTGAATTAAATCAAATATGTGTGAACCAGTATTAGCAATACCACCACCATAATAAATTACAACATTTTGTATTGAACCAAAAGAATTTTTCTCGATTAAGTTTTTTATGTTATTATAAAATTTATCAAATCTTCTTTGATGATTAATTTGTAAGGATACATTATTAATTTTACATAAATTAATAATTTTTGATGCATCGCTTAATGAGTTACTAATGGGTTTTTCTAAATAGATTCCTTTGATATTATATTTTATTGCTTGTTTAACTAATTTAAGATGAGAATCAGCATGTGTACAAATTGATACTATATCAAGTGATTCTTGTTTTAGCATTTTTTGCAAATCATGATAAACTGAAGAAACATTATATTTTTTACCATATTTTTTTAATTTTTTAGAATCAACATCACATAGACTAATTAATTCAACATTTTTGCTTTTATGATGAGCACCAGTATGTGTATTTACAGATTTTGTAATATTATCATCAAATCCAGCTCCAATTCTACCCAATCCAATAATTCCACTACGTAATTTCAAGATATTATTAGTTCATAAATAAGGAAATTAAAAATGTTAGTGAATTAAAAGAATAATAAAATGACAGAAGAAAGAAAAATGAAAATTATTGGAATAATACAAATTAGATTAGGCTCTACTAGGTTACCAAAAAAAGCTATGTTAAAAATTTTGGATAAACCTATAATTTGGCACATATACAACAGACTAAAATTTTGTAAAAATTTAGATCAGATAGTAATTGCAACAGGTAATTCTGAAAATAATTTAGAAATTCAAGATTTTGCTAAAAAAAACAATATTCCAATTTTTGAAGGTAATGAGATTGATTTAGTTAGTAGACTTTATCAAACAGGAGAAAAATTTCATGCATCAGCAATAGTAAGAATTACTGGAGATAGTCCATTAGTTGATCCAGTAATTGTAGATCAAATAATATCTACATATAAAAAAAATATAAAAAAAATTGACATAGTATCAAACATGAGAAAAGCATCATTTCCATATGGATTGGAGGTTGAAATTTTCTCAATGGAGTCATTGAAAAAAATGCTTGTAAAAATTAAAAAACCAGAAATGAGAGAATGGTTTTCTTTATTTATTGAAAAAAATCCAAATTTATTTAATATCCTAAATATATCAAATCCTAAAGATCTTTCTAAATTACGATGGACATTAGATTATGAAGAAGATTACAAATTTATTAAAAAAATATATGAAGAACTTTACATAGAAAATGAAATTTTTCTTATGAATGATATTTTAAAATTAATTAATAAAAATCCAAACATGTCAGAAATTAATAAAAAATATGTAGGAATAAAAAATATAGGGATACCAAAAAATGAAGACTTTGAATGATAAATTATTTTTGAGCAGATATTAACATATGTGAGCTTAAAAGATGTTTTTGAATTAAAAATTGCAAATCTTCTATTAATTCAGAATTATTATTTTCCAAAATAAAGTCAAAAAATGGTAAAGTTGTTTTATCTAATTCATCAGATTTCATCTTTTCAATAATACTTGAAATATCATATAATCCAGGAGTTGTAATCTTGATGTTTCTAAATCCAATAGACTTTAAGAGAATAGTAATGGAGTCAGGGTTAAAGAGATTGAGAATGTGGGGAGCTATTAAATCATGTTTTTCTTTTAATATTTGAACATCTAGTGCAAGTCCGTTTGTTGTAGAAAAAATTAACATACCGTTAGATGTCAATCGGTCATAGCAAGATTGTAAAAATGAACGAGGATTAAAAAGTTGGGAAAGTAGTTCAAAGTTCACTATTAAATCAGCTGAAATATTTGATGGAAAGTTTTCAAATGTTTTTTGCACAATTTTAATTCCTGGAATTTTTTTTATAGCTTCACAAAATTTTGGAGAAGGTTCTACTCCAATAATATTATTTGCTAATTTAGATTCATTTGCTAATTCTAAAAACCATCCATAACCGCAGCCAACTTCTAGCATTGTATCACAATCTGCCACCCCATATTCTTTTAAAATTTCATTAACCATTTTAATTCGTGGTTTGAAAATTTTTTCTTTTCTAACAATTTCAGTTTTTTTATAAATTTTTTCCCAAAATTCCCCAGATTTAGAATTAGTATAAAAATCTTCTAAAGAGTTTTCAGTTGGACGTTTTTGAATAAAAATAGTTCGACAGTTAGAACACTTTACTAAATCATAATCTAATATTGTAAGGAAATTATCATATTTAGCAGAGTTACATGCAGGACAATCTATTTGAATTTTTCCAGATTTAGTTAGAATTTGTAAATCTTCTTTGTAAAGATTATTCCTAATTTCAATGAGATCTGCAGGTCTAATTTCTTCAATGTTTAAAAATTTATTCAACAAAAAATTTTATTTTTAGATGTGTATTAACTTTTTTGATTAGATAATTTTTTTTCTACTAAAGATATTTCCTTATCAATCATAGCTCTATGATTTTCACTTAATTCAGGATTTTGTTGAATAGGTTGAAGAGTTTCAAATTTTAAGCCAATTAACGATTTTAGCATTAACTCAGCACATTTTTTCATTGCTTTAATTCTGACTTCAATTAATGATTTACAATCAGAATAATCAATAAATCCTTGAAGAATAATTGGTCCAGAATCAATTCCACTATCAATAAAATGTACAGTTGCTCCAACAGGATCATTATTTAAAATTGACCAACCTACACAATCTAATCCTTGATATTTTGGAAGAATAGCTGGATGTGCATTTAAAATACCTCTTTTGACTTTTTTAATTATTGGTTCCTTAATGATACGTGAACCGCCTAAAACAATGTAATCAGGTCTAATTTTTTCAATTAATTCTAAAGAGTTTTCATCATTAAAATTCTCAACATAATGTACAGGAATTTTTTTATTTTTAATGATGTCATCAAATTTTTTTGGTTCATAAATTTTTGTGTTTAAATAATTTCGAGTATTTTCAGCAAGTTTTGATTTATGCTCAATTATAATTGATGTAATTGGTATATTATATTCTAATAATTTATTTAGCATTTCTCTTCCATGAACATTTTCTATGGTCATCATGAAAACAATAGTTTCAAAAGATTTTTCTTTATTAAAATCCAAATTTATTCAACAATCCTGAAATAAAACAATTTAATCATACCTAAATCTCTTTTTCAAACCAGTGCATCTTTAATTTATAATTATTTTTTTGAAAAATCTTTTTACTAGATTTATTTTCATACATTACTCTGCCAACTAATTTTGTAATACCAAGAGATTTAGCTTCAATTTCTAATATTTTAAGAGATTTTGAACCAATATCCATATTATGAAATTTATCATCAATCATAATACTTACATCATTATCAAGAATTCTAATATATCCTACATCATTTTTACCATAACAAATTATCCAATTAAAAAAATGTGGATTTGATTTTTGTGTAAGTAAATACTCATAATGTTCTGTTTTAGAAATTTTTTCCTGATGATAAAAATTCTCTCTAAATTTTTCATTATTTCTAAGGCTAAGAATAAAATTCCAATCTTTTTTTAGTGTTTTTCGTAATGATACTTTCAAGTATTATTATATTATTAAAGAACTTTATAATAATTAATGATTAGAATCATAAGTAACAGATTTAATCTAAGAAAAAAATCCAAATGGGTGAATTAATTGAAAATAAAAATTTCTAAAAAGCAAATAGGGGATAATTGTCCAACTTTTGTAGTAGCTGAAGCAGGTATTAATCATAATGGAAGTTTAAAAATTGCAAAAAAAATGGTAGATCAGGCAAAAATAATTGGGGTTGATGCAATTAAATTTCAGACATTTAAAACTGAGGAGTTCAATAGTAATAAAAAATATTTCAAAATTTTTAAAAATGCAGAATTAAGATATGATGAATTTGAAGAATTAGCAGATTATGCAAAAAATAAAGAAATAATATTTTTTTCAACTCCATTTTCAGAAAAATCTGCAGATGTATTGCACAAACTTAAAGTTCCAATGTTTAAAATTGCATCAGGAGATATTACACATACACCTTTGTTAAAACATATAGCATCAATGAAAAAACCCATAATAATTTCAACTGGAATGTCAAATCTCAAAGAAATAAAAAATGCAATATGTAATGTAAAAAGTAAAAAGAATAATAAAATTATTTTAATGCATAGTGTTTCAGCATATCCAACACCATATAATGAAGTAAATATGATGGCGATGAATCTATTAAAAGGAAAATTTTCATATCCAATAGGTTATTCAGATAATGGTCCGGGAGTTTTAGTTCCTCAAGTTGCAGCATCTTTAGGTGCAAACATTATTGAAAAACACTTTACATTAAATAAAAAAATGAAAGGTCCTGATCAATCTTTATCAATTAATCCAAAAGAATTTCAAAAATTAGTTATGAAAATAAGAGAAATTGAACAAATTCTAGGTAAAAAAAATAAACACTCTCAACCATCAGAACAAGAAACGAAGATAGCTGCACGTAGAAGTATTGTTGCAAATTCTATTATTCCAAAAGGTACAAAAATTAGAAAAAATATGTTGAGCATTAAACGACCTGCAACTGGAATTTCGCCATCAAAATTAAATATTGTAATTAAAAAACATGCAAAAAAAAGAATATTATTCAATCAAACAATAAAATGGGATGATATTTCCTAGTATGAAAAAATTAAATATATTATTTAGAACCGGTGGTGGTACTGTACATGGAAAAGAATTAGGTTTTGGACATATTTATCGCTGTATTAATCTTGCAAACTCATTAAAACATAATAATATTCATTTTTTGGTGGAAGATTTTGGTAACGCAGAAAATATCTTAAGAAAAAATAAATATTTTAAAATTCATTTATTACAAAATGATATAAATTCAAAATCAGACATAGAAAAATCAAAAAAATATTTAGATGATGAAAAAATTGATATTTTAATTATAGATCGATACAGGATAAGTAAAAAGTATACTAGTCATATGAAAAAATATGTAAAAACAGTGATGATTGCAGATTTAAGAGAAAAGGATTTTGATGTAGATCTTGTAATTAATGGATTCATTGGATTTAAAAATGAAATTACTAAAAATAAATATGGTGGAAAATGTTTAGTAGGTCCAAAATATCAAATTTTGAACAGTAAATTTAGTAAAAAAGATATTAAAAAACAAAGAAAAGAATCCCTTTTAGCAACTTTTGGAGGATTTGATGATGAAAAAATATCTTTAAAATTATTAAAAATTATTCTTAAAATGGATTTAAAAATTAAAATAAAAATTATACTGGGTCAGGATATTAAATTAAAAATATCGGATAAAAAAAAGATTTCAAATAAATCAATTAAAATAATTTCAAATACACATAACATGTACAAAGAAATGAAAAATGCAAAATATGGATTATGTTCTGGAGGAATAACCACATATGAATTTGCCACATTAGGTATTCCTTTTGGAATTATTTGTCAAAATAAACATCAATTAATTACTGCA
>Ga0114999_10008693_pt1 | contig 11272 bp, 7 predicted proteins | sample ArcticOcean_MG_C_3_FD_89820 | JGI IMG/M metagenome (GOLD analysis project Ga0114999, IMG submission 89820) | Marine microbial communities from western Arctic Ocean - ArcticOcean_MG_CB8_126 | ecosystem: Environmental > Aquatic > Marine > Oceanic | place: Arctic Ocean: Canada Basin | collected...
AGATGCCGAACTCGCTGCTCGTCTGGGCGATCAGTTCAAGCATTTCCTGCCGGCCGGCAGGGTCGAGACCCGCCGTGGGTTCGTCAAGTAGGACCAGTTGAGGGTCGTGGACGATGGCCTGCGCCAGCTTTGCGCGTTGCTTCATGCCGGTGGAGTAGGTGCCCATCGGCCGATATCGCTCTTCGTCGAGGCCGACGTGTCTGAGGACGTCTGTTGCGCGAGTCCTGGCTTCCGTGCGGGGGAGGCCGCTTACGCGCGCCATGTGGGTCGTGAACTCCGCAGCGGAGACATTTGGCGGGAGGCATTCGTACTCGGGGGAGTAGCCGATTAGACGATGGGCCTGGATCGGATCACCGCCGTCTTCACCGAATACCTGGAAGTCGCCAGAAGTCGGCTGAATGATGCCTAGGAAGAGGGTCATCAGCGTGCTTTTGCCGGCACCGTTTGCGCCAAGCAGCCCGGTCGTGCCCTCTTCGACATCGAGCGTCACGTCGTGAAGGGCGACCGTGTCGCCGTAAACCTTCGTGATGCTCCGGGCGGAGAGGAGTGCAGGCATCCGGGGAATTTTACCACTGCGCCAGCAGCTGAATGTGTGTATGCGTTTACGCCGTGTTGGGACGATATTGTGATCTAAAGTCCGTAGAAGCGTTCAGCGTTGCCGCCGAAGACGGCGGTTCTGTCTGAGACGGACATTCGTCCCAGTGCTCGGGATGTGGCGTGGAAGACCTGTTTGTAGGATCCGGCCAGGGTGCATACGGGCCAGTCGCTTCCAAACATGAGGCGGTTGTAGCCGAACATGTCGACCACGTGGTTGACGTAAGGCGTGAGGTCTACCGGTTTCCAGTCCTCGGTGTCGGCCTCGGTGATCATGCCCGAGAGCTTGCAATAGACGCTCGGGATCTCTGCGACGCGCTTGAGGTCTGACAGCCAAGGCTCGATGGCTCCATCAGCGATGAGCGGCTTGGCGATGTGGTCGACGACGGTCCGCAAGTCCGGCACGGCGTCCAGGACGCGCGGGATGTACGACAGGTGTTGCGGGCGCGGGAGGAGGTCGAACGGGATGTCCCGTCTCGCCAGCTCTTTCAGGCCGTTCAGGACCGCCGGGCGCATGATCCAGCCGTCTTCTGGCTCGTCGTGCCAGATGTGCCTCACACCCTTGAAATACGGGTCTTGTTGAAGCTGATCCAGGGTGTTGCCGACGTCTGGATCAGCCAGGTCTACCCAGGCGACAACGCCGGCGATGAAGTCGTTTTCTCCGGCGAGGTCGAGCAGCCAGCGTGCCTCTTCTATGGAGGAGTGCGCCTGCACGATAACGGTGCTTTGTACGCCGACTTCGTCGATGAGCGGTTTCAGGTCGGGCGGCAGGCGGTTCTGTTTTAAGACGCTGTCGCCGGGCGGCATCCAGTCGTAGTCAAGTTTGGACAGGTCCCAGAAGTGGTGGTGGCTGTCTACGACCGATGGCATTCGGTGGTTGTCCTCGTTGTATTGGTTGGCGGGTGTTTATTGCAGGGTGGGGACGTTCTGGCCATCCCGATGGTAGCCGAGCTGTCATGGCCTACCGGTCGTAGGGGCGGCAGTTGCTCCGCTCGTTTGCGCGATTGCAGCCTGATCCAGGAATGATGCGCTTGGCTTTTGCCGCTTTTCAAGCGACAACTCCCGCCCTTCCTACTCTCCCGGTCGGGAGAGGAGGAAGGGCGGATAGTCATTCGCCCCTACGGTGTTTTGTTGGTGTCCCGACCGTGGGCGAGGGGCCTATGCCGGTTGATGTTCCCGCAAATGGTCTGAGTGCTGGACGAAACCTTCGCCTCACCCTAACCCTCTCCCACCGGGAGAGGGTTAGGGTGAGGCGAAGGTTATGAACGATTCCAGGGTGTTTGAACGATGAGCGTGGGCGGTCCGCTGCCCGCCCCTACGGTGTTGTTGAGTGACGGACCCTTCAAGAGGCCGAGGGTGGGTTTAGGGTCGGTTTGGGAAAGGCGCCACCGGGTGAGGTGCAGGAAGCCTGCCCCGGAAGGGGAGTTTTCAGGAGTGCCTCCACCCCGCCAGGACAAGGTGCAGGGTTACCTGCTTATTCGGCCTATTTCCGGGCCTTCTCGGTCCGGGTCGTTGTGGCCTACGCCTACGCCGGTCATCACGGCGTCTGAGTACCAGAGCTCGCCGTCCTTGATGGTTAGGCCGTGCGGCGCCGGGGAGTCTTCACCGAAGACGATTCGATCTTGCTCTTCGCCGGTCTCGACGTCGTACTTGACGATGATTTGGTCGGAGGTGTGGGCGCACCAGATGCCGTCGCCGTCGCGGGCCAGGCCGTGCAGGCGCTCTGTCGGCACCTCAAAGGTCTCTATCACCTTCATGTTGTCGAACGGATCGCAGATGTGGATCGCCTTTGGCTGGAACGCCGTGACCCAGAGCTTGCCGTCGTCCCACTCGAGTCCGTGGATGCCGCCGCCGTCCGGGGTGCGCCAGCGATTCACAAACGCGCCCGTCTTGAGATCAAGCTGGTAGATCCAGCCGATGTGCGTATCGGTCGGCCGGTAGTCGCGGAATTTAGTGACGCCGTTCGACGCCGTCCAGAGGTAGCCGCCGCCAACGGTGATGCCGGAGCCGTTTTCCGTCGGCGTGTCCATGACCCTGGTTACGTAGCCTTCGGTGTTCATGACGTACACCTGGTCGGACTGCTGGTCCATGACGAAGAGTTCATCTTCGAACCATTGGAGCCCGTTCGGCATTCGGCACGGTGAGTCGTAAGTTGCGACGGTCTGAACGGCCAACGTAATACTCCTGACGATCTGGTGTAACTCTTAGACAATTTAAGCGGGATCAGGTTGCACCTCGATCCACGGCGATGGGCGTCATCATGTTCCGGGCGCGGGACATCGTCAAGATCAGTAATACGAGTGAGGAGTACGGACGCGGTTTACCGTCGGTCGAACGGCGAGATACGCGACGGCTGATTATTAGCGCGTAGCGGAGTCCGTATCAGCCTGGATAGTTAGGGGTTCTACGGGCCAAAAGGTACACGTGCACGCGAAATGCGAACCGCTGGTGCGCGCTCATCACTCGGGATGCAACACGTGCACCAACTGCGAACGCCTCGCGTAACGCTCCTACCCCTCGGAGAGATTGATACACCGGAGTGGGTATGGACCGATCAGGCCGGTACGTCAGATTTACGCTAAGCCCTGCCGGGAACGCGTTTAGTGAAGTGGCAATGCCGCGCCACAGGCCGGTGATCACCAGGGCCAGCTTTAAAGCAACCTGCACCAGCGCGTTGAACACGCCGTTCGTCTGGACCCCAATAAGGGCAAACTGCAGGGTGTGTCCGGGCAGATACGTCCGTAATTTACCGCCGGGGCCGGCACTTTCGTCCGGTCCCGGCGGGATTAGCGGGTCATGCCCGTACGTGGTCAAAGTGACCGCGCCTTAATTGCTAATCGTCGTTGTCGGCGGATCCGCTCGGGATAGTCCCGACGGCGCCAGTTCCCTGTTCCTCAGCCAACGCTCGAAGGAACTCGTCCAGCGTTACCGCCAGTTGTCGAGCGAACACCGTAACGATGGACGCGGTGCGCAGGACTATCGCCGCTACGCCCCATGCCACCGCTGCGGGAAGGCTTACCCAGACACGGCCCAGTGAGCCTGTCGGGGTGATGCCACCTTCGCCTCGCTCGGCGAGATTGGTAACGAAGGCGTCGATCTTGTCAGTAGCCACTCTGAGGATGAGTGTGAAGATCCGACCAAAATTGATCAGGACCAACGCAAGTTGAGTCGCGAGATCGCCGACTCGTTCTGCCCAGGTCATAGTCGCCCCTCCTAAATAGTCAATCGAACGGCGAAAACGTCCAAGCTCCACTGCTGTCCAGCCCGGATTCTTTTTACACAACCCGGGCCAGAACCGTTTCCCCTTCTGGGAAAACAAGCAGAAGCCATACGACCACCGAACGAGCGTTAGGCTACAAACCTCGCAACGATTGGTCAATTCAGTTACGAGTTTCGTTACGTCTATTACGTTGGATGACGTGAACCCACTAATAGTTTGTGATATCCCGCACACAGTCCTGTGAACGGAGAAATCGCCGTTAAGTGCCGGGGTACTTTGGCATATGTGCCAACCATCGCTCGATTGAATTCGGGCCATTCGCGGCGGAGTGTCGCGAAATCACGCAAGTACGAACGGCAATTAAACGAGCGCTTGTGAGGATATTGGGAGTACCATTGGAGAAGGGTCGGATCTAACCTTTCATATATCTACTCACGGGTCCACGTCGATCTTCCCCGCGCGCAAGCGCCTCATATTTCGCTGCGACCGACCCATCCGGGCATCCGCCCGCCATGCACATCCGGAATTCCGGACCGTACGTGGGACCCGTACCGGAGGCATTAATGCCGACATCGGCTACGTCTCCCAACGGAGATCGCCATGAACGAATCATGGTGTTCATCGACGGGAGCAACCTTTACCACGTCCTAGGGGAAGTCTGCGGACGACACGATCTGAACTTTGGCAAGTTCGCCGAGAAGGTCTCGGCCGGCCGCCGACTGATCAGGACGTACTACTACAACATCCGCCAGGATTCGGATCGCGATCCGAATATCGCCACGGAACAGGGCAAGTTCCTCCAGACGATGTACGACACGCCGTACCTTGAGGTACGCATGGGTGTGTCCAAACGACACGGCGAGACGATGGTGGAAAAGGGCGTTGACGTGTACATGGCGACGGATCTCGTCGCGTTCGCGTTCATGGACCTTTACGACACGGCTATCGTGGTCAGCGGAGATGGCGACTTCTTCCCGGCAATTCAGACTGCCAGGAACCAGGGGAAGCACATCGAAGTTGCGGCGTTCGACAACAACCTGTCCAGCGAGGCGGGCAACGTTGCGGACGTCGTGATCAAGCTCAACAAAACCTACTTCACCGGGCTGTGGTCCGACCGGCGACGGAGGGTGACAACCGCATCTCCGGCCCGCCGCACACGAACCCCCCGCTCCGGAATCGGCTCCGGAACTGGCTCTGGACGGGCCGCGATCTCAGCTCCCGTCACAGAAGCGGAGACTCCTGAAGAGTCAACCGGTTCGGAAACCGGGACCGGTTCCAGGCCGGTTCGGCGCAGGGCGTCTACTACTCGCAGGCCGAGTACGCGTACGGCCACCCGACGGCGAACGCCTTCCCGGCGGACGTCCTCTGAGACGGCTGATTCCGGGCCGACGCCCGCAGCGGTCCAGGCCACGGACAACGACCGGGAGCCGGCACAGGTTGTGTCTAACGGCCCAGATTCTGGTTCTGGATCCGGTTCTGGTTCTGGCGACGAGGGATCGGAGTCGTCCAGCAGGCCGACCCGACGCACGCCCTTGCGGAGACGTGTTGGCACACGCTCCAGCACCGGCGACGGGGACAGCAACACGCCGACTCCGCCGCGACCACCAGCTCTCCGAAGGCGGGCCGATTCAGACTCCGACGACGGTTCAGCCAACTGAACAAGCCCTCATTCCGGATTCCTGATATTCGGGGCCTGATACTCATGGACGTTGAGACGGGGTTTTCTGAACCCCGTCTCAATCGGTCCGTGATGAACTCAGGATGAGCGCACCGGAGCCAAAACATACCGACAGCGCCGGAACGTCTTCCGGTGTGAAGCGATCTGGCGGTTACATTCCACGCCAGATGGTGGCCGTGGTCTTGCCGACTACCGCCGTCATCATGGGCGATTCACTGATCTACATCGTCCTCCCTGCGAGCATCTCCGATTTTGGGCTTGAGAGCTCGTTCGGCGTCTCGGCCGCGGTATGGATCGGGCTGGCGCTCAGCATCAACCGGTTGATACGGCTGGTCGGCAATTCGCTTGCCGTTGCGACGTTCAATCGGTTCGGCTTCAAGACGCCGTTCGTGATTGCCGTGCTTCTTGGTGGCCTGACAACGCTCACGTACGCGTTCAGCAAGGGCGCCGCCCTTCTGCTGGTGGCGCGTGCGTTATGGGGAATCAGTTACTCCCATCTACGACTTGGCGCTTACCTGGCGGCGTTCGAGATCGGAGACTCCAGCAATCGGGGCCGGCTGCTCGGCTTCTTCAATGCCGGGTCCAGGACGGGCAGCTTCATCGCCGTCACGGCCGGCGCTGCGCTTGCCGATTGGGCCGGAAGGGGCGTTGCTTTCACCACGCTGGCGGCGGTCGGCATTATCGGCGTCGCGATCGCACTCACCGTCCCGAACTTTGCCGTTTGTAGAAGCGCGCCGGCGGAAGGAGTTTCGGGGTACGGCACGTCGGCCAGCACCGGGCTTGGCGAAAAGGCGTGGGCGGTGCTCGTTTCGCCGCTGCCGGAGAGCGCCCGATCGATACGTAAACGCCTGCTTGCGATCAACTATCTCCGCTTTGGCACGGCGTTTGCGGCGAACGGTCTCGTGATAGCGACGATCTCTCCGTTCCTGGCCGACCTGTACGGTGATAAGGCGACGGTGTTTGGCGTGTCTATCGGGATCGTGACGCTTGCCGGTTTGCTCGTCGGTATTCGGTGGTTTGGCGACCTGGCACTCTCGGTCCCCATGGGGCATCTATCTGACGTGTGGGGGCGACGGCGGACCGTGATGGTGGGGGCGGCGCTGACGCTGGCGGCGATGCTTGTCGTTGGTCTGGCGACGCGGTCCGAGGTGATAGTTGCCGCCCTGCCACTGCTGCTGATCACGGGATCTCTGCTGGCGGTATCTCTCGACGCATCGGCCGGCGACGCCGTTCCGGAGGAGGCGCGGGTCGGGTCTATCGGTCGATACGCCACGTGGCTGGATATGGGGTCGGCGATAGGGCCGATCGCAGGGCTGCTGATAGCGGAGGCCTTCGGGTTCCAGGCTGGGTTTCTTGTTGCGTCCGCTCTGCTTGTGACGGGCGTGATCGGGTACGGGCTGGCGACGAGGGGTGCGGCATCGGCCTGAGGTTCGGGTGCTGGAGTCGCAATAGGCGGCGATCGACGTGAATTCTCGGCCTATGGCCTCGCCCGCTCACCCCGGCCCTCTCCAGCGAGGGGAGAGGGGGCAAATTAGAGGATTCTCGTCCGCTCACAAAAACCTCGTCATTCCCGAGTCGTCGGGAATCCAGAAAACGCTGATTGGGCATACTCGCGCCTGATCGGCGGAGACTGTTTCTGGATTCCCACCTTCGTGGGAATGAGGGAGTATCTGGGTCGACGAACACGGGCCGGATGGAGTTCAGGCCTGGAGATTCTTCGCATCGGGCTCAGAATGACAAATTCGAGGTGATCCACCAATGTGCCGACCGGTCTACAATCTCCGGGGTTCTGGCCTGACTGACGGTTAGCCCGGACAATATTCTGTCCATCAACGCGCCAATTACGGATACTTCTCAACCCTCGTATGTATTTTGACTTCCGGCTCTGGGGCCTCACTCATGGCGTAAGGCTTCGAATCCTGTGGGCCGTGTTTATAGGTCTGTTGACCGCGGCGGCCGGGGTAGCTCGACTGGCCCTGCTTGGCTGGCTGCTTGCCGAGGTTTTCGATGGCCGTGGCGCCGGGTCGCTGATGGTCCCGATCGCAGGGGTTGCGGGCGTGGTGCTGCTCAGGGGTGCGCTCCAGTTCTACAAGGAGATGGTGTCCCACCACACGGCGGCACGCGTCCAGATAGCGCTCAGGGCTAATCTCCACGAAAAGGCGATGGAGCTCGGGCCGTCCTATTTCAACCAGCAACGAACCGGCGACACCGTCCTTTCGCTTGTCGATGGCGTGGAGCAGCTTGAGACCTTCTTTGGTCAGTACCTTCCGCAGTTTTTCGTGGCCATCCTTACGCCGATCGGCGTGTTTGTTTTCATGGCATTTCTGGACCTTACGACGGCATCGATTTTCTTTGTTTCTGCGATCGCGGCGCTGTTCCTTCCGGCACTGTTCCACCGCCTGAACCGGGCGAGCAGCACACGGCGGCGTGAGGCATATGGCGAGTTCGGGGCCGACTTCCTGGATTCGATTCAAGGGCTTGCGACGCTCAAGGCGTTCGGCCAGAGCGATGCGCAGGGCCGGATGCTGGCTGTGCGCGCGCGGGCGGTGTTCAAGAGCACGATGTGGGTGCTGGCGACGAACGCGTTTTCGGGCGGGTTGTCGATAGCCGCGATCTCGATAGGCGCCGCGGTCGCGCTCGGGTGGGGCGCGCATCGGGTCGATACCGGCGGGCTTGAGCTGAGCGTGCTTCTGGTGATTTTGATGCTCGGCGTCGAGGTATTTCGGCCGTTGCGGGAACTAACGCAGCTATTCCACCAGGGCTTGCTCGGCATATCGGCGGCGTCCGGTGTGTTTGCCATGCAGGACGCAGAGCCGACGGTGATCGAGCCAGAAACTATCGAACATGACCAGTCGGAGATGGAGCCGACTCTGTCTTTTGCGGACGTGACGTTCTCATACCCGGGCGGCCGCAAGGCTGCCCACGACGGCCTTACGTTCTCTGTTTCTGCTGGCGAGAAGATCGGGCTTGTCGGACCGAGCGGTGCCGGAAAGACGTCGGTCGTGAAGTTACTCCTGCGGTTGTACGACCCCGACGGCGGTCGTGTGACGATGGGCGGCGTTGATCTAAAAGAGTTGTCGTTTGATCAGATCCGCGGCCATCTTGCGGTCGTTAGTCAGGACACCTACCTGTTCCACGGCACGGTCATCGACAACCTGCGATTCGGCAACTCGGACGCCTCTCCGGAACAGATCGAGGACGCGGCGCGCGCCTCAAACGCGCACACATTTATCTCGGCGCTCCCAGATGGATACGGAACGGTTATCGGCGAGCGCGGTGTGAGGCTCTCCGGCGGTCAGCGGCAGCGAATAGCGATCGCTCGTGCTCTATTGCGGGACGCGCCGATTCTGGTCCTGGACGAGGCGCTCTCGGCGGTGGACGCCGAGAACGAGCACCTGATTCAGGAGGCGCTCGACCGGCTGATGGAAGGCCGAACGACGCTGATAATCGCCCACCGCCTGTCCAGCGTGATCGGCGCCGATCGGATCATTGTCCTGGACGAAGGCCGAGTGACTGAAGAAGGCACCCACGCCAAATTGTTGGCCGATGGCGGCATTTACGCCGATCTGATGCGGGATCAGGTTGTGAGCGCCGGGTCGAACGGCCAGTCGCCGGTGATCGGATCGCCGAGTCCGAACGGGGAGACCCGGGAAGCTTTTGCAAGCCAGGCGGCGGAAATGGCGCCGACCGAGGCGATTCTCCGGGCCGAGGGTATGAACTGGCGGGAGACCGGGCGGGAGTTGTTCCGGCTCGTCATCCCGTGGAAGGGCAAGCTGACGCTGACCTTCCTGCTGGGCGTCGCACGATTTGCCAGCATCATCGGCATCGGAGTGGCGTCTGCGCTGGCGGTTGCTGCCGTGAAAGACGGCGATGACTTTGGCTGGCTGCTTATATCGCTCGGCGTTCTTGCGCCACTGGCGGCGGTGCTGACGTGGCTGGAATCATGGGTAGCGCACGATATGGCGTTCCGGCTGCTGGCCGAGATGCGCATCGATCTGTACCGAAAGTTGGATCAGCTTGCTCCGGCATATCTGGCGCGACGCCGGACCGGGGACCTGGTTGGCATGGCGACGCAGGACGTGGAGACGATCGAGTATTTCTTTGCGCATACAGTCGCGCCTGCCTTTGTCGCGGTGGTGGTGCCGACTGCCGTACTCGTCACGCTGTTCACCTTCGACCCGATCCTCGCACTGACCCTTGTGCCGTTCTTGATGATCGCCGCCGCAAGCCCTTTCCTGGCCCGTGGCAAGGTGGACCGGTTGGGCTCCCGATCTCGTGAGGAGCTGGGGCTTCTCAACGCTCATGCGGTGGACACGCTGCAGGGGATTAACGAGATCGTGGCCTTTCAACGGGGACCGGAGCGTGCGGCGGAGTTCTTGGCGCGGGCTCGTGAGGCGGTGCGCGTTCGCCTGCCTTTCTTTAAAGAGCTAACGCTACAACGGGCCTATCTGGAGATCACGATGGGGATCGGCGGGCTGGCGATGGTTGGCGTGGGGGCGTGGCTGGTTTCGGAGGGACGGCTCGATTCGGGATTGCTGCCGCTGGCGACGCTGCTTGCGATGGCGTCATTCCTGCCGATTTCAGAGATATCGCACACCGCACGGCAGCTTGCGGACACGCTTGGCGCAACCCGGCGGGTGTTCGCCGTGCACTCCGAACGGGTGCAGGTTGAGGACGGGCCGGGGGTCGCTTCTGTAGGCGAGCTTGGAGGCTCGGGGGACTCGGGCGTTGGGGAGAGATCCGTGCTTCGAAAGCCTCAGCACTCGGGGGAGCAGGAGTCTCACGATTCAAACGGGCCACTGGCCCTGGCCCTTGAGATGGATTGTGTGACGTTCTCTTACGAGACGATGAATCGGCCGGCGCTGGAAGAGGTTTCTTTCGGGGTTGAGTCGGGCGAGACGCTGGCGCTTATCGGGCCGTCTGGCGCCGGGAAGACGACGGCGGCGCATCTGTTCCTACGGTTCTGGGATGCCGCGTCCGGGTCGGTCCGGGTCGATGGCGCAGATCTCAGGGAGTACCGTCTCGACGATCTGCGGGATCGTATCGCACTGGTGTCACAGGACACGTATCTGTTCAACGCAACTCTAAGACATAACGTACTTATCGCCCGTCCAGAAGCCAGCGAGTCCGAGCTTGCGGAGGCGATAAAGAGCGCAAGCCTGACCGATTTCGTTGACTCGTTGCCCGAGGGTCTGGATACCGTGGTGGGCGAGCGAGGGACGTTCCTCTCGGGCGGTCAACGACAGCGGGTGGCGATCGCCCGGGCATTCCTCAAGGACGCGCCGATTTTGATTCTGGACGAGGCGACTTCACACCTGGACGCCTTAAACGAGCGTGCGGTGCGGAATGCGTTGGATGCGCTGAAGAGCGACCGGACGACGCTGGTGATCGCGCACAGGTTATCCACGGTGCGGGAGGCGGACACGATCGTCGTGATGTCGGACGGACGTGTCGCCGAGACGGGCAGCCACGATGAGTTGATGGTGAGCAATGGGCTATACGCCCGTCTGGTGGCGACGCAGGTGGGCGGCCCCGGCCCCGTGGGGCCTTTGTCTTAGCGTTCTTGAGGGACCGATGTCGGCTACGAATCTCCTCGTTGACGGCGTCAGAACGATGGACCTTCTCGCGCTCTGCTAAACGGGAGATTCCTGAATCAAGTTCAGGACGGGCTCTTCTCCTTCCCCGGAAGGATCAGGATGGCAGTATTGCCGTTACGTCCGTTCGTAATGTAGCCGAAGAACACGCGAGGGCGGATACCAATCCGCCCCTACGGTGTTGCC
>Ga0114999_10008695_pt1 | contig 11271 bp, 11 predicted proteins | sample ArcticOcean_MG_C_3_FD_89820 | JGI IMG/M metagenome (GOLD analysis project Ga0114999, IMG submission 89820) | Marine microbial communities from western Arctic Ocean - ArcticOcean_MG_CB8_126 | ecosystem: Environmental > Aquatic > Marine > Oceanic | place: Arctic Ocean: Canada Basin | collected...
TATACCAATAAAAATAAATAAAATATATTTTAATTTCATATATATATATATATACTAGGGAAAAAAATAGTTGTATCATTTGATTAAAAATTAAATATTTTTATTATGTTATGCGTCAACCACCAATTATACATTATCTACTTAAGTTTTTGATAGTAATTCCATCCGTGCATTTGATTATACATTCTAGGAATCAGGAGAATAAAATGTTTGTAACCCTTTTCCCCATACTGGCCGACGCCATCTATTGTTTCCAAACTTTCAATTCTAATCTTGTTTGGTTCACTATCCAAAATTTCTATTATTTTACTTTTTATATAACGGCGCCCTAAATCTTGGTGGGGGTCTTGGTGGGGGTCCCCGCGTTCTCCGAGGGGCCGTGTTATATACCATATATATTTACCTAATAATTTATCGCTTGGTGGAGATATATACTCTTCTATCCATCCCAGATCTTCAATTCCCTTGAGTTCGCCATCAAGATCTACTTCTTCTTTTGGTAATTTTATTATAATATCATCTTTCATTGTATCATCTGTTATATTTATACCAAATATTGGAGAAAGTAAAAATGTATCTTTTGGATTTGCTAGATAATTTAAAATATTATCTTTAAATAATTGATATATGTACACATAAGTATTTTTTTTTTTTATATTTTTATTTGTAGATTTACCCGTTAGTAAAATATAAATACCAACTCCACTCCCTGATAAAAAATCTTCTGAATAATCATCACTATCCATAAATTCTCTTAATGATTTATTATGATATTTTTGTGATATATAAAATATTTTCTTAATATGTGCTTCTTCATCTTCTAAATATATTGTTGCGTCACCATCCGGATAGTCATTTTTGTGGAAATCTTCTACATTTTTTTGAATTATTTCATATGCAGTATCTAATTTGTGTTGCGTAAATATATTATCTTCAAGTCCTAATCCGGGTATATATTCAAATGGTATCCATGTTTTTCCTATGTCTTCTACTTCTATAGTAGTATTTGTTTCATTTATATCTATTTTACCAGTATCTTTATTATATTCAAAAATATCATGAGATACTATAAATGTAGAAATATTTTCAAATCTTAAAACATTGGCAATCACCCAATGACCATTGTTATCTGTTATATATATAGGTCTTGTATGTCCTCCACCAGTATGTTTTCTTGTAAATTCTTGCTCGAAAAGGTACCGCTGATTTTCTTTCTCCCATTTCGCCACATCATCTGCTATTGCCTTTTCATATGATGGCAGGCCGTCAGCATCCGGAATACCAACACTAAAACCACTAAAATTATTAAGTATAAAATATATAAATATACCAATAAAAATAAATAAAATATATTTTAATTTCATATATATATATATATATATATATAAATACTTATATATTTATTTTAAAACTTTTTCTATGCCATTTTGTTAAACCATATTGTTTAATAGCATCTATATGTCGTTTAGTACCATAACCTTTATTATTTCTTAAATCATATTTTTCTAATTCAGGATTTTCATCTACTAAATTATATATCCATTCATCTCTATATGTTTTTGCTAATATACTAGCAGCAGCAATACTTTTGTAAGTATTATCTCCATCTACAATACATACATGATTTATATAATTGTCATTTTGATCACTATAAAATTCAAAATGATTACCATCAACTAATATTGTATCAATACTTAATAAACTCGTAATATCATCTAAACATTTATGCATACCATTCATTGTAGCATTTAATATATTATATTTGTCTATATCTTTATTATGAATTAATTGAATACTATATGCTATAGCATTTTCTTTAATATAATCTTTTAATAAAGTCCTCTTTTTTTCCGAAACTTTCTTTGAATCTCGGATTTCATAATCTTTATCATCTTTAATAGGGTCATCATCTAACCATACAACTGCTCCAACACAAACTGGTCCAAATAAACATCCTCTACCAGCTTCATCCAAACCAACTTCAATTTTATCATTTTCATAAAATTGTTTTAACATAACGATAATATTTAAATTAAAGATGTATTTTTAAATAATTAATTAAATAAACTTGTTTATTCTTTGTCGCGAGCAACAATGACAAATTCAGCAATGAATCTAGCAGGCGTTCCTGTAGTATCTCCAGCATCAAATGGATTTCCATAAAAAACGGGATCTATAGCAGTTCCAAATCTAACAGTGCCTCCCAATGTTGCAGATTTTACACCCATATCAGAAATACTACCAGTAATATTTCCTATTTTTGTTGGATTAATACTACAAACATAATTCAATTTTTTACCCTTATGTATTGCGGCATTTACTTCATTACCAGTTCCAATAGAATCATTCGGTATAAAAATACCTCCATTAATTCTATTACTATAATTGGTTGGTTTTCCAGAAGGTGTCTCACTTAAATTAGTTGCAACTACACTCTGAACATTGAATTGATCTATTTTTAATATAAACCCCATATTACATGTTGATGTTTCACCATTCTCTTTAAATCTTATAGTTGAAAATGAATCTAAATAAATATCAGATAATTTATCAATAATTAAAGGTTCTGGTAATACTAAATTAAATGTAGGTGGACTTACACCTTTACCACCTGTTGCGGCCGTTATAATAACATCTAATATCAATGATCTTTTGTCTCTTCTTTCAAATGAGTAATTAGTATTTTGGTATAATGATAATTTAGCATTTTCTTGATGCTTTTCCATTTGTTTGCCCCATTCCATATTATATTAATATTATATATTTTATTTATTATAAACCAATAAATAATAATAAATGATTTATTGAATCCATTAAGAATATATTTTTATATTTATATTTATCATATACAGAATACAAAACTAATGGTAATATAAAATTTATAATATTTAAAGTTTTCTTTATAATTGACTTGTTATAATTCTAAAAATTATAAAACATTATAAAATATATATGTATTTCATAGTAGTTATATAATATAATTTATAATGTTTTATAATTTTATATAAATGTATAAATAATGTAATTATAAATATTATTCTAAGCGATGTTATTTTTGTTTTATAAATTAATAAAAGTAATAAAATAATTATAATTTTTTCTCTGCCAATATCAAATACATTTATTTATTAATAAAAAAAAAATATAATATAATATTATATTATATGAAAAATCTTGAAAAATATTTATTATGTTTTATATTTGGCATAGTTTTATACTATATAATAAATATGATGTGTAATTGCAATAATGGTTTTAGCATTGGTATACTAGCAGCAGAATATGAAGATTGTAAAAAAGATGATGATTGTGATGATGGCTTAGCATGTAAGGAACATTTAGATACTCCAGATACCATATGTTATGACATGTCAAAAGCCCCTCAAGGGGTGACCGAGTGTTATTTTCTAATTCCATTTACGGATCGGGAAAAACAACTTGATGAACAAATAAAATTAGTTATAGAATATGGCAAGCAAGCGGAGAGCGTACCTGCGGCCGTGGCCATTCAAAACTTTTATACATATTATAGAATATTAACATTTTTTAAATTGTGTATAGATAAATATAGTCAAGCAGGGCGCGAAATAAGTAATATAGGATCCAGTTTGGATACTAAAAAGCAAAGAGAAAAAGTTTCGAATTTTGTAAAAAATATTATTAGTTTATATGCAATATTGAAAATTATATTATTTGATGAGGTCGCTGTTCCTGATGGTACTCCTCCATTACCACACCAATTTTATTATTTTTCAAATTATGCGGAAGCGAGAGATTCAACAGATCCCGAATTATTCGTCAATCCTGCCGATAAAATTAGACCAATTATAGAAGAATTTAACCCGGGAGTCGGGAGAAAAAATAAGTTTGAACAACGTTTTACCAACAAATTTACTTGGGGTAATAATGAAGAGATGATTAGTTTAGCAGATAAGATTAATGAATTTTTAAAAGATATTGTTACTACTGGTACTGATGAAAATTCGGCATTCATTTCATTACAACCAGCGGTTCAAGTGGAAATAGGTGCCCACTTCTATCAACCAATCATCACCATATTAATAAATATTGATAAATGTTTAGGTAGAAAATATGGTACGGCTCCAGCTCCGGCGGTGAGCACTATTGCACAGCCACTCGGCGCGCCGACGGGTGTTCAATCGTTTTATTATCCAAAAGTTAAAAATGATGGTGACGAGTGTGAACATGATTTTGAATGTATGTCAATGAATTGTAAAGATGGAACATGCAATTCTCCATCCAATCCTGGATTAAATTTAGGGGAATATTGTATACCTAGTTTTATTAATGATCAAAGTCAACAATGTAATAATATTGCACATTTTGCACCAATGGTGAAACCAGATTTATTAAATAATATAAATGCATCTTGTATCTTGATGGACCCATATGGCGGAATAATTATATATGCTAGGGCTCCTCAAGGTGAGAATACACGACCGGATGATGAAAATCGTTTAGGAAATTGTTTAATAGATATAACGGATGAAAAAATTTTTGATGAAATTTATAGCAGATTACCTATATTTGTTGACTCATTAGAAGACGAGAAACTCCGACCAGATTGTCTAAGCGTTGAAGAATTAAAAGAGATCACCGTAAGGGAAAGCGCCGCCCGCATCAAGGAGGAGCAAGATGCCGGTGTCTCGGTGCCTCCTTCTGATATGGAGGAGATTTTCACAGGCGTTAAAATCGGGCCATTAATTAAATCTGTTACGGTTGGCGGAATATTCAAGGCATCAGGCAATGAATATTCATTAGTTTGGCTTAAATATAATAAGATAAATAATACAATTGAATTACATGACTTGCCCGATATGGGTCAAGAACCAAATGAAATATATAGACTGAACGCTGATCAGTTTATGGAATCGGCAAAGACAGACAAGAAGTTCAAACCAATTAAAACTAATACATTTGTTAAACAAGCGAACCAATGGCCTATGTCGACGGTCGACCTATCGCCTATTAATATGTGTGAATTACAAAGATTAGAGGGGCCACTGAATAGACCACTCGAAACGGAAAATCCGCCAGATAATTATGATGAGCCATATGGAAGATTTATGTACTACAAAGAGCACGATCCCGTCATTAAATTATATTCCTTAGGTAAGCGAGTAGATAAATTTGTACAACATACGGCTTATCCAGACAAATTTTTGCAAATGTGGATATTTTTTCATCGTATATTATCTACGTATAAAGATTTTTTTGGTATGTTTCAAATATCGGGGATGGGCGGGTATACGGAGCGATTTATATATTATAATAAAAGATCCAATACTATTGAATCATCTCAAGTAAAAGTAAGTATAAATACTGAAGAAACATTAGATTCATTAATAGATATAAATGATATTAATAATATATATATTTATGATAAATTAAGTTTAACTGCAGGTTATAGCTTCTTTAATTCAGAAGAGCAAGCATATGAAAAACAATTACTAGATAGAAGATTAGCGGGTGTAGAAGTAGTCCGTGGTGATGGTACAATATACAATGTGGACTCTATTGAACTATATAAAAAATGGTTGATAGATGTATTATATGAAAAAAAAATGGATCATATAGTTCAGAAAGGCGACCATCGTAGTGATAGCCAAAAAAATAATGTACAATTTTCTCATTATATTAAAATACAATTAACGAATGGAGAGTTCAAAATTTTTAAAACAGGTGGCACAGGTAATACTCAAATTGGTAGTATATTTATTCGGAATAAATTTGCTATATATTTACATGATATTGTAGTGAACCTAAATCAAGCTGCTCAAGTAGGCGGTGGAGCAGCCGGTTCTATGCCGAATTTTTTTATAGGTGACCCTGAAGATGAAGAATTTAGTAAAAAGAGACCACCATACATCAAGATTAATTTAATTAATAAAGAACTTCATAAAGCATTATATGGTACATATTTTATGCCTTAATTTATATTATCAAACATAAATCATAACATAGTAACATAAATAATAATATCCAATGTATATATTTATTTAATTTATATATCTTTAACATTCTTATATAATCATTAAATGGCCTATTAATATCTACACCACAATAGATATTTGTATACTCTGTTAAAATACATTTTTTATATATATACCAATGAAATAATGTAGATATTACTACAATTAAATGAATAAATGGATCGAAAAAGAATGCCCCTGTATATAAATATATTGCATATATATGATGTATAAATAATAAAAATTCACCTTTATATGTATTACAATTAGAAGTAGAACGATCCATAATATATTGACTAATTACTAAAATAAAAAAAACAATATATTTGTTCATAATATATTAATTATAATATTATAATATAATATTATAATGGCTGAAGAAGTATGTTTAAATTGTAAAGTATTAGAACAAAATACAAGAAAAGTTCCATTGTGGTCTGCACGTGAAGGAAATAATTCATTATTACCAACAGTAATACATTTAGATAAATATAATCCAAAAAAAAGTATTTTGAAAGAAGAATATCCGCAATTAACAGAAATGAGTGTAAAAATATTAATGGAAAGTAAAAAAAGAGATACATGGGTATTTTACTGGGCAGCAAATAAAAGTAAAGATCCGACCCAAATAATGAGCGAACAAAATGCATATGGATCAAATACAAATCATGGTATACTTAAGACGGATGGTGATGGTAATTGTGAATTTATTTTAAATTGTCCACAACCATATCATGTAGATAATATAACATATCCTCGGCATGTTCATTATACATTTTTAAGTGATGATGATATATGGAATGAAAATATTAATAGTATGGTAGTTATGTGTAATATAGATTATAAACAAATGGAAAAAATAAGTGATACAAAATCACATATAATAATAAATGCTCTAGTAGATGATGATAATATACCAAATAGTATAAATTTAGATTATAAAATATTAATTGAAATGGATCGTACAGAGAGAAAACATTATTTATTAAGATTTATTAAAAAAAATATTTCAAAATATCCTAAATTAGAAGCGCTTATAAATTCAAATCGTTTAAAATATAGAAATATACCAATAGTTGTTTATTGTATGGATAAAGGATGTGATGCAGGATACAAATTAGCGGAATATTTAATTGATTGTAATATTGTAAATGTAATACAATATACTGGTGGAATAGAAGAATGGAATAGTATAAAAAATAGTATAAAAAATAAAACAGATAATGATATAGAAAATGATGACATGGAAATAGTAGAATATAATAATGAAAAATATTATATTCATAAGGATTCAAATGATGTTACTGCTGAAGATTATGAATTAGTTGGAAAATGGGATCCAGAAAGAAAAAAAATATTATGGTATTCAAAAGATAATGCAAATAAAGATAATGCAAATAAAGATAATGCAAATAAAGATAATGCCAATAATGATAATGCCAATAATGATAATGCCAATAATGATAATGCCAATAATGATAATGCAAAAAATAATGTAAATGGTGATAAAAAAGAGGGTGAAATAGATATAGGCGATAGATATAAAGAAAAAATAGTAGTAAATAAACTAGATGGGGATAATAAACCAGAAGAAATAGAAAACATAAAGAATGAATCAGATCTAGATATAGATGAAAAAAAAGAATTAATTGATGATTATGAAATAGATCAAATATTAAAAGATGAGAATGATAAAGATATAAATGATTTAATTAATTATAAAACAGATATAGATATAGATAATATAGATACAACAAATATAGATGATATTAAAGGAGGGAAAAAAAATAAATTAAAAGAAATAGAAATATATAATAAAAAAAGTGAAAAAACAAATCTAAAAATAAAACCTGTTAAAATAAATAGTAAAAAAAAATTGAATCGTAAGTATAAAAAATATGGGATATCATTTTTTTAAAAAATATAATTATTTTTTAGGATAATTTAAATATTTGAAATAATAATATTTAAATTAATTAAATGGATAAAAATAAATGGAATATAAAATGGAATATGAAATGGAATATGAAATGGAATATGTCAAAAAATGAAATAGATAATATTGCATTTAATATTATTCAAGAATGTCTGAAAGAATCTAATAAAGAATATCTTGAAATAAATTCATTAATACAAATGATCGAAGGAAAAACAAAACATTTAACCATTTTATATAAAAATAAAAATAAAACAATAATTAATTATTTAAAAATAGAATATAATGGAATAATAAGATTTATAGATAATTATGATGAATTTGGTATACTTAAACGTGATAATAAAATATATATTCGTTTAATGGAAGATTATTTAATTGGTTGGGAAATTATTGATGGATCCTTTAATACATTAACATTTTAATGCTTTTTTCTTTCATATCCATCATAGCATTTTCATTAATAATAAAAGAACCGGATGGATTATAATCTTCAACAAATCTAAAATCTTCTTTTACTTTTTCTTTTTTTACTTTAATATTTTTTTTATTTTTCAAGTCCCATGAAATATAAATATAATTTGGTGGTATTTGTTTTAATATAAATCCATTTTTATTTAAACTTGATAATAAATATTCGCTTAATTCATTTATATCGTATAATGGTACACCGATAATAAATTCAGGTATATTATAAATACATTCTGTTTTTTTATTTTGTGCATATAATTTTATTTTGTTATGGCATCTTTGTAATATTTTATCAAATGTTTCAAACTTTTTTAATTCTGTACGTCTAGCAGATTCATATAATTCATGTATATTTAATTGTGACATACTTATATAATATAATAAATTAATTTAAGTTTATTGACATATTTTATTATAATAAATATTTTAATGAATATTGATACATTATTTTTATCTGGATGTGGAACAAAAGGAACTACTTTTATAGGATCATTTGAAGCATTAATTGAAAAAAATATTATTGATTTTAAAAATATAAAAAGATATATTTGTTGTTCTGGCAGTAGTATTATAGGCGTTTTACTTTGTTGTGAATATAATTTAAAAATTATATATAAATTATCAGAAAAATTAGATTATAGTAAATTATTAAATTTAGATGATTTAGATGATATTTTTTTAGATAAAGGATTATTTTCAAATGATAATATTGGTAAATTAATAAATAATATAATATATAAAAAATATAAAAAAAATAATATAACATTAAAACAATTTTATCAACTTACAAATATACATTTCATATGTAAAGTTTATAATCTTTCTGATAAATGTGAAGAATATTTTTCTTATGAAAATCATCCCGATATGAAAGTATCAACTGTCGTTCAAATGACAACTTGTATACCATTTTTTTTTAAACCAATAAAATACAATAATAAATATTATATTGATGGTGGTTTATTATGTGTAATGCCTTTTATAAAAAAATACAAAAATTATATTGGAATATATATTCACGGTAAAGAAAAATCTAAAATTGAAGAATTAAATTTATTTGAATATATTACATATATTAATAGCTGTTTAACACATAAAAATAAATTAAATATAAAAGATAAAAGGATTATTCATATATATACATTGTTTATGCCATGTATAAATCTAGATGTTTGTTTAAAAGATAAAGATATATTAAAACAATCTGGATATGATGAAACAATCCAACATATAGATAAATTTGATTTATAAAAATATAAAAAGATAAATAAATGAATAATCCATTATTAATTAGAAATCTTCCTAAAAACATTCAAAAACAAACTAAATATAATATTAATTTAATAAATAAAAATATTAAATGTACAAAGTTAAATTATGATTTAAATGAAGAATTAAATTTATATAAATCATTATTTAAAACACATCATAATAGTGTTGTATTTAATCTTAAAATTAAAAAAAGAAATGGTAAAAAGGTATGGACTGATCGTATTAGTGATAATCGTAGTTTTATAGAAAGTTTAGATAAAGATGAAGAAGTTGAAGAATGGTTAAAACATGTTAAATGTGAAAGATAATTAAACCGTATTATTATTATGAATTGTTATATTATCACATATATTAATACTTGAAGCATATATACTTGGAGCATATATACCTTGTGCAACTAATATTCCAGTAGATCCACCAACAATCACTAATGTCAGAATCCATCCAATAAATATTTTATAATATAAATTATTGTTTAAACAATCGGATAACTAGGTATTATAGCTATACCACATTGTCCTCTTGTATCATTTGTATTTTTTAATAATCTTATATATCCATTTTCACCCCATTGTTTCCCCCAACTATTTTTTACTATCCAATAATCCATTTCATATAAATTATCATATCCATATCCAATTAATAATACACCATGATCTAAATTATATCCACATTCTGGATCACTATATATACCAGATTGATATAATTGGAATGATCTTTTATTTGCTTGTATTGCTACTGATACAGGTTTATTAGATACTGCTCTCATTAATGCCGTTTCATTATTTTGTTCAACATTACTATAATTTTGTATTTTTATAATTGGATTACAATTATTTATATTACACATATCATCTTGTGCTGTATATGGATATGATAAATTTGTACATAAACTATTATTCATAATATATTGAAATGCTAAATCCATTGAACCTCCCTCACATCCTTTATTTTTTATAGAACAATCAATTAATTCTTGTTCAGATAAATTATATAATACATTATGTTTGATTGCCCATGCAGATTCAACTGATCCAACCGCAGAAAAAGCCCAACATCCACCACATTGTCCTTGATTTTTAACTGATGATACTTTATATTCGTCTCTCCAATCTATACTATCTTTGTATTCAGAAATTAATTCATCTTTTATTGTATTATTTGTTATAATTAAATGATTCATACTAGGATAAAACTCGTTTATATATTCCCTTTCTACAAATTGATTTGGTTCTAAATTGTATGATGCATTTTTTGTATTATGTTCTTTAATATATTCTGTATTATTTATTCCAGATAATAATAATAATCCAATTGTTTTTATAAAAGTTAACATATTATAATATAATTTATATTTTTATTTATATTTTAAGTAATATAATTGATGTATTTACAATTAATAATACAGATTATTTAACAGAAGATTATTCTAATACATCAACTAAATTAAAAAGTAAATGTAAAAGAGGTATATGTTGTTGTTTTAGCACACTTATATTATTAAGTAGTTATGCTTTAGTTTTTTATATAGGGCATACATATGGAAAAAATAATTGTAATTCAACAGAATATAAAGAATTTGAATTATAATATTTTAAA
>Ga0114999_10008696_pt1 | contig 11270 bp, 9 predicted proteins | sample ArcticOcean_MG_C_3_FD_89820 | JGI IMG/M metagenome (GOLD analysis project Ga0114999, IMG submission 89820) | Marine microbial communities from western Arctic Ocean - ArcticOcean_MG_CB8_126 | ecosystem: Environmental > Aquatic > Marine > Oceanic | place: Arctic Ocean: Canada Basin | collected...
AAATCAAATGGGGGTGGTGGGACCTTAACCTGACACACTGGTGACACAGTTGACGTTAGAATGACGGTGTTGGAGGGCTTCTAGCGAAAGCCAACGACTAACAACCGCTAGTGATTTACTAACCTCTCAGGCTTAGCACTGCCTTCGGGAGGCAGGGGCCGGAGGTTCGAATCCTCTCACCCCGACCATTAAATCAAGTAGTTAGCATCGTTGAGTTTTCAAAATCATGGTTAGGAGGGTAGAATTACTGTTTTCTTGCTCGCCCTCTTTCTTAGAAAATCAGGCTATTCTGTCCAACTAATTCTGGCGGACTACAATTCCTTCCCCGGGGGCTTACCTCGGAATTTCTCTAAATCAGGCAACGCCGAATAATGGCAGAAACAAACTATTTTTAAGGGTGTAAATTGAATTGAGGAGGCTCAGGCTCGCTTGACTAGAACGGATCAACTTCGATTATTGTCAACAAAAGATTATCAACTGTTTCTCCGTGTTGTAATATTACCTTCCATACGGAGACCCTTTTAGGGCTCTTGACAGCTTAAGCTGCGGGACTAGGAGATCGAGATGGAAAAACGGAAAATTATCACAAAGGGAGCGCCTGGCATTATGGAAGATCACGCCCACCCATTTGCCCAAGGCTGGTGTGTTGGCGACTTAATTTTTACTGGCGGCATTGCTGCCGAGGACCCCGAAACAGGAAAAATCGTCAATGGCGATATCCAAGACCAAGCACGGCGCTGCTTCGATACGATGAAAGCGATCCTTGAAGAAGCGGGATCCTCCCTAGACAAAGTTTTCAAAGTAACGGTCTTTTTTGTGAATTTTGATGATAAAGCACGTTTTGAACCTATCTATGGTGAGTATTTCCCGACTGACAGACCTGTCCGAACTTCTGCGGCTGTATCTTATCTCGGGAAAAACATTCTTATGGAAATTGATGCGGTTGCGCATCTTTGATACCTAAACTCTTAAGATTTTCTTTAAACCAATGGCAATAAATCATCAAACGATTTACTACGGCGGAGGATTTCACAAGGCAAACTCGACCGCTGCGATTGAAATAATTAATCCATCGACAAGAGCAGAAATTGCCTCCGTCCCCGACTGCAATGCCTTTGATGTCAGCGAAGCCGTTCAAAGTGCCGTTTCAGCTTTATTAAAATAGAGGCAAATTCCACCTCGGACTCGAGGCCAGCTACTTCTTAAACTCGGTAACCTTATTCGTAGAGATCTAGAGCAACTCGCGAATCTGGAGTGTACGGACATCGGGCGTACCATTCGAGAGTGTCGTGCACATGTACTTCGTAGCGCTGAAACATGTGAGTATTGTGGAGGATCTGCCGACAAACTAGAAGGAAGGGCAGTACCACAGACAGCGGGAAGTTTTGCTTATACGGCCCTAGAACCCTATGGCGTCGTAGGAGCAATAACCCCATGGAATCCGGCATTGCTACATATCATCCAAAAGTCTGCCCACGCTTTAGCGACGGGAAATGTTGTGGTCATTAAATTATCACCACTCGCTTGCCTTTCCGCTTATGCATTGGCTCCATTAATCGAAGAAGCCGGATTCCCTGCTGGTACGTTTAACTTCATTACTGGAGGGAGTGACGCAGGCCAAGCATTAATTCAGGAATCCAATATCGATCTGATAAGCTTTACCGGTTCGGCAATCATTGGTAGGACAGTGGCTTCCGCAGCTGGTGCAGGTGGTAAACCAGTCCACCTCGAATTAGGCGGGAAAGCGCCTGCTTTAGTTTTTTCCGACGCTAACCTAGAAGAATCTGCGAAGGATCTTGCCGGAGCAGCTTTTGGCTCCACGGGTCAATCCTGCACGGCAGCCACTCGCATCTATGTTCAAGAAGAAGTGCTTGGCGATTTTCGTTCCGCATTTGTTAATGCTGCTACCCAATTCAAGTCAGGCGATCCATTTGCATCCGATACGGGCATGGGCCCTTTAATTAGTGAAGCATCCTGGTTGCGGATCCGCGACCTAGTAAGTGATGCAGTAGATCTCGGTGCCGAAGTACTGCTTGGCAAATTGGATCGCAAGGCTCCCGATAATGGATTTTTCATGGATTCAGTTATTCTCGAGGGTGTTACTGATGAGGCACGAATTGCTCAAGAAGACGTTTTTGGACCAGTTACCACCTTATACAGTTTTAAAGATGAAGCTGACGCCATAACACTTGCCAATGCGGGTTCACATGGGCTGGCTGCTGGCGTATACACAAATGATATCCATCGTGCACGGCACCTAACTGCCTCCCTTCAAGCCGGAAACATTTGGATCAATGGATATAAAAAACTTGATCCCGCTCTACCATTTGGAGGTGTAAAAGGCAGTGGATTTAGCCGCGAGTGCGGTATCGATGGACTGCTCGCATTCTGCCAACCAAAGACGGTTGTAGAAAGTTACCAGGTGGCGATTGGTCAAATCCCTGAATAATCTACAAAAGTAATGATTTACTTGGCATCTTAGGAGTTAGCGCCCCATGGCAAGACATAAGATTTTAAAGATGGGAAATCCGCTTCTCAATCAGATTGCGAAAACTGTTGTCGATCCAAAAATTGCGGAACTTGTTAAGGATATACGAGACAGTCTAGATGCAGTCGGGGGGAACGGCCTTGCAGCTCCACAAATTGGAGTCAGCCTTCGGGTGGTCGTATACCGCATGCCCAAAAACATTATCCCAAAAGGCTCACGACAAGCTCCCGTGACCTGGACATGCATGATCAACCCGACAATCATGAAATTTTATGTTTCGATTTCACACACTCAGAACGACGTTGATCGCACAATAGAAGCGTTTTCTAACGCCGCGTGGGATATAAAAAAACATCGTTAAAACTGATCACTTTGATACATCATATGAGTAACTAAATCTTTTACCTGAGATCAAAGAAATTACAACAAAGACTATCCGAACTCTCCTGAATTTATCTCCACCGTTATTCAGTTGCCTCATAGTTGTGCGACAAGAGTATTGAATCCTGGTTAAACATTGAATGATTAGGAATGGGGTCTATTATTCCAAAAGAGGAACACGAATTTGCTAGACCAAGACAATGAACTTCCTCAGACACTGTCGTACTTTATCCTCAATAAGCTTCGGTGGCGAATTATCGTTGGTGATCTTCTGCCCGGACAGGCCCTCCGCGAAGTAGAGATACAGTCTCACTATGGAAGCAGTCGAGATCCGGTACGGGAAAGTTTACGGCTTCTCTTACAACATGGGCTTGTTGAACATCAACAACGTCGTGGATTTAGGGTTAAAAGTTATTCTGAAAAAGAAACGCGAGATCTCTACACATTGCGAGCCTCCCTGGAAGGATCCGCTATCAGTTCTCTTAAGGATCGATATCTAACCGAACTCTGTAGAACGCTGATGGCCAGGCTTCAATTAATGGAAGCTCACTGGAGCAATAAGGATCGTGATAGATACTTTCGTGAAAATGTTGAATTTCATCAAAACATAATAAACTTTACCGAAAATCAGCCGCTAATACGGGTCCTTCACATTGCCAACGACAATTTCTCTTCCTCTCCGTTATAATGCAATACGAATTCAGTGACCCAAAAGAAGCAGCTTGAATACCACTTTCATATTGCCGAGTACCTCGGCAAACGCGATCTTGAGACAGCAAGGAAATTGACTGAGGAGCATATTCTGACGAATGTTCACTCTATCCCTCCAGCCAGTTAGCACCTTATTTAGAAGGCTAATCAAACTAACTCTTTTCTCCTAGTCTATTGAAATTATGGCTATCGATTCTATAACTCTTGAATTGTTGCAAGAAAAGCTGATCTCTGTCGTTCGCGAGATGCGAGCAAATCTCGTCGCAACAGCGTATTCGTCAATAATACAGGAAGCACATGACTTCTCCTGTGTTCTCGTTAATGGCAAAGGAGAGATTGTGGCCCAGGCAGAAGACAACCCTTCCCACATCTTCCCCATACCATGGTCTGTTCGCCAGATGTTTGAGAATTTCCCTGACGACATATTCCCTGGCGATGTATTCCTTCACAATGACCCCTACACAGGTGGCACTCACTTAAATGATATTGCCATGATTTTCCCCGTTTTTGCGGAAGGGAAATTGGAACTTTTTCCTGTCGTACGTGCCCATTGGGGTGATGTGGGCGGTACTACTCCAGGGAGTATTTCTGGAACATCCACAGAGATATTTCATGATGGAATTCGAATTCCTATTCTCAAAATCGCTAATAAAGGGACACTAGATCGCGCGGTATTAGACCTACTATTTTCAAATATGCGGGTTCCAGAAGAGCGTCACGGTGACTTTATGTCCACTTGGGGCACGTGCAAGGTCGCCGAAACGCGAATTCTAGAAATTTTTGAAAAATATTCCCTCCCTACTGTTGTAGAGGGGATTCAATCGTTGCTATCCCGAACAGAAAAAAGGATGCGTGATCGTATTGCCGCATTACCTGATGGCGAATATGTTTACGAACATTATCTTGACCCACCCCGACAGGGACTTGAACCGGTGAAGACTCGGACAACGCTTTCTATTCATCAAGATTCTATACATATTGACTTCACAGGCTCGTCACCGCAAGTGCCGGGGCCTGGAAATAGCGGGCCAGCGAATACCATGACCGGCGCCTTTATTGTCCTGAAAACATTCCTAGACCCTGACCATCCAATTAATCACGGAAACTTTATGCCGATAGAGGTAAATATTCCATCAGGAAGTTTTCTTAATGCGCGTTACCCTGCCTCTTGCGCCGGCTCATCAGAAGTTCGTAACGCTGCAATCTCATCTGTTCTTGGTGCGATGGGACAGGTCATTCCAGAGACAATGGCTGGAGATATTAAGGGAACATCTAATCACACATATATTGCCGGCAACGACCGAAGAACTGGCAAGCCATTCCTATTTTATGAATATCCGGCCGGTGGTACGGGTGGTACCTCAGAAAATGATGGGAATAATGCTGTACGAAACTTTGCAGAAGGCGACTTTAGTTCGATACAGCCGGCCGAGGCTGTAGAACATTACACCGATCTACTTGTTGAGCGCTGCGAAATTAGAACTGATTCTTGCGGTCCTGGATTTCACCGTGGAGGGTTCGGATTGCGCCGCGATCTACGTCTACTTGCGGAAACAGGCCTCCTCTCCATAGCCTCAGACAAAAATGTCATTCCGCCATTTGGTGTCAACAACGGTATGTCAGGATCGCCCAATGAATTTCGCGTAATCCGGAATGGAAAAGAAATACTCCCGTCAGATACTCCGGGCAAGGTGGCAGGTTTCCGACTCGAAAAAGGAGATGTTGTTAGCTTGAGGTCGTCCGGCGGTGGAGGTTGGGGTGACCCGCTCACCCGTGATACGGATGATGTTTTGCTCGATTACCAAAATGGATTTCTGACAGCGGATGCTGCGCGTAGCTACTTTGGCGTCGTTTTGAGCGGCGAAAGCCTGGATTTAGAAGCCACAACATCCCTGAGGGAAATTCTACGGAATAATCGATTATTTCTTCACATACAGTTCGAGAAAGAACCATCAGACGAGACAAAAAGGAGAACCTGCAAAATAGCGCCGAAAAATCTACAACAATTTGGTTTGAACGAAGGCGATTTGATCGAGGTTATATCTCCTCACGGTCTTTGCCTGCGTAGCTGGCTCTCCACCAGCCAAGAAGTGTCGGAAAACATAGCTTTCATGGGCTCGCTTTCACAGAAAATCTTGCAAGCGTTGCCGAACGATAAGGTCGAAATTCGGTCGATTATAAGAAACGACACATGAACGCACACCGCAACGGTCAAGAAACTCAAAGTGACCTGCTCCAGCGCTCCGCACAAGTATTCCCCGGTGGAGTGCTTGCTCGACATCGGCTACCAGAAGACCTTGCGATCGTTTTCTCTCATGGCCGTCGAGGCCATATATTTGATGCATCCGGAGCCGAATACATAGATTTTACCTGCGGCGGGGGATCTCTCCTTTTAGGTTATGACTGCCCCGAAATCATTGCATCAGTATCAAAACAAATGGAGCGGGCATCCCACTTTTTGAGTTTAACTAATATCCCGGCAATTGAGTTCGCTGACGCTCTCATTGAGATTATTCCTTGTGGCGACCAAATCCGATTTTGTTCATCTGGAGCTGAGGGAACTTTTATGGCGCTACGACTTGCTCGCGCTTTTACGGGAAAAGAAAAAATACTAAAGTTTGAAGGCGCATATCACGGAAACCATGATTACGCGATGTGGAATTATCTTAGTCGCGTAACTTCTGATAATCCGTCGCCGACTCCGGATTCTTTGGGCATACCGACCTGTATTTCTGAAACAATTCTAATTGCCCCTTTTAACGACCTTGCAAATACCAAGCGCATTATTGAAGGATCGAAAGGTTCTCTTGCCGCGATAATTGTTGAGCCGACCCAACGCCTCATTGCCCCAGATAGCTCTTTTCTCTCTGGCTTACGTGAGCTTGCTGATGAGCATCAGATTGTTTTAATTTTTGACGAAACCGTAACTGGATTTCGGCTAGCCTTGGGAGGCGCACAGGAAAAATTCGGCATCGTCCCTGATTTGGCAGTTTACGGGAAAACTCTTGGCGGCGGCCTCCCTTTGGCGGCTGTTGCTGGAAGACACTCGATTATGTCTCTCTGTGATCCAAGGAAAAAAGACAATGACTCGAGAGCTGTTTACTTTAGTGGTACCGGCTTTGGAAATCCTGTTGCTTGTGCCGCTGGAAACGCAATGCTTAATAAACTTAAGGAGCCAAATGTATACCCCCCCTTTATAGATCTCTGCGAAAGACTGAAAGATGGATTGCGAGACATCATTGACAAAAGAGCAATCAATGCGAAAGTTGTTGGGTTTGGGCCAATGTGGCACCTGATTTTCGTGGATGACTGTGCCCCTGGACACCAACCTTCCGCCGGAGGCGATCGGGAAAAGCTTTTAAAGTTGCACTATAGAATGATTGACGCGGGTATTTTTGTCCGACCAGGCGGCGGACATTACTTCTCATTCGCACATACGGAAGAAGACGTGAATAGAACTCTCGATGTGATTGATTCGTTGATTACCAAACTTTAGTTGTCACTGGAAATAAACACATGTGGATCATTGGAATAGATACGGGAGGAACATTTACCGATCTTGTAGCTTTCAACTCACAAACGGGTCGAATCTTTTCCGTGAAAACACTGACTACGTCAGGAGACGAAAGCAAAGGTATTATTTCGTCAATACAAGAAACCATCCCCAAAACGCCCTCTATAGACCGCATCGTGCATGGCACAACGATTGGAACCAATTCCATTCTCGAGCGACGGGGAGCTAAAACTGCAATCCTTACAACACGTGGTTTTCGCGACCTTTTGGAAATCGGTCGAACGAGACGAATGGTTTCAAATACATTATTTGATCTTTCCTTTCAGAAACCAACACCACTCGTTCCACGATCATTACGATTTGACGTTGATGAAAGAGTAATGGCTTCCGGAGAAATACTGGAACCTCTAGATCAAAATTCCATTCGAGAAACAGCGAAACTATTGAGAGATAAAAACGTAAATGCAGTCGCTATATGTTTCCTGCATAGTTACGCTAATTCAGAGCACGAACTATCGGCCCGAGACATCTTAAAGGAGTTATTGCCAGACGTTTATGTATCAGTGTCGAGTGAGATTGTACCTGAGTACCGAGAGTTTGAAAGGCTTACGACTACTGTTCTCAACGCTTTTATTGGACCGACACTGGACTCATATCTATCTCGCCTTGAACGAGATATTTCACAAAGAGATTCTTCCACGCGGCTCTTCATTATGTCCTCAAATGGAGGAATGGCTACTGTCAATCGAATGCGGACGATGCCGGTCAGTACAGTTTTATCTGGACCGGCCGGTGGTGTAATTGCGGGAATTGATCTGGCAGAAACGATAAACCTCAAAAATATTATTACTTGCGATATGGGGGGTACAAGCACAGATGTCTGTTTGATTAGAGATTCAGAGTCCATTATAACTGTGGATAACGTCGTTGCAGGAATGCCGCTCAAGAGCCCACAAATTGATATGAAAACTGTAGGGGCTGGTGGAGGTAGTATTGCCACAGTGTCTGCGGAAGGACAGATCCACGTTGGACCCATGAGCGCGGGCGCTAATCCAGGTCCCATATGTTATGGATTGGGTGGCACCGAAATTACTGTAACTGATGCTAATCTATTTCTTGGGCGCCTATCCTTACATAAACGACTTGGAGGACGAATATCGCCCGTAACTGACCAAGTGAAACCTTCACTTGACAAGTTAGCTACTGCATCCTCCGTAAATAGCTCCTACGAAATGGCCGCTGGTATTATAAAGATTGCCGTTGCGAAAATGGTCTCATCAATACTAGAGATATCTGTGATGCGAGGTTATGACCCAAGGGAATGCACACTGGTTCCATTCGGGGGAGCAGGACCAATGCACGGAACTATGATTGCCGACGAGCTTGGCATCACTAATATTGTAATCCCACGATACCCTGGGCATTTTTCTGCCTGGGGGCTTTTAATCTCTGACGTGCGTCAGGATGCAGCCGAGACAATTCTAGCACCAGTTGATCAAACTTACATATCAAAAATTTGCTCCTCCCTAGATCGACTCGAAAATAAACTACTAAAACAACTGGTAGGTGATGGTTTTCCCACCTCAACAATTTCATTTAAAGCATCACTTGACCTGCGTTACAAGGGTCAGGCATTCGAGATACCACTTCCCATAGATCAGAACAACATAACTTATGAAACCATTACAAACGACTTCAACAAACTTTATGCAAAACGCTACGGACACGCCAATGAAGGGCAAGTGATAGAAATTGTCAATACTCGCCTTACTGGAGTAGCAAAGATACCTAAACCGTCATTAACAAAAGTTCAGAATTTTTCTAGCAACCCCATAGATGAGCGAGACGTATATTTCTATCAGAAAGAAGAAAAAGTCCCAGTATATGCGCGTGACACATTACCGATTAATGCCGACTATGAAGGACCTGCGATTATCGAGGAAGATGGTGCTACTACGGTTGTTTTTCCACATTGGGTCTTCCGGCGAGATGACGAAGATAAATTACATCTAACGAAGTCTGAATTTAACTAACATATTTTTCCTACTTTACCTATCAGAACAACGGCCCTTCAAAACTACGCCAGAGTCTGCCCGCCATCTACTACGATATTCTGTCCAGTTATATGCTGTGCCTTCTCCGAAACCAGAAATTCAATAACCGCCGCATGGTCTTCTGGGGTACCTAATTTCCGTAACGGAATACCTATCCTAAACTGCTCTAAATTGCCCTCTAACATTGATTTCCGCATAGCATCTGGGTCTTCATAGTTCCTTATCATTGGCGTATCGGTACTACCGGGGGTAATAGAATTGACTCGAATGCCAAATTCAGATAGATCTAATGCCAAATCTTGCGTCACTCGCAAGAGTGCGGCTTTCGACGCCGCGTATGCGAGATTGTGTTTCCGCGCTACAACCGCACTAATCGATGAGATATTTATTATGGATCCTGCTCTTTGTTCAATCATCGCGGGCAAACATTCACGTACGCAGACAACGGGCCCGCGGAGATTGATTGCTAAAATCAAATCCCATTTAGCCATATCGAGCCCACTCACTGGTGTCAATTCGAAGATACCGGCATTATTGATTAGAGCGTCGATCTGACCATATTTTTCTAAGGTTCTATTAACTGCCCTAACTACGGTCTTATCTTGCATCAAATCGACTTCCTCTACTAAGACATCATGCCCTTCACTTTCCAGTATTGACGCCGTTTCCAACGCAGCATTTCTATCCTTATCCCAAAGAACTATTCTATAACCAGAACAAGCAAGGGCACGACTTATCGCACGAGCAATGCTCCCACCCCCCCCTGTAATAACTGCAACTTTCTCACCGTTCACGTTTGACATATTAATCTCCCCTCAATGCATAAAGTTCGTCTTACCCTAATTATTAGGCAAGACGTTCAAAAATCGCTCCTAACTCAAAAACAAAAGCATACAGAACATTATTCGTAATCCGGAGGAGAAGAAAGCTTATCAATTCCTGGTTGGTAGCCATATAGTGATTCAGCTTTTTCAACGGAAACAATTCCGTCATCAATATCTTTCTTGACTGCTGTCTTCATTCGCGTATGAGGATCAAAAAATCCCCCCCCCCCAGGGGTTTCTAATTCCACCCTATCACCCGGGTTAAGAAATATCGTCCTTTTTGAATGTAAGACTTGACTTCCATTTAGCACTGCACGACCTACGCTACCGTCTAGGCCATTCGACATGCCCATGGGCGGATGAAACATACGATCTGCCCGCATTGCAAAGCGAAGCTCATGATCTCCTTTGACTTCGAAAGAAAAATATTGTCCTGGTCCCCCTCGAAAACGCCCAGCACCAGCTGAATCTTTAACGAATTCTTTTCTGTGGACCAACACGGGCTTTTCGTTTTCGAAAATCTCGACGGCTGTCGATGGTGGATGATCAGGATACGCAATCACAATCCCATCTTTCTCAGGTCGCGCACCTATCCCACCATGGACAATCAATATTTCCACAAACCGTTTCCCATATTGATTAATTCCAGATAAGACGGGTACCCAGGTTGGAGCTGCAGAGTCGGCAATTACCTTGTTCGGCAATATTTCATATAGCGCGCGGAATATTGCGGACTGGATATGGTGAGCGACAAGTACACGGGCCCCCACTGCAGCTGGATACTGTGCATTGAGAATACATCCAGCCGGCGCCGTTACAGTAATGGGCTTAAGACTTCCAGCATTGATCGGGGAATCAGGTCTTAACACACACAATAACGCATGAATGGCATCCGCATATGTCCAGTTAAACGTCACGTTAATTCCCCTTGAGGTCTGTTGGGACGTACCTTGGAAATCTACCAGTATTTTTCTTCGATTTATCGTAATCCGCGCTTTAATCAAGATTGGGTCATCATCTCCGTCAGCCTCCACTTCGCCCTGATATTCGCCATCTGGTAAATTCTCAATAACGGCATTGATTGCCTTTTCGCTCCTAGTCAAGATTTCTTGACTAAGAATTTTAAGGTTTTGAAGACCAGTCTCTCGAAGAAATTCAACTACACGCTGCTTCACAATATTATTTGAGGTCAACTGCGCCATAAAGTCGCCGATAACAATTTCCGGCACTCGAACATTGGCACGGATAAAACGGAAAAGATCTTTATTTTCCCGTCCGCGCCTATAAAGAAAAGATGG
>Ga0114999_10008701_pt1 | contig 11268 bp, 6 predicted proteins | sample ArcticOcean_MG_C_3_FD_89820 | JGI IMG/M metagenome (GOLD analysis project Ga0114999, IMG submission 89820) | Marine microbial communities from western Arctic Ocean - ArcticOcean_MG_CB8_126 | ecosystem: Environmental > Aquatic > Marine > Oceanic | place: Arctic Ocean: Canada Basin | collected...
TAGTATTGGCGCAGCGGCGGGCGATATTCATCCGGATAGGGGCCCTGGAGTGCGTTTTGCATGGCAGCGCGCAGCACATCTTGGTGCTGGCCTAAATCGTCGGGCAGCCGACCACGCCCACGGTAGGCAGTATCTTCGCCGCTTTGCGATTGGCGCTGCTGCTTAAATCCCCGAGTATGGATGGAACGGCTGGCGTCCAACATGCGCTGCAAGATGCGCTGCTGCGCTGCGGTGACGCGCGCATCCGGGCGCTGGTGCTGCATGTCGCGCAGCAGAGATTCCATTTCTTCTTCGATGGCACTAATGCGTTTTTCGCTGCCCCGGTGGCCGCGCATGCCCTGTTTCAATTGCTGCAAAGCCTGGTGGATGCGCTGCTGCTCGGCGGCCAGACGCCGCATAGTCGCGCGTATATCGGGCAGGCCTTGCTGCCGGCCCTGTTGCATCGTTTGTTGAGTGGCCTGGTTGAGATCGGCCTGTTGCTCCGACAAGCCCATCATCTTCTGCATGGTCTCGGCAAAACCGGAGGGCATGCGCGATTGGGCCAGATTGTCCAGACTTTCGCGCAGTAGGAGCACCGCTTCGTTGAGGTACCCCATAGACTGTCCCTGCGGCGCGACGGCAGCGGCAGCCTCCTGCTGGCCCAAATTTTGGGCGGCTTGCTCCATGTAGTGCAATACGTAACCCAAAGTCACACCCAGACCGCGGCTGAGACTCATGGTCTGGCGGCTAATGGCAGCGATGCGCTCGGCAGTGTGGCCAATTCCCTGGCGCAGGGCAAATTGCTCCTGGGCTAGGTCCTGTAATTTGCTGCGCCCTTCCTCCTGGGTGCGCTGCTGCAAGTGTTCCTGGCGTTGGGATAAGTGCAGCAGGTCGTACATGGTCTGGCGCATCTCGCGCCCCAGTTTTTCTTTTTCCTCGGCGCTGTACTTCTGCTGCATGTGCTCTAGGCCGGCGGTCAGGGAGCCGAGGTCTTCTTCGAGGGCGGCGCCTTCGCGCTGGGCTTGCTTTTTTTGTTCGCCCTGCATATGCTGCATCATTTCTTGCATGCGGGGCGCCAGCGCCTGGTTCTGCATAGCTTGAGCCTGGTTCTCCAAGTCCTGGGCAGTAGAGCGATTGAATTGCTCCATGGTCTGGCTCAGGTCGTGCAATTCTTCCTGCAGGCGCTCAGTATCGCGGCCCAGGCTTTGTTCCTGCTCCTGCAGGCGTTCGTTGGCATCTCCCCGATCTAGCTCTTCGTTGATCTGGGCCTGGCGGCGCTCCAGGTCGCGGGCCTGTTCGACAGCCGCCTCCAAGCGCTGTTCGGCCTGCACCTGCTTGAGCAAGGCCAGAGTGCGGTCCAGGCGCTCCTGGAAAGCGGCCTGGTCTTGTTGAAACTCCTCGATGGCGGAGGCCAATTGATCGGGGTTGAGCTCCTCCATGGCCTGTTTCATGGCTTGGATGGCTTCCTGCAATTCGGGCGAGGTGACGGCGGCCATGAGGGCGCGGATCTCCTCGAGTTTTTCGAGCAATTCCTCTGAGGCCAATTCGTTTTCTGCAAGTTGGTCGATGTCCTCCTGCAATTGCTGCGCCAGTTCCTCAACGGCGCGGGCGCGTTCGGTTTCGCGGCCCAGGGTCGCTTCCAACTCTTTCTTCTGCTCCCAGCTTAATTCCTCGTGCTTGAGCACTTCGCGGCGCACTTGTTCAAGATACTCCGCCGTCTTTTCGCCCTCTTCGACCAACTCCTCCAATTCGCTGACCTGTTCATCGGCGCCAATTTCCTCAAAGAGTTCATAGAGCGAAGGATAACGCAGCACGTATTGGCGACTGGCGCTCTGCTTGGGGCCCGTCACTGTATCGTTATCCCAGGCGACGAGATGATAGAAGACGCGGTCTTCGGGTAGCAGATCCGAGTCGTCCAATTCCCATATATGGGTCAGCTGGATCTGACGGTTTGGGTTTATGGCCAAAGGAATCTGGCGCTCGCTGCCGTCGTTGACGCGGTAGACCAGTGCCAGCCGATCGACACCAAAGTCGTCGTTGGCTTCGGCCGCCAACAAGACCTCCATGGTCTCGGGCAAATCTAGGTCGCGGCCCGGTTCGGTCAGGGCGACGCGGGGCGCTTCGTCGGCCAGCGCCTGAATGGTGTAGCGGATGGGATCGTGGTTGGGCACCTCTTTGCGATCGAGCAATTCGATGTGGTAACGACCCGAATGGGCAATGTCGAATTCGAAGTAGGCTTTGCGATCTTCTACCCGCGCTTCTAGACGCAAGGTATCATCTAGGACCAGCGCAGCGGCGCGCAGCGCTTTAGTGGCATTGATTTCGCCGGAAACCTGCGTGCCGACTAAACAAGCGATGTCGCCGCCCTCTTCGTCGCGGCGCACGGGCAGACCGCTGTAGGCCGGATAGCGGTATTCTAGGCGCAAGCGCTGGACGGCGGGCGGGTCGATGACCTGGACGCGGTGAATTTGGGAACGGCCATCGCCGGCCACGATCTGATAGGTAAAAGGGCGCATGACCTGCTTAAAAGTGTAGACCAGCGAATCGACCTGATCGACGACTAACACTTCGCGTTGCCACGGCGCGGTGGCGGCAGCGCGTTGCAGGACGGCGGCACTGCGGGGCGCGTCGCCCCTAAATTTGGCAACGACAACAGCGTCCTCGCCCTTGACGATTTCTAAATCGCCCGGCGCAATATCAATGTGGGTGCGCGGCTGGCGCACAAAGGCTGTGAGCGGGTGAGCGCAACGGTACAAGGCAGCGACCAGTTCAGCGCTAAACAGCGCATAGGTGCCCAGTGTCAGTAGCGTTGTCAACCCCAGGTAGCGGACGTGAGTTTTGAGGGGACGCCAGTCCAAAATCTGGCTGTTCTCGACCGCGCCCAGCAAGGTCGCTGCCCGCTCGACGGTAGCGCTCAGCAAGTCGTTGGAGTAGAGTCGGCGGGCGCGCTCGGCGCGCCACAATTGCAGGGCGCTGGTCAGGCGCTCTTTCAAGGCCGGGCAGCGCTCCTCCACCCGCAGGCCAAAGCGGTGCAATGAAAGCAGAGCGGGCAGGTGGCGGCGCAGGTAGATGGCACCCACCAGCGCCGCGCCCAAGACAGTCGCCAAACCGCCCACAGTACGTGCCGCCGGGGCCAGGTAGAACAGGGCTTCGACTGTCACCCAAAGCAATAAGCCGAGCAAAGCGGCAGCCAGTGCCAAAATGAGGGTGGCGGCCAATTCCACCGCAACGACGCGGCGGCGCAGACGGCGCAGGCAGTCGAGCAAGATCTGGTATGAACGTTCGGTGTCGGCCATATCAGTGGGTCAGAGCCCAGACGACGATATTGGTGCCCATGCGCAAGGCGTCCAGGCGTTTTTGCGGCCCGTCGCGGTGCACCTCTGGGTCTTCCCAACCGTCTCCCAGGTCGGATTCGTAGGTATAAAGTACCATGAGACGTTCAGCGTCAAATAGGCCCAGGGCCTGGGGACGCTTGCCGTCGTGCTGGTGGATTTTGGGCAAACCGTCGGGCAGCTCAAAGTGGCAGCGAAACAGTTCGTGTGAAGGCGGCAATTCGACTAGATCTTTCTTGGGAAAAACCCTTTTCATTTCACGGCGAAAACTCTTGTCCATGCCGTAATTGTCGTCGGCGTGCAAGAAACCACCGCTCTCCAAATAGTGGCGCAGCCGTACGACTTCTTCGTCGGCAAAGGATATATTGCCGTGGCCCGTCATGTAGATGTACGGGTAGGAGAAAAGTTCCTCGTCCATGACCTGCACCTGCGCTTCCTGGGCGGCCACATCAATGCGCGTATGCACGCTCAGAAAACGCAGTAGATTGGGCAGCGAGGAACTATTGCCGTACCAGTCACCGCCGCCCTCGTACTGCAGGCGAGCGATGGTAAAGAGCAAGTCATCTTCTTCCGCTTGGGCAGCGCTGGTGCCGACCAAGAGGGCACAGACGAAATAATGGCGAATCGCTGATTTCACTGGCTGTTGACCACGGCGAATTTGCCGTCTATGCGGTTGCCGTTTTTGTTTTCGGCGATGAAGAGGTAAATGCCCGAGCCGACCAAGAAACCGGCTTCATTTTGGCCATTCCACGACAGCGAGCCACGGCCGGCCGCCCCCTCCAGGCGGCGCACCAATTGGCCGTCTACGGTAAAGATGCGCACCGAAGCGCCCAGCGGCAGGCCGGCGAAGGTCAGTTGGCTACCACTGCGACCCAGGACAAAGGGATTGGGGTAGATGCCCTGACCCGGTGTTTCCACCTGGGTATTGCCCTGGGTGACTTTGAGGCGGCTCAAACCGTCGAAGGTGCCGATCCACATCTCCTCATTGCGGGCGTCGAAAAACAGCGATTTGACGCGGTCGTCGATGAGGCCACTATTGGAGCGATTGAGCGTAAAAACAACCTCGCCATCGGCGCCAATTTGAGTCAGACCGGCTTCAGTGCCCACCCAAATATTGCCCTGGGGGTCTTCCTGCAGCGCATTAATCTGGGTGGAGGGCAAACCATTGTTCAAATTGTAGACGCGCCAATCCGCCACCGTGAATGTATTGGTGCTGCGGTCATAGGTGCCGCGTATAGCATTGAGGCCGTTGTTAGTGCCCACCCAGATCTGGCGCTCGAGATCGACGATTAACGTCGTAACGCGGTCGCTGGTCAGGCGCGAGTCGTAGGCCGCGTCGATGCGCAGAGCCTGGTCGTCGCTGCGATCAAACGGGGTGCCGCCGTCGTCGAAGAGGGCGATGCCGTCGATGGGGCTGGCGATCCATTTAAGTCCGTTGGGCTCAATAAACAATTTGAGGATGTCGCGTCCTTCATTAAAACCAATATGCACATTTTCGTAAAATTCCTGCCGTCCCAAATCGCCGTCGTCGACCTCAAACACGGCCAAGCCCAGGGGATTGTTGACCATCCACATCAGGCCGTTGATATCGCGGTCGATATCGCTGATCACGACAAAGTCGCCGTTGCCGCCAATGCCCTGGAGCGCGGAATTGGTTTGATCAAAGAATTGCCAGCTGCCATTGACCTGGCGCACCGCCACGCCGCGGTTCCACATGCCGACCCACAGGCGGTCGGCGGCGTCGGTTTCGAGCGTCACCAGCACATTAGAGGGCAAGCCGCTATTGAAATTGTGCACGCGCCAATCCTCGCCGTTGAATTGGTAGAGACCAAAACGTTGGGAGCGATCTTTATCGTCGGGCACGCTGGCAACCCATAGCTCGCCGTCGTCGAGAATCTCCATCTCAAAAAATTGATTGGCCGCCGGCTCGAACAATTGGGGCGGGGTAGAGGCACCGATGACGCGTAGGCCCTCGTCGGTGCCGGCCCAGATAGCCGTGCCCTGGGTGGCCATGGCGTTGACGAATTTAAAACCCTGAGTCGTCTCGGCTTCCCAGTCGCCCGCGCCTTGGCGCACTTGGGAGCCGCCATTGTAGCGATTCACCAAAAGGCGATTGCGAAAGATGCCCAGATTGAGCAGATTGTCCTCGCCGGTAAAGATGAGGTCGGCGCTGAATGTATTATTCTCGGGATCGAATACCCAGACCACGCCGTCATCGGCAGCGAAGAGTTCACCATTAAAGACAATAAACTGGGTTATAATGGCATCAAGGTCGACGCGAGTCGACGTCCAATCGACGCGAGTCGACGTCCAACTGTCGGGGTCCTGCAGGTTGGGCAGACTGAGATCGGCCCAAGCGATGCCTGCGGGCGTACCGACCCAGAGCTTGCCGTCAAACACGGCCAGGGCCGTCACCTCAGTATCCTTGGGCAGGCCGCCCAAGGTGCGGTAGGTCTCCTTAACCTCTTCCTTGTCGATAAGGAAAACACTGACCCCTTCGCTAGTACCGACGTAGAGGCGGTTTTCCAACGCTAATAACGCCTGTATTTTCAGGCCCTTGAAGTCGAGAAAGGGCCGATCGAAGCGCTCCTCATCAGGACGAAAACGGCTCAGGCCCTCGCGGTCGGTGCCAAACCACAAATGACTGCTATCGTCCATAGCAACCGTGAGGACCTGATTGCCGGCCAGCCCATCGAGGCGGGTATAGCGCGTATAGCTGCGGCGCAATGTGTCGTAGTGCAAGACTCCACCCGAGGTGGCGCTCCAGACCTGGCGGTTGAAGACGAGCAGATCATTGATCACCCGCATGCTAGTGTAGGCAGTCCATTCGTCAATCTGCTCCTGGGCACCGGCAGGTGGGCTGAGGAGTAGGACGAGGCAAATGAGGCAGAGAGCAAATTTTGATTTCATAGTTTGGTTTACATCATCGTGAGTGGGTCGACGTTGACGGTCATGGCCACCGCACCCTGGCGCGCAGTGGCGCGCAGATCGGGCAGGACGCGGGCAGTCAGGGCGTGCAGGTCGCGCGGCGAAGGGCCGCTGAGCAGAGCCTGCCAGCGATGGTGGCCGTGCAATTGGGCCAGCGGAGCCGGGGCTGGTCCCAGCACCTGACCGCACCCTTTGAGATGCGATCCCAGGTGTTGGGTGCCGGCGTGGGCAACGCGCGTCACCTGGTCTTCGTCCTGGCCGCGCCAGCGGAAGACGACCAAGCGACCAAAGGGCGGGAAACCGACCTCGCGGCGCTGCTCTAATTCTTGGACAACAAAAGTCTCGTAGTCCTGGCGTGCGGCGTTGCGCAACACCGGGTCTTCAGGCAGCAAGGTCTGGATGACCACTTCGCCCGCTATCAGTCCTCGACCCGAGCGCCCAGCTACCTGGGTGAGCAATTGGAAACTGCGCTCGGAGGCGCGAAAGTCGGGCAAGTGCATGCCGGTATCGGCCGAAATCACCCCCACCAGAGTGACCTCCGGAAAGTCCAGCCCCTTGGCTACCATCTGCGTACCCAGCAGGACATCGGCCTCGCCGCGGCGGAAACTTTCGACCAATTCGTCATGCGCGCCCTTCCAGCCGGTGGTGTCCACATCCATGCGAATGACGCGGATGCCGGGAAATTGTTCCAGCAGGGCCTCTTCGACGCGCTGAGTGCCGGCCCCTTCAAAACGCAATTCAGCGCTGCCGCAACTGGGGCAGATTTTGGACAGGGGCCGAGCGTGGTCGCAGTAGTGGCAGCGCAGATAAGACTCGGGTTTGCGGTGGTAGGTCAACGAGACGCGGCAGTCATCGCACTCCACCGCCTCGCCGCAGCTGGAGCAGCTGACAAAAGGGGCAAAGCCGCGACGGTTTTGCAGCAATACTATTTTCTCACCCCGTTCCAGGCGCGCGTGCATGCGGGTGCGCAGGGCGTGTGAGAACAAGGCGCGCTGCTTTTTTTGGAAAGGCTCCTGGCGCATGTCGACTACCTCGACGCTGGGCAGCGGCCGGTCGTCAATGCGCCGGGGCAATTGCAAAAGGCGGTACTTTTGCTCCTGTACATTGTGGTAAGACTCCAGGCTGGGGGTAGCCGAGCCCAGTACGACCACGGCGTTCTGGCGCTGTCCCCGCACCAAGGCCACATCGCGGGCGTTGTACATGAGCGGGTGGCTGCCTTCCAGGTCTTCCTGCTTGTAAGACGCATCGTGTTCTTCGTCGACGACGATGAGGCCCAAATTTTGCACCGGGGCCAAAATGGCTGAGCGCGCGCCGATGACCAAGCGCAGGCGACCACGACGCAACCGGCGCCAGGTATCATAGCGCTCCCCGGACGAGAGTTGGCTGTGCAACACCGCCACCTGGTCGCCAAAATGAGCCTTGAAGAGACGCACCATCTGCCAGGCCAGGGCAATTTCAGGCACTAAAATGATACTGGAGCGCCCCTGTTCCAGGGCGCGCGCCGCGGCGCGGATATAGACCAGCGTTTTGCCCGAACCCGTGACCCCATGCAGTAGAGCCGGGCAGAAAGTCCCTTCGTCCAAGGCGGTGCAGATGGGCTCGAGGACGCGCTGCTGATCGGCACTCAATTCCATGTTCAGGCCGTCGCCGTTGTCGATGTGGGCCAGGGGATCGCGCGCCACTTCGCTGGCGAATGTTTCGATCAGGCCGCGCCCTTCCAAACTTTTGAGGATGGGGTAACCAAAACCTTGGTCGACCAGGGTTTTCTTGGCTGCCGGACCGCACTCAACCAAAAGCGAGAGACAGGCGGCCTGGCGCGGCGCGCGACGCTGAATCTCTTCCAGGGCGGCAGAGACATCGGCGCTAGAGGCAAGGCGGACATATTGTTCGTGCAGGGTCTTAACCTTGGGCGTTTTAAGCACGGGGCGCACGTCGACGTAACCGCCGCGTTTTAGCCGCTGCAGAGCCCCCTCCAGACCGTCGCGCCCCAGGCGCCGCCGCAAGGTGGTGACCTGGAGAGGTCGACCGAGGTCCAATTGTTCGAGGACGCGCCGTTCCACATCGTCTGCGGGCCGATCAGCGGGTTGGTCTTCACTCAGCTGGACCTGGCGGCGGGAGGTCAATTGCACCCCTGGCGGCAAGGCGGCAGCCAGGGCACTGCCCAGAGGGGAGAAATAATAATCGGCCATCCAACGGCACAACTCGATGAGTTCGGGGGCGAGCAGAGGCTCGCTATCGAGGATCTGAGCGATGGGACGCATCTGCTCGGCTTTAAGTCCGTCGGGAGGATGCGAGTGGAGGGCGATGACCACACCGGTCTGCATTTGGCGCGCCACTGGCACCAGGACCAACGTTCCGAGTTCAATCTCCCACTCTAGGGCTTCTGGTACAGCGTAGCTTAATTCGCGAGCGATAGGCGGCGGCAACGAGACTTCGGCATAACTGTGACTCATGGTTGGGCCGGGTCGTCCAGAGGCTGTAAATCGGCGTCTAATAGTATCACACCTGCGCTGGAAACACGGAAGCGCAGGTAACCGTCGACTGGCCCCAGATGGCCGTCGTCGCCCAAGCGTTGGCCCTGAAAAGAATAGCGGATGCCGTGAGGACGACCCGAGCGCACCAGGAAATCATCGCCGCTGCGCCATTGTCGCGTTTGCCCGGCCAGCAGGATGCCGCTGTAGATGATCTGGCCGTCACGAACCACTTCCACCCAGGTCGAATCCGTGGCTTCGGCCGTCAATTGCAAGTGCAAGAGCGAGTCGGCGGCAGGCGCGGGGGTAGTTTCCGTTGGCGCCGCTGTGTCGGGAGTCTGGCTAGTTGTTGCTGTTGCAGTGGACACTGAAGTGTCAGGCGTCGCGTTGACCCCTTCTTCTGAAACTGATGACGAGATGTCGGCCTTTTCGTTGACCGCTGCTTCTGAAACGGGCGCCGAAGTGGCGAGCGTGTCATTGACCGTTGTTTCTGCAGCTGACGACAAAGTATCTAACGCGGCACTGGCAATTTCTTCTATAGCAGGTGCCGGCATTTCTTCTCCTGCTGCGCTCGTAGTCGCCGGCGTCGAAGATTCGGGCAAAGGTGATACTTCTTCGGCTATCGTCGCAGGCACTGATGAGATCGCAACCGGCGTCTCTGTTGAACTGGTTTCCTCTGCGGTCGAGGAGAGCTCGGCAGGTGATTGCTCAACAGGCATTTCTGCTGCTACAGATGTAGACGGGGCGACGCTGGCCTCGGCCGCCGGTTTCACCACAGGCGGCAGGGTTGCGCTGCGTTTGGCTGGAGATTCTGCTGCAGTCAGGTTTTGCGGCGCGCTCAACTGGGCTGCAGAACGGGGATCTGGCCGGATCTGGCTGGTGTCGCGCACATCCCCGTCCAGGTACAGCACTAGGGCAAAGATGAGGGCCAGTCCTACAAACCCCAAAGCCACCAGACGCAGCAGGGGTGGAATAGTAAATTTGGAGGTACTGCTCTTTATTTTTTTTGGGGGTGGCACTTGCACCGTGGGCGGCAATGGCTCGGCAGGGATGAATTCCCGATCGAAACGCTGTAAAAGTTCCGCCGCGTCCAGGCCGAGGTATTCGGCGTAGGTGCTCAACGTCATGCGGGCGTAGACAAGTTCCACTAGGTCAAATTGGCCCGCCTCAAATCCGTGCAGCACATTGAGGCTGATCTTGGTGTCGCGATTGACAGCGTCCAAACTCTTGTTTTTTTGCTCGCGCGTCTGGCGCAATAAATCGCCTATGGAAGTTTCTTCGCTCATAGCATTTCAGGAGTTAACGGTGAAATTATAGCCGGCTTGTTCTAAAAGGGCACTCAACCGCGCTAGTGGCAGCCCTACAACATTATAATAACATCCTTCGATTCGTTCAATAAAGCGCGCTGCCAAACCCTGGATACCGTAGGCCCCGGCCTTGTCGAGGGGTTCGCCACTGGCCACGTAAGTTTGGATATCGAGCGCAGAAAGCGGGCGCATATGTACGGTGGTGGCGACGACGTCGTCAAAGCTGCGCCCGTCGGCGGCAACTAGACCAAGGCCGGTGTAGACCTGGTGAGTGCGGCCGGAGAGGGTCTGGAGCATAACCTCAGCCTCAGCAGCATCGGCGGGTTTGCCCAAGATGCGGTCGTCGATACAAACGATAGTATCGGCGCCAATAACTAGTGCCGTGGGGACAGAGTCGCGCTGCAACAACAGACGGTGCACTGCTTGCGCTTTGCTGCAGGCCGAATGCACTACATGCGCGGCGGGAGCCTCGTTGTTAGGGACGGGTTCCTGCTCTGGACTGACGACCTGTTCGAAGGGGAGCCCGAGTTGGCGCAGCAAGTCGCGGCGGCGCGGCGAGGCCGAGCCCAAAACGAGGTGGGGGTTGGGTTTCATGGGCTTTCCACTATCAGGGTCACGGGGCCGTCGTTGTCGAGATCGACCACCATATGGGCGCCAAAGACACCGCGAGCAACTTCGAGTCCTATTGCTTCGAGCAGCTGGATGAAGCGCTCGTAGAGGGGTTCGGCCACAGCGGGCGGGGCGGCCTGGTCAAAGCTGGGGCGGCGGCCCTTGCGGCTATCGCCGTAGAGGGTGAATTGAGAAATGGCCATAATTTGGCCGCCCACGTCGAGGACGGAAAGATTCATTTTGCCTGCTTCGTCGGCGAAGATGCGCAGGTGGGCACACTTTTCAGCGCAGTAGCGCAATGGGTCTTCGCTGTCGCTGTGGTGGATGCCCACTAATAACACTAGACCGGGACCGATCTGGCCGACGACGACGTCATCGACCAAAACGCGGGCGCGGCTGACTCGCTGTAAAAGGATGCGCATAGAATTTCAGTAAATAATTGTCAGGTATTAATTTAAGGAAAAAACAGGCAGGGGGCTACTGATTGATTGTAGCTCGTTTATGCTACAGTGTCAACGCACATAATACACGACAAAACGTAAAAGACCTACCCCTGGGCAACAAAGGGAAATAAGTTTAGGGTATTCACAGCCCGTATTCCCCTTCAACCAGGAGCAGGTCGATGTCCCCCCAAACTAATGA
>Ga0114999_10008704_pt1 | contig 11262 bp, 9 predicted proteins | sample ArcticOcean_MG_C_3_FD_89820 | JGI IMG/M metagenome (GOLD analysis project Ga0114999, IMG submission 89820) | Marine microbial communities from western Arctic Ocean - ArcticOcean_MG_CB8_126 | ecosystem: Environmental > Aquatic > Marine > Oceanic | place: Arctic Ocean: Canada Basin | collected...
AGCTTCGAGACCTTCGCCGGCGTGCGCGGCACTCCAGTGTACGAGTCCTTCCAGAACGGTTCGCTGGGATATCACCGCTACTTGCTCACCAAGTAGGTGCTAATCCTTCAAAATGCTTGCACCCTGTGCCCGAGCACTCGGTGAGCCGTTTATTTTGGTGAATTTGAGATGAATAGGGTTCGGCATCCACTCGACGGCTTGAAAGAGGGGAGGCAGGTCGGCGAGGCCAATGAAGAGCATCGTAAGAGTACCCAAGGACCGAATAGCGGTTCTCATCGGCAAGAGTGGAGCGACCCGCAAGGCGCTCGAGGCGGGCTCAGGTGCAGTAATCGATATCGACTCAAACACAGGCGACGTCACCCTTACTTGGTCGGTTGAGGGTGCTGACCCGATTCTGATGATGAAACTGCCCGACATAGTCAAGGCGATCGGTCGAGGAATGGCACCCAAGAAGGCGTTGCAACTCTTGGATGACGACTGCTACTTCCAACTCTACGACATGCGTGAATGGGTGGGGAAACAATCTACCCAACAGTCAAGGATGCGTGGCCGATTAATTGGTCGGGATGGCCGAATTCGCCGGATGATAGAGGAGAACACCGGCTGTGAGATGGCTGTCTACGGCAGTACAGTCGTTCTGATTGGGGATGAGGAAGGTCTGCCACTCGCAAACAGCGCGGTTGAGAGAATTTTGCGCGGCGCTGAGCACAGCACAGTCATCAAGATGCTAGAACGGGAGCAGCGTGACCGAAAGATGAGAGTCCGTCGCCTCGACTACATTCAGGAGAAACTGCCTGAGACTTCAGTCGGTTTTGAGGAATTAGTCCCCGGACTTGCTGATGCCCGTCGCCGCCAACGCCGATTCACCAACGCTCAAGTCGACCCGGCCGACGAGGAAGAGATTGCTGAGATGATGGAACTCGCAGAAGATGAGTCCATCACCTACGCAGAGGAATGAGGCTGACCTCACTCCAACTCAACCGGCTCATCTTCGGTTTCTCTTCGAGATAGCAGCCAACCGACCCAACAACCCGCCAGTGCAACTACGAACAGGGTCGGCGCGAAGGAAAGCACAGATCCAACCAACCGTTGTGAAGCGCCCTGTGCAACCATGTAGGCGTCGTTGTTCCCTTCATCACGCTCTGAAATAGCATCGTTGGAATCTGCCACCAATCGAATGTCATACTCTCCCTGATTGAGAATGGTCACCGACCAGAGCATCGTCTCAGTTTGGTCGTACATCGCCGAAGGTGAGAGTGTCCTCGTCTCAAGAGTAGTCCAAGTCGCACCGCTGTTCCTGTCAGCGGGAGCGGTTTCCAACCGAACGGTCACAGACCCGGAATAGGGCTCGTTGCTGGCCAGCACGGAGGTCACATTGACGATACCCAGTCCGCCAGCCCGTACGACCAGCCTGTCGAGCGAGGCTGATTGCCACCAGAGGTCGAGGCTTGGAAGGACGAGGAAATGTTGGGTGACGCTGTTGCCGGTGTTGCTTGCGTTGTCGTAGAGAACTGCTCTGAGAGATAGGTACTGCGCCTCCTTGGTCGACCAGTCAATATTCTCCGAAAGTGACACACTGAGCCCCTGCGCTACATCCACCCATGCTCCGGTGAGGTCTGGCGTGTCGCCCGTACCATCCGAGTCAAATCCGTATTGTACCTTGGATGTGGAGAAATCTATTCCCGAAAATTCGTCGCTTGCTTGGACTTCTACTGCGACTGCGCCGGAGAGTCCGGTGGTCAGTTCTGGCACTAGCCAGCCACCGGCCTGAGGCGCATTTTGGTCGATTTTCAAGGTGACATTGAGTTCGCTGCCACGGTTGTCTACATTGTCGAAGGCGCGGAATTGAATCGTTCTGATTCCTTCTTGCATCGGGAGAGTTCCTCCGCCTCCGGTGCCAACGGCTGTCCAACTGCTGTCGGTTGAATCTCTCACTTCGTAGCCGGCGATTCCCGAGCCGCCGTTGTCAGTCGCCCCATTGTTGAGATTTGAGAAGACCAGCGTGTTGGCGTTCGACCAGCTTGAGCCGATTGAGAGCGACGGGGTACCGACGGTTGGACCGTCGGTGTCGATGCCGATGTAGCGAACTAAGTCCGTCGATGCGCCAGCCTCGTCAAAAACAGTCAATTTCGGACTCCAACTGCCTGAACTGGGAAAACTGCCAGAAGTCCAGTCCCAGCGGTAGGTGAGGAAGCCGGGGCCATCATTGGAGGGGGAGCCAGGTCCGGGAACATTGGTGAGGGTGGCGTAGTCGAGGTTGTCATCGGTTGCATTCCAAGTGAAAGAGAGTGTGCCGGTGGTCGAAATGTCGTACCAAGCCCTGTCCGAGATTGAAGCGCCGGTCCCGTAATCCGGTGCGAGTGGAGTCAAGGTGAGGCTGCTCGGAGCGGTGTTGTCAGCGATGAAATTTCCACTTTCGACTATGCCATGAGAGGTTCCGTTGAGCCAACCTGTCATTCGCATTCGGTAAGCGCCATCGGATACAGTCGATGAATCCCAGCCATAGAGCCATGATTCGGCAGAGGTGACATTGCTCAATCCGCTCCAAGAAGTGCCGTCCCAAAGGTCGATTTGAACCGCGTCGAAAGTCGAGGCGCCAGAAACTACGACGGTGAATGTACCCCCGATAACATCGCCTTCATTCGGTCCTGTTCCGAATGTTGGAGCGCTGCTTCGGCCGGTGGCTGCGGAGACTGTTGAGGTCGGAGCAAGACTCAGCAGAAAGAGCACAACGATGAGGAGAGCGGAAGCAGAGCGACGCATGTTAACGGTCCAATGACGGCCACACTCGCCCTTCAACCCTTTGCACAGTAAACTCCAGCGCATCACAAGTGATGCGGTTGAGAAGGAGCGCAACCCGGTTCGGGGGGATGGAGTAGATGCGATTGTGAGGCAGGGCAATCGGCTGCGGCAGGGTTGAAGTGTATTGGGCTCCCTCCAAATTCCATGCGGAAGGTACCAGCAGTTGGCATTGCCCTCGTTCTGTTGTTCATGATGTTGATTCCTATCGCTTCATCAGCGCAGGCTGGAGATGTTACCTTCTCCTCCGACAGTATCGCTCTATCACCCGCCTCGCCGGTTGAAGGGGATGACCTTTCGGTCACGGTCACCCTAACCAATGCTGCTACCAGTGAAGCGACAAATGTCGAGGTCAGCCTACATCCAGATGATATCGCAAATGCAGCATTTCATCAGCAGACGGTGACAATTGCGGCTGACGGATTCATTCAGATTTCAGCGACTTGGACCGACCTTCCATTCGGCAGCCATTCAGTCGTTCTAGCAGTAACTCATGCTAGTCAAAGCGCCAATGTTAGCAAATCGATTCAAGTCGCTGGTCTAGCGGATTTGACTCCTTCTTCAGTGACAGTCAGTCCGACAACTGACCTCCATCAAGGTGATGTCGTCGACCTTTCAGTCGAGGTCACAAACGGTGGAAATTTGGATGCAGGAGCCTCACACCTGCTAATCCAACTCGATGGAAATCTGCTCCAAGAAATGCAAGTTCCAGCGCTTCCAGCAGGTCAATCAACTACGATGGAAACTTCGTTCAATGCGCCAACCGCGGGGCAGCATCAGGTGACCGCGTTTGTCAACTCGCAATCTTCGTCGGATGGTGTCGTTGAGAGTGATGTCGACAACAACGAACTGGCTTCTCAGCCCTTCTCAGTGCTCGCTGACCCTGACTATCTTCACCACGCACAGCCCAACCCACAAATCACCGTCTCCACCCCCGCTGGCGCTCTTGCGGGCCCATGGACACTCAATGGGGAAATTCTTCGGATGGGAGGTCAAGGTGCGAGTTCAATCGATGTGGCCATTCTGCGTGTTGAAGGGCAGACGGAGACCACAGTGAGGACTTTTTCACTCAGTTTTTCGGAATCCTCTCCGCTGCAAAGTTGGCAGCAGGTTTTGACGACCACCGACCTGCAGATTTCTGAGGCGGGCCAACACCTGCTCCGAGTGCGAATCGACCCGAGTCGGCAGGTTCCACAGTCGATTCAATTCAACGATGACCTCGATGTGAGCATCACCAAGAATGCCGAGCCGAATGTGGCGGTATCGCCTAGCGCCTCGGCGTTGCGTGACACCATTCTCCCCGGCGAATCGGTGACCTTTGAGGTGACGGTAACAAACATCGGCGTCATTGCAGTGATTGGAAGCATCTCGGCGACTTTCGATGGCCAATCTTTGACCCCTCAACAAGGGCTTGGTATACCTTCTGGAGAGGAGCGAACATTCCTCTTTTCAGCGTCCGCATCTGGTGATGTGAATCGAGTCCTTTCGTTCACTGCCTCATGGACCGCTAATGAGGGGAGTTTTGACTCGAACCTTGATGACAACTTCGCTTCTGGCGAAGTGACCCTTCACAGCAGCCTAACACTCCGCTTCCTGCAGGAGACAGAGAGTTGGACGCCTAGCGACACCCCTCTGGTCTACGGCACCACCTACACCTACACCATCGAGGTTACCTCGACGGAGGGTAGTGGTGATGAGACATTTACCTGCTTGGATCATTTGGAGAATCGAGTACTCGGAACTAGAGAGATATCGTTCAGCGCGGTGGGTGAGAGGGACTTCGTAATCTGCACATTTGAAGCCGATGAGACTGGTCCGTTTGAGTTGTACATTGTGCCTACAGGCGGTACGGTTGCCACTTGGACTGCTTCTTGGACTATTTCTGCCACAGGTCAAGGCGAATTTGATTCGGACGACAACTCAGTGACTCAAGGTGCCATACTGTTCATCTTCGCGGCTATTCTCTTGATTGCAGTTCTTGGTGCAGCATTCGTTTTAACCCGCACTTCAGAAGATGAGGCGGAGCGGGAAACCTACGAATATTGTCCGTCGTGCGACGGTGAAATCGAAGGCGACGAGGAACTTTGTCCGCATTGTGAATTCGACCTTGCAGCAGGTCAATCGCAGTTCCACGACTGCACAAAATGCAATTCAAACATCCCCGACCTAATGGAACACTGCCCATACTGTGGCGAAGTCCAGAATATCTCGTCGTACTACGAGCGAAGGGAGCGCAAGGAGCGGGTCATTGAGGAGGTGGCTGAAGAGCAGGTGGATTGGAATGAGGTCGTGGCCGGTTCGGACAGTTTCGATGAAACTCTTGAGGAGTTGGGCTTCGACGCTGACCAGTACGAATCCGAATGGGATTCCAAGTTACAAGCCGCTGAGAAGGATATTGACCAGGCGGAAGAGTGGCGCGATGAGAATGAATTCGATGAAGATGATGAGGAATCAGGTGACCAAATAGCCGATACTCAACTACGCGCAACAGTCCGAGCTCACCGAGCAGACCTCGACGAACTTATCGGAGACAAGAAAGAGCGTCGTCACCTAACCGATGAGCAGGTTGATTTGACCGCCTCTGATGCTAATATTCGCTCAGATATCTATGAATTGACTGGCGAAGAAGGAGTGCTACCTGGTGAGCAGGTCAATGTTGACCACCTACCAGACCACAGCATCGTTGGAAACGAATTGAAGCGGACAGAAGATGTCGTAGACTTCTCGGTTGAAGATGAGGATAGTGGAAGTGAGGCTGGTGGCACAGCGGTCAGCGGTGACGAAACAGGCAGTAGAAGGCGCCGTGCACCTCGCCGCAAGAAGGACGAGTCCACAGAGTGAATTTGACGCATTCCTTGTGTTTTCCCGAAGCCAACTTGCGGCAACTGAATCTTGAAGCGGGGGCGCCTTTTCGCTGAACTGCCTGAGTGATGACGAGAGGGTGCCGATTTTCGTTGACGAACCCTATGAGTGCTGACAGGCGCACTACCTTGCTCGCTAGGTGGAACTTTTCGTCGTCTGGCTGCCCCCGACCGAAATGACTGCTGACCTGCGCTTGTGAGCGGGGCGTTGAAATGAGGGAGGGTAGTGAAGGGTGATGATGGGACAGGCCAAACCGCTGGTGCTGCTGGTGCTTCTGCTGATGCTTTCAACCAGTGTTTCAGGTTGCATCGGCTTGGTTGCGAGCCGCGAACTGATGGAATGGACTCGAGGTGTCCCAGAGACCGACGATAAGGTACAAGCATACGGATTCAATCACACATTCGAATCTACAAATTTGGATACAATATTCAATCCCCCACCCCAAGAAATTGAATTCGACTCAGAAGTCAAATCAATTCGTATCTATTTCAAAGTGGTAATGGATTTCAGTGAAATTGCCGGCGTTGACACAAACAATCTCACGAGCACAGTCCGCTATGTTCACACTCGACTTTGGGAGCCGGGTGCTGACAAGAATGTCGACGAGCCGTTTTGGCAGGAGAATGCGACCTCAGACCGTTATCCACCTCAGCAACGGTTCTACCCTCCATTTGAGGTTGGAACTTGGGAATTGGAAGTCGAAGCGCAAGGGTATGGCTTGACCACTCCAGTCGACCAGATTTCCTTCCATGACGAGTTTGAGGTGACGGTTTCGGTAGTGCGGCCGTGTATTCAATTCCCTGAAAGAGTCGACCCGGATGAGTGCATTCCGGTTTAGACCAGTGACTCGTGACATCGGTGTCTTCGCGAGCAGTTTCTGCACTTCCCCGGTCTCTCGTGGTTACGCGCTGCTCCACCTTCCACCATCAACCGCTGGATTTCAGAAATGTTCTCCATGAGGGTGTGCCTAGCGGCATCATCCCAATCGATTCGATGGAGGGCCTCCTTTCCGTAGCGCAGGATTCCATAGTCGGCAGGAGTGTTGGTCAATTCTGAAACCAATTTCAAGTATGCTAGAACTTGCAATCGATGGCTGAAATGAGGTTCAATCGGGATTTTTCCAGTCTTTTGTTCGACGGGAACAAATTTGTTTTCGATGATTAAAATCTGGTCGGGCCGGCCTCTGAGGCCGGTTTTCCCATCAGTCAAAAGGTCGGATTGAATCGAATCGTCGGAGTAGGCAAGAATGCCTCCTTCGTCTATGTCAACCAACTCCCGCTGTTCGTCTGCCGCCGTTGAGGCGAGCAGTCCTCGGTGAAGTCTCCAAGCGGCGACGAAAGTCCATGCAACCGTTGCGACCAGCAGCACGAATGTTGCTACTGAACGCTCGCGTGCTGCGTATAGCGCGAGTGAGTGGAGTGCGATGGTTAGACTTCCCAACAGTAACCAGAATTCCATTCGTCCACCCTTCAACCAACCGCCATCGCCAGCGACTTCAATCCCGATTTCAATTAATTCCTCATCCAAGAGGTCGAACTCAACCGGGTTGGGAGGCTGAGCCAGCCCGAATGGGGCACCTATCATGCGGCGCCAAGGGATGAACAGGAGTAGGATGGCGAGCAACAGCCAGGTCAGTGAAAGCAGCGCGAGATAGCGGGAGAGCCGTACCGTCCAATCCTCGTTGATCATTCCTTCACCTACGAAGAAGAAAGCTGCAGTGTCAACGGCAAAGGTTGCCAGAATCGCAAACCACCAAGTCCAGATGACCATCTCTCGGCGGGCTCGCTGCTCCTTTCCGTGGTAGTTCTCCATCGCCTTGTGAATTTCATCGTGCTTGCGATTCCCTCGCTCAATCGCTTCACCTTCACCTGCGACTCCAGACTTCGCAAGTTGCCAAGAGAGGGGGCAGTAGGCGTGTCGCTCAAGGTCGCTGGCAGAAACTGGTAGCGGGATTCCATCTCCATCGCGCCAAATCGTATCATCGTCTTTTGTGGCGATTGATAGTTTGAGATTTGATTCCGGAGGAGTTACTGATAACTTTTCGTCAGTTGAATCAGAAGATTCAGCAGGTGATTCCGACGGCGTAGCCGTAGCCTCAGCGGAGTCGCCTTCCTCGGACATCAACGGCAAACGGTTCGCACCGCATCAAGAGGATTCCCCCGACATGATTGAATTGCCCGTCAATTTCTGCCGAGCGCTCGGCGCTCGGAACTCAGAACGAGGATTCCCAATCTTCGATTGCTTGGGTGTGATTCCAAGTAGCATCATCGGTCACACCGCGTGCCTTGAGAACTTCTCGTGAAAGAAGCCAGTAGATGAGTGCAAGACTGCGACGACCCTTGTTGTTGGCAGGGATGCACAGGTCGACATTTCGGAGGGTGTTGTTAGTGTCGCAGATGCCGACGACCGGGAGGCCCGAATTAACTGCCTCAGAGAGTGCTTGACTGTCCGCCTGTGGGTCGGTTACGAAAATCAATCGCGGCTCCATGTAGGTGTGGAGTTTCGGGTTTGTGAGTGTGCCTGGGATGAAGCGGCCGACGATATGGCGTGCACCGATTGCTTGGGCGAACCTTCGTGCCGGGCGCTGTCCGTACTGGCGAGCGCTGACAACGAGGATTTCTTCAGTCTCAAACATATTCAAAAATTTGGATGCCAAAGCTATTCTCTCGTCGGTCTTGCTGATGTTGAAAAGGTGAATCGGAGGACCCTCTGTGGTGACCTCTTGAATGAAGGGCTGCATGTCCTTGCTCTTGTTTTGCGTGCCTATGTGAACGGCGTTCAATTCATAGGTCTCAAAGGGCAGTAAAGGGGCAGTCTCTTCCTCCATGCGGCCCGCCCACCGGACAACCCTTCATAACCGCTTCTATGGGCTCCCACGCCACCGTTTTCGCCCCGAACTTCTCAAGTGATTGACCAACTCGGCCAAGTGATGAGCGACCAGCCTACACCCGTGCCCCTCTTCCTCGCGCCAATGGCTGGGGTGAGTGACCTCGCTTTTCGGCTGTTAGCGAGGGAGTGCGGCGCTGATTTGACCATCACCGAATTCACCGCCGCCGCCGGTTTGACGCGCAGGGATGCGAAGAGTTGGCACAAGTTGTCGAGCGACCCGCGAGAAAGCCCGTTCATTCCGCAAATCTTTGGAGGAGTTGCGGAGGAGATGGTTCACTGCACCGAGATGTTGGCTGAGGTTGCAGATGTCATCGACCTCAACTTTGGTTGCCCTGCTCCCAAAGTAACTCGCAACTGCGCTGGGGCGGCCTTGATGGGCCACCCTGATGAATTGATTGAGATGGTTGAGAGATGCATCGCCGTCTCAGAAGTACCTATCACGGTCAAGATGCGGCTCGGGACTGGTAACGGCCCCGAAACAGTTCTTGAATTGGCGAGCCGGCTTGAGGGGCTCGGTGTTGCAAGACTGTGTATTCATGGCCGGACGCTTCGACAGAGATATTCTGGTGTGGCTGATTGGGATTTTATTCGTCGGGTTGTCGAAGCGGTTGATATCCCGGTGATTGCGAATGGTGACATCGTTGATGCTCGTTCAGCAACCGCTTGCATCGAAGCGACAGGCGCGGCCGGCCTCATGATTGGTCGGGCTGCAATTGGCCGGCCGACGATTTTCCATCAAATCAAGAGTGAACTCGGTTGGCCTGTTTCCGCTCCACCGTGGGCGGCTGAGAACAATGGTGCGGGAGAGGCACCAGCGCAGGTAGCAACGGAGGTGGGGGCGAATAGGGCGGACACTCAAAAGGGGGAAATTTCGGAAGCGAAGGCGCGCAGTTGGGCGTGGAGTCGCTACATCGAACTCGATGACGAATTGAATGGCGACCGGCCGAATAGGAATCGAAAGCGCCACGCATTCGCTTTCACGAAGGGCCTTCCCGGTGGAAAAGCGCTGAGAACAACGCTTCACCAAGAGCCGACGCCAGAATCGCTCGCTGAAAGAGTCAAAAATTTCTTGGAAAACCCACCCCACGAAATTGGCGATGACTCTGGAAATTAGGTTAGATTGCCTTACATCCATCGTGAGGTTTGACTTCGAATAACCTCAGAGCAAATCTTCCAACTTGGCTGCGACAGTTTGCAATCGGGCTAGAACTCGTTCGGCTCGGAGCATCACTTCATCAGCAACATCTTGACCGGTTTCACCAACCAAACGGTAGCCGTAGGGGAGCCTGCCGCCGAGCAGATTGAGCAGCAGCATTTGGTCCTCGATTTTTACTGACTTGAACACAGTCGCACACTTTTCGGAGTCAAAATTACCCTTCTCAAGGTCTCTTACCACCCGGTCAGCCACCGATTCTGGTAGCCGCCCGAACCCGCCTCTACCTCTCAACCATTCAGCGCCTCTACGGCCGTGTTGACCGATAATGGCATCCCACAGAATGACCGTAAGCCGGTCGAGGCGGGGGACTCTCTCAGCCATTCCAGCGGTTCTCATCCGCTCAAATGTCCGCTGTAATCTTGGCCGAGTCACATTCCAATCATTCACTCCTTCATCGAGTGATACCGGGTGCTCGGATTGTAAGAGCCTCTCAAATGCGAGCCGAGTCAAACCGTCAGCCGACTTCCGCGGCCGCTCGCCCTCAAGCCCCAAGTCGGTGAGAAAGTCACCGAGCGAATCCTCATTTTTTCCGGCTGGCCCCGGTTCGCGTATGGTCAATCGGAAATGTGCCCGCTCGACTTCAACGGCTCCCTCCGGTGCAGCACCCTCTCCGACCCTCCAACCACTCAATGGGCGTAGTCGAAGAGAGAGAATGGCGCGGGTTTCAGCACTCAGCAACTCGATTGCACCGCTGAGAGAGCCAGTCCTTAGGTGATGGTCCTTCCAACCCGCTTCACCGCCAGTGCTACTGACCAAGCGGAGCGAGTGGAGTCGATTCAGATGGTGGTGGAGTGCAGTTGCGCTGATGCCAAGAGCGTCTGAAAGATATGCCGCATCCCTGCCAACGCCCGGCTCTGCCAACAAGTGCTCCTTGAGCAATCGATGGAGAGGTCGCTGGTTCGCTTCGACGGTAAGCGCATCACTTCGCCGGCGTACCAAACCAAGAGTGTCGAGCAGCCATCCAAGAAGGACATCAGCATCGCTCTGCGCGCTCGGCGCAGGGTGCTCTTCGAGACGCACACTGAACATCGAAGCGAGCGCGCTGACGACGGTTGAAAGCCCCTTCTATGACAAACGGTGTTCTGGTACTACAAATCGCGTCAAGAGGAATGACGACAAGTCACCTTCCGAGCAGCGACAGAACACTCGTCGAGGCTTCGGCAACCTTTCAGCGTCAAAGAATCGAAGCCTCTGCCTATAGTCGTTGGAGAGTGGTAAAAATCCAACTTTCCAATTATGTGGTTTGGCGACTAAGAAGCGACAGAACGCTCGTCAAGCCACTCGTAGTCGAGTTTGCCAGTCTTCAGTCCAATCAAATGACTACCGAGGTCGAGTCGGTTGGAGTCTAAAACGCCACGCCGCCTCAAGACGAGAACCGCACTGTTGACTGAAGCGCGGCTCCTGTTGAGGTCACGAGCCATCGCCGCCTGAGATGGAGGCAAAGGCTCCTGAACCAGTCGAGTGACAACTTCCTTTTGGACTTGAGAGAGTCCGAC